>Ga0256831_1000794_pt1 | contig 16754 bp, 14 predicted proteins | sample 132544metaG_FD_189087 | JGI IMG/M metagenome (GOLD analysis project Ga0256831, IMG submission 189087) | Hydrothermal vent microbial communities from Lau Basin, Pacific Ocean - 132-544 | ecosystem: Environmental > Aquatic > Marine > Hydrothermal vents | place: Pacific Ocean: Lau Basin | collected...
TAGTTTGCTGCAAAATCTAAAATGGCAACATCACTCTCCCCTAAAACGGTAGGAAGTCTGTTTAAAATGAGATTGCTTAGTTGATTATCTATCTCATCTACTGTAAAGTGGGAGTCTGTTCCTACAATCTCTCGCATAAAGGTTTCAGGTTTAGTGATGCGTATCTCATACGTTCCAAACGCTCTAAGTCTAACCATCTGAAACTCAGGGTCTCTAAGGGTGATGGGGTTTTTAGTTCCCCATTTTAGGTCTGTAAAACGTTTTGTATTTAAGAAGTACACCTCTGCTTTAAAAGGGGAGTTAAATCCATGGTCCCAGTGTTGTAGGTTTGTTATGATGGGTAGGTTGTTTGTGTCAAGCTCATAAATACCAGGTTTTAAGACATCAGCGATAACCCCTTCGTTAACAAAAATGGCAACTTGTGACTCACGAACTGTAAGCTTTGCACCATATTTTATCTCATTTCCCTCTCTTGGGAAGCGATACACCATTGTATCTTGCGAATCATCCGTCCACTCAATAACATCAATAAACTGACCAAAAATCCAATCAAATAGTCCCATAATCTATCCTTTTGTCACATCGTCAATGGTCTCTTGTGGCAGAGATTCCATCTTAGCTTTTGTAGCAAGTAGTGCCTCTTTTAGCTCTTTTTCTGTTTTATCTAACTCTATAAGTGCTTTAGCTCGTGCATTTCTCCCCTCTTCGGCGATATTAAGTGAATCTGTAAGTGTATCAATAAGTGTTTGGTTGGCAACTTTGATACTCTCAATATCAAATACCCCACGCTCCATTTGGGTTCTAATCTCCACATTCGCCTCTCTAAGCCCCTCTGCGTTTTTCTCCAAAAGCTCATTGGTTAGGTCGGTGGCATCTTTTAGTGCTTTTGCTGACTCATGACTTCTAAATATGGTAACTGTTTGTGCTAGTTGGTTTCTCCAAAGTGGTACAGTATTGACTAGTGTTGAGGCTATTTTATTGATTAATGATTTATCATTCTCTTGGATAAGTCTGATGCTTGGAAGAGATTGCATAGCAACCTGTCTTGATAATCTAAGGTCATGCACACGACGCTCTAAGTCCTCTCCAAAAGAGCGTATCTCTTTTAGGTTTTGAATCTCAAGCATCTCACCCTCTTTAGCTCTATCCTCATATTGAGGTATAATCTTCTCATTTAACTCTTTTTTCTTTAGTTCACCTGCTTCAATATAGAGTTCAAGCTTTCTAAAATAGTTAAGATTTGCCTCGTAGAGTTTGTCCAAAGAGACCACATCTGTCATGAGTGTAGATTTATGTTCCTCTAGGTTATTTGCAATCATATCTATCTGGTCGCGTACCTCTTCATAACCTTGAATAAACTTAGCTAGAGGCTTTGTGCCTCCAAAAAGGCTCTTGTACCAAGGTAGTTTTTTATTTGGATTAATCTCATCAATATCAAAACCTTTAATGGCTGATACCATCTCATTTAAAACAGCACCCACACGACCTGTATCTTTGTTTTTAACCCCATCAATCATACGATTAGAGATATCATCAAGCTCCTCTTGTGCAGCTGCTCCAAAATAGATAATAGAGGTTCGATTGTTAAAATCCAACTCACTCATAGCCTTTTCAAGTTGGCTCTGCTCCTCTGGCATAACCTCTGGTAGGTTCTCACTCTTCTCTTCGATAACAGCTTCTATAATCTCTTTAGTTTTTGTTTCCATAATGTTTTTATTCCTTTTAGTTTTTTATCTGTTTTTGTAGAACTTCTATATGTACATCTAAATCAAATTGATTGTTTCTTTTGAGGCGTTCTATCTCTTTATCAAAACGCTCCTCTACATCTATAAGTAGATTTGAAAGTCTCTCTTTGGTCTCATCTGTAATCTCATCCTCTTCCATAGATGTATAGGATTGGGTGACTTTTTTGATACCATCTATATAGACAATAAGAAATTTTCTAGCTACGCGTAAATCTTTAGGGTCTTGTTCAATAGTATCTATTATCTCATACCCCTTATTGGTTGCTAGTGTAAGCTTTTCATGTAAATCACTCTCTTTAATAAAGCCAATATCGGTTTCGATACTAGAGAGTTTTGCTCTAGCCTCGGCAAGTGTCTCAATAACAAATTGAGCAGATATATCACCGATATTATCTAGCTTATCAACCTTTGGGTCTAATCCATAATATAGATAGTACCCAACCATCGAGACTACTGCTAAAAATGCACCTCTTATAAGTGGCTCTCCACCTGCAAATGATGCTGTAAAAAATGTAGAGATACCCAAAAGCAACATAGAGATGGTTTTTAGTGGGGTTTTAGGTGCTTTGGTAAGTGTTTTTGTATGGTACTCATACTCATTTAAAAGACCAACACTATTGCTCTTTGCCGTGGCGAAAAAGAGACCAAAAGAGGCGATATTTAGGATAAAAGCACCAATGTCTCTCTGTAGTAGAGCTAATATAATAGCTAAAAATAGAGGAGGTAGGAAGATATAGAGAAAATGCCCTTTTATATTTTTAAAATGGTTTCTCTTTTTGGGGTCAAACGGTTTATATGGCTTTGCTTTTGACATATTAGCCCAACAGCTTTCCAAGAGGATACCAAACGGTTAATCCTGCTGATAATAAGATAAATAAAAAACCAAATAGCTTTTGCAATTTTTCACCTTTAGATGTTTTTTTCGCTCAATTTTAGCATAATTTTATGCTAAAATGCTTTAAAAAATATTAAGGTGAGATATGAGTTTAGAATCGTTACAGAGTAGTATTAGAGATGAGGTTGGGGTATTGGTATATTTTTCAGGTGAAAATTGCAATGTTTGTCATGCCCTAAGACCTAAGTTTAAAGAGCTTTTTGATACAGAGTTTCCATTGATTAAGCAGGTCTATTTGGATGCCGAAGAGAATGCAGAGATTGCATTGCACTATCAAGTGTTTTCAGTACCTACAATGTTGGTCTTTTTAGATGGTTGTGAGTTTGTACGTGAGGGTAGGGCTGTGAGTCTTTATCAGTTGAAAGAGAAGCTTTTGCGACCTTATGGTATGATGACCTCTTAAACTATTCGCTACAAAATGTAACAAAAAAAGAGTAAAAAATAGTTTCTCAATTTCTACTGTTGCATTAATAGTTATCAAATACTATTTTAGTTATAATCGCGACGTTACTACGAAGTGATAAGTAGGGAAACAGGTCGCATTTATGTGTCTGTTGGCACGTTTACGTGTTTACGCTATCCGAACGGACTTTGGAACGCAGTCAAGGGAGACTTAAAGCCCATAATTTTAAGGATATAAAATGAAAAAGTTTTTCTTACTTTTCTTAGCACTTAGTGCTGTTGCTTTCGCTGGTGAAGACGGTGAATCTATGATTAAGGCATACTCAGTAGTTGCTGCTGGTGTTGGTCTTGGTCTTGCTGCTCTTGGTGGAGCTATCGGTATGGGTCATACTGCTGCTGCTACTATTGCTGGTACTGCTAGAAACCCAGGTCTTGGTGGTAAATTGATGACTACTATGTTTATTGCTCTTGCTATGATTGAAGCACAGGTAATCTATACACTAGTTATTGCTCTTATCGCTCTTTACGCTAACCCATTCCTTGGATAGGTTTTAGTTTAAAGACTAGCTAAGTTTAGGGTGGTATAATTCCATCCTAACTCCTCATATAGGTTTCGATAAGCCTCTATAAGTTATCAAAAATGCACCAGTGGTGGAACGGTAGACACGCGGGCTTGAGGGGCTCGTGCTTCGCGGCGTGGAGGTTCAAATCCTCTCTGGTGCACCACTTCTTTACCTCTTTTTTCCCATTAATAATAAAATTTTGCTATAATTATCAGTGGTATTTACCTCTCTGTTTCAGCCATTATTGGTTTTTTAGCCATCTTTGCTATTGCCATACTCAATGGAATAGTTTTGGTGACTTTTATTGATGAGTTGAGAGAGAAGTATCCTAAAAAAGCTCTAAAAGAGGTCATCATAGAAGCAACACTTCTACGACTACGACCTGTTCTAATGACGGCATTCACTACTCTGTTTGGGATTTTACCTCTGCTTTATGCGACAGGTGTTGGGTCTGAAATTCAGTATCCATTATCTGTTGTGATTGTTGGGGGGATTATTAGCTCTACGATTTTGACGCTTTTGGTTTTACCTGCTGGGTATTTGGTGATTTATCGGAGGTGATTTTTAAGGGCAAAATGGGAATGAGAAAAATTAGCTCGTTCCCAACGTCCTCATAAATGCCAATGAGAAACTAGAAAGGTTCTAAGAAATATTTAAAATCACACAAAAACTAACCAACTTATTAATAATAAAGTACTATCATATCAAAAAAAGTTAAATTAAGATAACGTATGAATAAAAATAAATCACGACCACTACTTGAAGCTTTTGGGGAACTCTCCCAAATAGTTCTGATGCTCTTTAGCTCGATACGAAAGTTTTTTGAACAACATATCTCTTACCAAGCAGTTGTATTGCTTTCAATTATCTCTTTTTCTACCTCTTACTATGGATTTTTATCTTTGGTATCTGATGGGATGCTCTTAACTAAAATCCTATTTTTTGCTGTGGTAGCAGTGATACAGATAGCACTAGTATACTCGATTAGCCAACTCTACGTAAGAGAGTTTTTCTCTCGTCATATCTTTAGAGCCTCTTTGCTACTCTCTACCTATATCCTTTCGCTTTTTATATCGGTACTTTTTAGTTTTAATTTCTACTATAAGATTTTTTCTGCCTCTCAGTTTTCAGAGCGAAATGTAACTTTACAGTTGGAGAGTATTAAAGAGAAGTTAGAGGATGCAGAGAGTAGTTTTGAATCTATATATCTCTCTTTAAAAAGTCTAAGTGACTACTCTATGAAGCGTTCTATAGAGGAGAGTAGAGTAGGGGGAACTTGTGATGAGACTAAAATCCCAACACCCGGCCCTAGAAGTGCGTTACGTAAGTATGAGAGTGAACTCTTCTCTAGTCACTTAAGTTCGGTTGGGGAGCTTAAAGATAAGATGAGTAGTGAGATTCAAGAGGTCAAGACGTTACTTAAAAATTTCAACCCTAAACGAGATGATATTGAAGCACTAGAGGAGCAGGTGAATAAAAAAATAGGTTTGATTAACCGTATTTTTAGAGAGGGGGAGATTAAGCTTTTACCTAAAGTTCTTTTAGCTCATCGTGGTACTAAGAGAATGAAAATGTCTTCAAAGGGGCAGATTATCTCATGTCCAGATAGTAAGATTAGTCAAAAGATTAATACCATTATTGAAAATCTAAATGCATTGCAGTTTTTGGAGAAGGTAAGCTTTTTTGATGCAAATGACCAACAGCAACTGATAGAGAGAACCATAAATGTACTTCTAGCAGTTATCCCTTTTACCGATACTAAAGTGGTGGGTATTGATGAGATGAGTTCCCCAACTGATGTGACACAGAGTGATGTCAAGGCGATAGGATTAGGCTTTTTGGTTGATTTTTTTATCTTCTTTTTTACAATTTTATCCAAAGAATCCTATCGTGCTAGACTCTTTAATGAGAGTACAATTCGTGAGTATTATAAACTATCATTGCGTAGAACCCTTAAGCCGTTTATATTTGAGGGACACTTTTTCTATCATCTGATAATCCCTAATCAGAAGCGTAATATTAAGCTTGATGAGATTGTGACGAAATTTCAAGTAGATAAGATGGTGACTTTAACAGGAAGCAATGTCGCTTACCATGAGCTACTATTAATGCATCAGGTTAAGCTTAAAAACTTTGATGAGAGTACATTTCAGGTCTATAAGTTAAAGAAGCGTAAATATGAGACGCTTGTGGTTGAGATAGATAAGTTGTTGATAGATGAATGATGTAGTATGGAATGTAAAGCTCAAAATGAACTCAATGTTTCAAGAGCTTAAATGGCATTTGGGGCTAAAACGCAGAAGTATGCAAGGGTATATGGAGCTAACAACACTCTTTCCTAAAGTTTTGGGGGTCTATATGTTAGCTCTGCTAATTGACCTTGGAAAGACTTTGGTCTTGTTAAAAAATATCATTCGTCAAAAGGTGATACTTATCCCTCTATTTATAATGTTGTCACTTTTGAGTTATTATCTTTTTTTGATAGCAGGAGAGCCAGATAATAAAAAGTTTGATAAGAAATTCTTGCCTCAATACTACTACAATAGTGCCATAGAGATACGTGACCAAGAGCATAGATTGGCAGGGTCATTGGCTCAACCAGAGAGTTCTACTGTTAACCCATCTCTCTTTATAGATGAAGTACCTACACTCTTTTGGACTCTTTTAAAAGAGAGACATGACCCACATTTAAATTTTGATAACAATGCTACTACTTTTTTTGAGGCACTGCTACAAAATCCAAGATACTATAATGGTGTAGATATCTTAGAGCCATTGGTTCAGAGTAAAAATCTGATAAAAAACATCATTACCAATCAGAGTTTTACCATCCAATCAAATCCAACACTAACACAGCAACTTGTCTCCTCTTTTATGAACCGATATCGTGATGAGCCTCTTTCAAATATGGAGAAACTAAAACTATCTAAGACTTTTTATCATAAACTAAGAGCCGATAATGGAAGAAACTTTAAGCGTTGGGTTAGTAGCGAACATAGCTTTTTCTTCTTTGAAAATAGAGGCTATGGGCTAAGAGATACAGCTGAAATTTTCTTTGGTAAATCTCTTAGACAACTTACAGAAGCTCAACAGATAATGTTAGTTGCAATGTATCAAAAGCCGTACCATTTAAGTGGCTCTATGAAGATACAAGAGCATGAGTGGAGTGAGATTAAACGGGTGGCTATCTCTATTGTTGAGGAGAGTGAGACGGTCTCAAATGCATATTTTTTAAGCTCAAAAATTGCAAAAATGTCAAAGCCAAATCTTCCCTATTTTCCTGATGAGTTGATGGAGGTTATCGGTAAGATTACCTCTAAAAATAGAGAGTCCATTAGTACCCTGCCACTTAGAAGTAAAGAGCTTCTCAAAAGTACTAAAGATGTAATAACCCAAGAGCTAGATAGACTCTATAAAACTTTTGGTATCACCCCTCAAACAAAATTAGTTACCAATATAGAGCTTAATTTCCCACTTGCAAATAACTTCTATTTTAACAACTATCTTACAGAGGAGACTGATGCTTTGGGGATTGATAAATTATGGGTCTCTGTAGTAAATGAAGAGGGTGAGTTTATCCGACTCTATCAGAAAAATCTTGGCTATCAAAACCCTCCTCAAATTGGAAACCTAGCCAAACTTTTTACAGCAATGCTCTTTGTGGATAGAGGTGATAAATACTACAGTACCTACTGTAATAAATCCCAAGAGGGGTTTGCAGACCCCACAGGTACAAGAGGTGTCTCAAAATGTAATAGTAACTCATGGGTAGATGCAAGACGACTCTTTGCTACTGAAAAGATGCTACCTCTATATGATGGTTTTGTACGATATAAACAGAGAGATAAGAGAGGAGAGAAGATATATTATGAGCCTATCTATGCAAAAAAAATAGAGCTTCTCTATCGTAATCTTTGGCTTCAAACACTACAAGATAATGAGCCAAGAGAGGATTTTGGGCTAGGAAAACTTCAAATGACACCATTGGATTTTCAAGTTAGCCTTCATAAAATCACACAGATGCTCTATCGTCCAAATGAGCAGTTTTACGATGCTAAACTGATAAAAAAACTCTCCTTTTATAATATTAAAAATAGTCATATAGCAGAAAAACCTGCACATCTATCATTTCATGCACCATCAGCCATATCTCCTGCATTTGAGTCGTTTTTTACATCTGATAAACGAGTAACCCTAAAGACGCTTCTTAAGTCACCTATCTACAGAGATTATGGGACATTGAGATGGATGAAAAACTACCGAAATGTAACATTTGAGTTTGCACAAGAGAGTCACCGTACTGATGCTCATTGGTTAACAGGATCATTTAAAAAATCGGGAAAACACTACAGTTTTGTAATCTACTTAGGTAAGAAAAACCTCTCTAAAGCAGAAGCAAAAAGGGTAATGGAGAAGATAACAGAGTTAACAGTTATCTCTATCAACCGACCAAAAGATATTCGTCATCGTTATATGGAAAGGGTTTTTAGTGGGGAGTAGCCTAATCATAAACATCATCCATATCAAAGTCATAATCGGGTTCGATTAGGGGAATTGAGTCCAAAGAGTTCTTATCAACTTCATAAGAGGATAAATCAAACTCCTCTCCTTGATAAAATCTCTGCTCTTTAGCAAACTTCTTCTCCTTGGCTATCTGCTTTTCCAAATTGTTTTTACTCTTCTCTTCTTTTGTTACAGTAGAGTTTGTCTCTATATTTACTATAGTACTATTGCTCTCTGTAGCAAGAGATACAGAGATAACAGAAGTAATAAAAATCGCCGACTTAAGTAGTCTATTCATAATTTACCCTTATTATTATATTTACTTTAAATTATATGTAGTATAGCGTAAATATCTGCTTTTATTATGTGTAGGTAGTCACTTTGAGTATAATTATACTATTTTTAATGCTATTAAATATATAATAACGAACAAAAATAAAAAAGGAATTGTAATGAAAAAGCCACTTTTAATTTTCTTTGTACTTTTAATGTTAGGTGCAATGTTTATTATTGGAGAAAATCCAGAGTATAACCCATTTAATGAAGAACAAGCTACTGCAACAGAAGTTGCTACAACAGGTGATGTTATTAAAGATGAAATTAAAAAAGGAGATGAGAAGATAGGAGAGGAGTAGCTCCTCTCCTTAATACTATCCAACCATAGCCTCTAACTCATCTTTAGAAACCTTGTTAAAGTTAAGATACTTGTAAATCTCATCTGTCATTTCAGGTTTGATTTTGTCTGCAACTATTTCAAGATACTCAGATGCAGTTGGTAACTTACCTTTAAGTGCAACAACAGCTGCCAGTTCTGCTGAACCAAGGTAAACTTGTGAACCTTTTCCAAGTCTGTTGTCAAAGTTTCTTGTACTTGTACTAAATACGTAAGCATTTTGTGCAACAGATGCTTGGTTACCCATACATAAAGAACAACCAGGAATCTCTGTTCTAGCACCTGCCATACCAAATACAGAGTAGTAACCCTCTTCTTGAAGCGTCTTCTCATCCATTTTAGTTGGAGGACAAATCCATAGCTTGTTAGCAACTGCACCTTCACCTCTAAGAATCTCAGCGTGAGCTCTGAAAAGTCCGATGTTTGTCATACAAGAACCAACAAATACTTCGTCAATCTCTGTTCTCATACCAGCTTCATGAATCTCTGAAAGAGTTTTAACATCATCTGGGTCATTTGGACAAGCTAGGATTGGTTCTGTGATTTTATTCATGTCAATCTCAATAACAGCAGCATATTCAGCGTCTGCATCAGCTTTTAGAAGCTCTGGGTTTTTAATCCACTCTCTCATTTTGTCTGCACGTCTTTGAAGTGTCGCTTTATCTTCATACCCTTGAGAGATAAGCTCTTCAATAAGAACAATGTTTGACTCTAGGTATTCGATAATAGGCTCTTTGTCAAGATAAACAGTACAAGCAGCAGCAGAACGTTCAGCAGATGCATCACTTAACTCAAATGCTTGTTCACACTTAAGTTGCTCTAGTCCTTCGATTTCAAGAACACGTCCAGAGAAGATGTTTTTCTTCCCTGCTTTAGCAACAGTTAAGAGACCATCTTTAATCGCTTGGTGAGGAATAGCATTTACCATATCACGTAGTGTGATACCAGGTTGCATCTCACCTGTAAATCGTACAAGAACAGACTCAGGCATAGTAAGAGGCATCATACCTGTAACACCTGCAAAGGCAACAAGACCAGAACCAGCTGGGAATGAGATACCAATTGGGAATCTTGTGTGGCTATCTCCACCTGTTCCTACAGTATCAGGAAGACACATTCTGTTTAACCATGAGTGGATAACACCATCGCCTGGTCGAAGAATAAACCCTTTTCTCTCTGTCCAGAATTTTGGAAGAGTGTGTTGTAAATCAATATCTGCAGGTTTTGGGTAAGCAGCAGTATGACAGAACGACTGAAGAACAAAATCAGCACCAAAACTTAACGCTGCAAGGTCTTTAACTTCATCTCTTGTCATTGGTCCAGTAGTATCTTGAGAACCAACAGTTGTGGCTACTGGCTCACAGTATGTTCCAGGTTTAACACCTTCAATTCCACACGCTTTACCAACCATTTTTTGAGCAAGAGTAAACCCTTTACCATTGTCTGATGGAATATCAGGAGTCATAAAAATATCTCCAGCATCTAAACCAAGAGCCTCTCTAGCTTTTGCTGTAAGACCTTTACCAATGATTAGTGGAACACGTCCACCTGCTCTCATCTCATCTGGAAGTGTATTTGGCTCAATCTTAAACTCAGAAACAACTTCACCATCTCTTTCGATTACACCATCAAATGGTTTAACAGTAATCACATCGCCAGTTTCAAGTTTACCAACTGGTGCTTGAATAGGGATACATCCACTATCTTCTGCTGTGTTAAAGAAAATCGGTGCAATGATATCTCCAAGAACAATACCACCAGTTCTTTTACCTGGGATAAATGGAATATCTTCACCCATATGCCACTGAACAGAGTTAATACCTGATTTTCTACTTGAACCTGTTCCTACAACATCACCAACATACGCTAAAGGGTGACCTTTTTCTTTAAGTGTTTTCATTGTGTCTAGTGGATTATCCATTCTATTTACAAGGAATGAGTTTGCATGAAGAGGGATATCTGCTCTTGTAAATGCTTCTGATGCTGGAGATAAATCATCTGTATTTGTCTCGCCTGGTACTTTATATACAGTTACAGTAATCTCTTTTTCCATCTCTGGTTTGTTAAAGAACCACTCAGCATTTGCCCAAGACTCAATAACTTGTTTTGCAAATGGATTACCATGAATCATAAGTTCATTAACAACATCAAAATCACCATAAACCAAGATTGTATTTTTAAGTTGGTCAGCAGCCTCTTGAGCAATGGCTATATTTTTATTTCTAAGTCCATCAATTAAAGGTCCAACATTATAACCACCTAACATTGAACCTAAAATTTTAACAGCTTCAATTCTATCAATAGCATGACTATGAGCATCTTCATGTACAATGGCATTTAAAAAAGCTGCTTTAACATACGCTGCATCATCAACACCTGCTGGTACATTTTGTGTAAAAAGCTCCATTACATAGTCTGCATCTGCAACTGGGGAGGCTTTAAGTAGTTCAACTAACTCTGCTACTTGGTCTGCTGTAAGGGCAAGAGGTGGTACACCTAACTCTGCACGTTCTTGAGTGTGTTTTCTGTAATCTACTAGTAATGACATATAGTCTCCTATTGGTTAAATAATTTCATATATTCTATACTAATAGGAGTTAGATTGTTACTCTAAATCACACTATTTAAGTCGGAGTTATTTTGATTGTGTAGTTCGGTTACTAGCTTAGATTTAATACTATTTAAACGTAAGTTGCTATATGTTTAATTTTTATACAACAAAACTATTTTATAGTTAGTTATCTTTAAATATTTGTACTTTTTTTAATCATATAATTTGCTAATTTTATCTAACAATTTTTCTATATTAAGATAAAATCGACTTATTGAAATTAAAGAAGGAGAAAGAATGAAAAAAATTGAAGCAATCATAAAACCATTTAAACTAGAAGATGTAAAAGATGCTCTAGTAGAAGTAGGTATCGAGGGAATGACCATCTCAGAGGTAAAAGGTTATGGACGACAGCAAGGACACGCAGAGCTTTATAGAGGAGCAGAGTATGTGGTTGAGTTTATCCCTAAGGTAAAGATTGAGATAGTTGTGAGTGGAGAGGAGTATGCTAAGTTGGCAATTGATGCTATTATCTCAACTGCTCATACAGGTAAGATAGGTGACGGAAAGATTTTTGTAACAGATATAGAAAAAACCATTCGTATCAGAACAGGAGAAGAGGATGGGGAGGCTCTGTAGAGTCTCCCTCCTTGCAAAACTAGGAACGGATGGCTTTAGTCCAATGCCAATGAATTAACTATTGCGTTGGCTAAAGCCAACCCTACAAAATCATAATTTAAATACTGTAGGGTTGGCTTTAGCCAACATTGTATCTGTTTTTAAACTCTTAATTCATTGGCATTGGGCTTTAGTCTCGTCTTGTTCGGGACTAAAGTCTCCGATTCCAAGGAGTTCTGTAAGAAGTCTAATTTACATTATGTTAATTCATCTCCTCTTTGACCTACTAGCCTATATAGTAGGAACTCTTTTAGCTGTCAAAGTTTTCAAAACTAAAACCCAACTCATAAAAAACGAAAATTTACGTTATGCCTACTATACTATTATCATAATTGGTGCATTTTTTGGAGCTTTTATTGTAGGCTCTATCAACACCTATATCTCTGTAAAATCAGAATCACTCATCATAGGTAAATCGGTACTTGGTGCTATTATGGGTGGGACTATAGCTGTAGAGATATTTAAAAAAGTTATGAATATCAAAGGCTCTACAGGAGCTTATTTTGTTCCCTCTTTGGCTATAGGTATCGCCATTGGTCGTATTGGCTGTTTTTTATCTGGACTACAAGACTACACCTATGGCATAGAGACTACTTCTATATTGGGTTACGACTTTGGAGATGGAGTACTTCGTCACCCTGTTCAGCTCTATGAGTCACTTACTATGCTTCTTTTCTTTTTCTATGTTCTTTATATCTATTTTAAAAATAGATTTTACTTTGAAAAATACATCTTCTATCAATTCATTTTACTGTATGCTACACAACGCTTTGCATGGGAGTTTCTGAAACCTTATGAGACCATATTTATGGGGCTTAATATCTTTCAGTTTTTCTGTTTGGGGCTTGTTCTATATTCACTATATCATTTACGGAGAAGTTCATGAAAAAAATATTTATATCCATCACATTAATAAGCATCATTATCTTTAGCTCATTTGGTTGTGTCACCAAACAGATGTGGGATAAAAAGAGACCTAGTTACTCAAATGTTCCCTACAACGATACCATTATCTCTTTTTATATCAATAAAAACTCTTCTCAAATAGCATTTATGGGAGAGAAGTATCACTATATTTTAAGTGACCACCGTCAAGAGTTTTCTAAACTTATGGAGGCTAAAGATTTCTTAAACTTAAGCCAAAAAAATCTAAAAATCTACACTCGTACTTTTAAAGAACGTCCACAACTCTATACTAGTATTAAAATAAAATTTGATAAAAATTCAGTAAATAAAAAGCAGATTTTATGGCTAAAAAATCATCAATTTAGACCTTTTTTATTGCCTCAAAGACCTAATGAGATATTAGCCTATACAAGAGAGTTTAACCTAGAGGGAAAACGCTACTTTGCAAACTCTAAAGTTAACAATAAGTTACAAAAACTAAATAGACCTTTAAAGTTACAGATAGATGAGTCTATTATGGACAAAGAGCCTTCACAACTAGAGGAGGCATTAAAAATTCCTCTAAAAATTGTGGCTACTCCATTTACATTGGTGGCTGATGCTGTAATGTTTTTAGGATTTGTATTTGTTCCCTTTAAATAGACTTCTTGAAAAACTAGGAAGCGATTTGGGACTAAAGTCTCCAATTCCAAAGAGTTTTGCAAGATATCTAATAGAATCTTTTTTATAAAATTTAAATAAGGAAACCCAATGGCACACTACTCCAAAAAATATGACCTATACCTAACAGCAACGCAGAGCTTTTGTCACATCTGTAATGACCTAAAGCACCTCATAAACACCCACATTGTCACCAAAGACAATGAGGTTTTTTTACGAAAGTTCTGCCCCAAGTGTGGTGAGTCTATGGTAAAAATCTCTACCGATTATGAGTACTACAAAAAGTGTGAGGATTACCTAAAACAGCCTGACCTCCCCGAAAAACATCTAACCAAAGTTTTAAAAGGTTGCCCTTTTGATTGTGGGGTTTGTCCTCAACACCAAAACCACCCATGTCTTGCACTCTTTAACGTCACTGATGAGTGTAATATGAAGTGTAATATCTGTTACTATTCAGCCGAACCAGGATTAGGAAACCATCGAAGTATGGAGGATATAGAGCAGATGTTAGCCACTCTCTTAGAGACTGAAAGTGAACCTGACCTCATTCAAGTAACAGGTGGAGAACCAACCACTCACCCACAAATAGTAGAGATACTCCAATACCTAAAAAAATCCCCAGTACGCCATCTCATGTTAAACACCAATGGCATAAAAATAGCCGAAGATGAAAACTTTGTAAAAGCCCTCAAAAGTTTAGGTGGAGGTTTTGAGGTCTACTTACAATTTGACTCATTAGACTCAGAGATATTAAAAGATTTACGAGCTAGAGATATGGCAGATATTCGCCTTAAAGCCTTAGCTATGTTAGAGAAGTACAACATCTCTACAACTCTAGTTATGGTGGTCAAAAAAGGTCTAAATGAGCATGAGATTCCAGATACTATTAAATTTTCAAGAACCTACAACTGTATCAGAGGTATTGTATTTCAACCTATAGAAGAAGCAGGACGTATAAACGCAGAGGGCGACTTTAAAATCACACTCTCAGAGATTAGAAATATTATTATAGAAGATGAGGGAAACCCTTTTACCTCTGACGATATGATTCCCCTACCTTGTGACCCACACAAAATATCTGTAGGCTACTCAGCTAAAACTATGGGAACAGATAATGAGGGAAAACCTTTTGCACATCTCATGCCAGTAACAGGTCAACTTCCAAAAGAGCTTATAACCGAGCATAGAGGAACAGTAACCTTTGAAAAAGACAAAGAGTTTGTAAAAGCTGTTATAGATACTGTTAGTTTAGACACAGCTATGGGTGAAAGTATCGTGAGTGATAAAATAAAACAGAAACTCTTCTGCTGTTGGCCCGACTTTCTAAGACCTACTGATATGGGATACGAAAACGTTTACAGATTGGTCATTTCAGAGTTTTCAGACATTGTAAATTTTGATGCGATAAACATAAAAAGAGAGTGTAACTTCATGATAGAACCTACACGGATTATTCCGTTTAGTACTTATAACATGGGTATTGATTTTTCACAGGGTCGATAAACAGACCCTATCTAATTTATATTTTTTGACGAAGTTTTTCAATCTCTTCTAGTGTTAATCCTGTAGCTTTTTGGATAACACTAAGGTCAAGATTGAGTTTTAACATACTTATAGCAACTTTTTCTACTCCACTTTGGATTCCTTTTTGAATCCCCTCTTGAATACCTTCACGAATACCTTTACGAATCCCTTCACGAATCCCATCTTTTAACCCATCTTGATAAAATGGAATTTTTTCAATATCTACAGTTAACATTTTTGCTCCTTGTTTTACGTTCTCTTCTAGGTCTCTATTGGTTGATAAAATGGTGACCTTCTCTAAAAAGTTTTTATACTCGGTATTATCATTATTTGTCAATTCTCTAATACGCTTCAAAATGGTATTAACAACCATCTGTTTGTCTTTTCCCTCAAAGTCACACAAAATAGAGAGTGCAACAGCAGATGGGTTATTATGATACAAAAGCTCTTCACATTGTATCTCTCGTACATCAATTATATCATAAGAGTATGAAATTCTCTTTTGTTCTATCTGATTTTTCATCTTGCACGATGCTTTACCAATATAGATAACATACTGCTCTATCTCATAACCGTTATACTCAAAGAGTATATCTGAAAAGTAGCGTAGCATTCTTAGTTCCATCTTTTTGTGATTGTCATTTTGTATCTCAATGTGGATAATCTTTTTTCCTGATAGAAATACAATGTCGCTATCTCGTTTCTCAACGCGTGTCCACTCTTTGTCAATAAGGGTGATTTCATCTTCTAGCTCTATGCCTAAGATGTGCATGGAGATGTCACGCCCTATCTCTTTGATGAGTTCTTTACTTATGATGTCTTTGTTGCCCATTTATATTCTTTTTTTAGATTTTTGGTAGTTTAACATATAAAGTTTAAAAGTGTTGGAAATATTTTGGATTGTAATGTTTTTGGTTGGGTTTTGGTGGGAATTTCTTTTTGTTTATTGCTTTTTTTGGGTTATTTTTTGTAAGATGGGTGTCTTTGTGTTAAAAGGGATAGGGAATTAAATGATAAAAATTAAAAGTTACAAAGCAGGAAAGGGTGATGCTTTTTTACTCTCTTTTGGAGAGAATAAAGAATATAATATTATGATAGATATGGGAATATCTTCAACCTATAATGAAATTAAACCTGATTTAGAATTATTAGCTTCAAATGGAAAAAAGCTTGATTTGTTAGTGGTTACACATATGCATGAAGACCATATATGTGGAGCAATTAAATTTATTAAAGATAATGGAGCTGATAAAAGTATTATTGAAGTAGATGAGGTTTGGCATAATAGCTATAGGCATTTAAAATTTGATAGTAAAGAAGAGTCTGATAAAGTTGAAGATAGAACAATTAGAGTTTTAAAAAGATATATTGAAAGACAGGAAGCTAATATAATTGAAGAGGATAAAGTAGAAAAAATTTCAGTTCGGCAAGGGTCTATATTTTCTAAATCTCTGAATGATTTTGATTATAATTGGAATAATTCTTTTGATAATCAAGCTATTAAGGTTGAGAATAATAAACCTATAAAAATAGGAAATGATATAAAAATTATACTTATTTCTCCAAATGAGTTTAAATTAAATCAATTATCAGAAGCTTGGTTAACATGGTTAAAGAAAAAAAGAATTAAAGCTACTTCTGATAATAAAGAGTT
>Ga0256831_1000795_pt1 | contig 16754 bp, 20 predicted proteins | sample 132544metaG_FD_189087 | JGI IMG/M metagenome (GOLD analysis project Ga0256831, IMG submission 189087) | Hydrothermal vent microbial communities from Lau Basin, Pacific Ocean - 132-544 | ecosystem: Environmental > Aquatic > Marine > Hydrothermal vents | place: Pacific Ocean: Lau Basin | collected...
CCTGTCGCCCGCGTATTGATAAACGAGAACGCTCTCGCTCCCATGCCTTGCAATAATCTCCCTCAGCTTTCCGGCTACGAGGTCTATCGCCTCTTCCCAGCTCGCTTCTCTGAACTTTTCGCTTCCCCTCTCACCGATTCGGATTAACGGTTTCCTTAGCCTGTCTTCTGAGTGGAACCACTTCGGGAGAAGGGCGCCCTTTGGACAGAGGAAGCCCGCGGTTATCGGGTGTTCCGGGTTACCTCTAACCCTGAGCCTTCCGTTCTTCAGCTCGCTTACCATCGAGCAGGTGTCGTAGCAGTCTCTCATGCAGGCGGAGAACATGGACATCACAGTGAGAGCTTGACCCTGAGAGCAACATTCCTCTCAGTGAGAACCCGTCCTATTTCCTCCGGGAGAACGGCCATATCCCACGCCTTAAAGGGTCCGTATTCCCTCATATCTGGTCCGAGAATCGTGGGCAAATCGACGGTTATTATGTACGCCTCCTCGGGGGTTACCCCAGCTGGTGTCTTCTCTCCAGTATTCTCGGTTGCCGTGAGTTCTTTTTCGACTTCGATTTCGTCAACTTCTGGCAGTTCCTCCCTCTCAACAAAGGCCCTGAGGATTTTGAAAATCTTGAACTCTTCAGCGGTCATTTCAGCGGGTTTTCCTTCAACGGCGAGGTCCACTATCTTGTGGAGGCGAAGCTTGATTATCTCCCTCATGAGCTCCTCGGCAATCCTGAGCTGGGCCAGGTAAAGTCTTTCCTCGACGTTTTCTCCCCTTTCACGGGAGTTTTCAGCGCTCAGTTTGAGGGCTTTGATTAGGCTGTCGAACTCGCGGTAGAAGTCGCCGTCAAGTTCCGTTAGCTCCACACTGGAGAGCTCCTGCTCAAGTAACTCCCTGAGCTTGACGATGTCCATGAGACCACCTCATAGAAAAGAAAGGGGAAAATCACTCCTCAACGCGAGGTGCAAGCAGGAATACGAGCTTTCCTTCGTCCCTAATCAGATACTCCATCTGGAGGGGCATCTCGTTTCCGAAGCGGAGTATGACTTCATCGGCCTTGCCTATGCCCTTGATCATGTCGCTGAGGTAGCTGATACCGTAGGCGCTCTTGGTTTCCTCCTCGACCTCAAGGTCGAGTAAGCCTTCGTCCTCAAGGGTGAGCTTAATCTCAACCTCCTGAGTTTCGCCCTCGGCCTTCATTATGAACTCGTTCTCTGTTGCGATGAACTTTATGGCGTCGCTGACGAGGGAGGCATCTTTAACGGCCTCCTTGAGAACCTCTCCGAGAAGGACGACCTTGGCCGTGAACGGGAGCTCTGGAAGTTCGAGCTCAAGCTCCTCAACGTCTATGAGCGGGAGGCGGAACGTTCTCTTTGCAGTTCCCTCAAAGGTTATTTCGAGGAAGTTCTCTTCGCCTTTTCTGAGTATGAGAGTCTCCTTGGCCTTTCCGCGCTTGAGTATCTTTTTGAACTGGTCCATGTTGATTCCGATGGTTTCCGGTTCCTCGACTTCGTACTTTGAGAATATGCTTTCCGGTAGGTTCAAGTCAATGAGAACGACCCTGCTCGGGTCCATAGCGCGCATGCTTATTCCTTCCTCTGTGAATTTAAACGCTGCTTCATCTATGAGGTTGCTGGCTGTTGCTATCAAGCTGGCAAAGTCTTTAGCCCCATCAAAAACGACCTCAAATGGCATTTTCATCCCTCCAGTATTTTGAGCATAAGCCTAATTCTTTCTTTTCCCCGGAATAAATAAGCTTTTCCGTTGTCGGTATCTGGTATTCTAAGGTATGCCTCTTCAAGCTCCTTAAGGGCCTTTTTTGCGAGTCTGATGAGGGTTTCTCTCTCAATCTCGTTCACTCGTAGGCCCTCCACACGTAGCCACACTTGGTGCACTTATAGAATATCGTGCTCGGCTCATCTCCAGCCCTCGTCTGCATCTCCCACCAGTAGGCAGTATCGTTACCGCACTTCGGACAGGTGACCTTCGTCGTCGGCAACGTCTTTATGTCCTGCTCGATGACTACTATCTCCTCATCGGGCTTGTGCTCAACTTTCTGTGTTATTCTAGTCTTTTCTCTGTCTTTCTTTTCGTCAAAGGGCTCCTCATAACCGCAAACCCTACAAACCCAGACCTTTCTTTTCCTGTCGGGAAGCATGAGGTTACCGCACTTGGGACAGAACTTCATAAAACATCACCTCTTCGGCCGGGGTTGGGGTATGCTGTGAAGAATAAAAAGTTTTGCTAAGGGTCAATAAAGAAAACTTGAAAGTTTATTCTTTAATGTAAAATTCTGCACTAACAGAGAATGTTTTGTCCTTTGTTGATATCTTCTTTACTATCTTGTAGTGCCCAGGTGAAAGTCTGAGCTTGGCCAAATCTATCTTCTGGCTCCAGCTTTTTCCTGGTTCGAGCTGAACGACAGACTGTATGAACATAAGATCGACTTTTACCTTGGTCCATTGGCCATTATCTTCCCTATAAAGTTCAAAGGAGTAACCGAGGGTTACTGTTTCATTTCCATTGTTTGTTATGGTTAGTATCATAGTATCTGTCGGACTATACTGCTCTTTGTCAAGGGATAATTTAATTGGGATTTCTTCGGGAGGAGACGCTTTTGCAGGGCCGTTGAAAAACATTAAATAACCCGCTATCAGGCCGGCTATTATTAAAACCACGAAGATAATCCTCTTCACATTCCCTCACCTTGAGAATAGAATGGCCAAAGGGATAATTAACGATTTCGTTCACTTCAATATGATTTGAAGGCGTTGATTTAATGTTATGATTTTAGCGAATCTGATTTTAGCAATCTTATTTGAATCGCGCACCACGGTGCCTGGCGGGGGTGCGCGGTGAATGAAGGCCAGGCACCGCTGAAAACGGCTTGAAAAGAATCCTTATAACCTTTTCTTCAATAAAATCCGAGCAAAAAGATAATGCATTGAAAACAACTCAAGAGGAAATTGAAAATGGTGGAGAGAAGCCAATCATTCTTTGAGAGGCAATCCGTGGTCAAAGGAGTAGTACACCTTCTGGAACTCGGCACGGAAGCCGTAGACGTCGCGCCTGACTTTCTTTGGATCTTCCTTGTCAATAAGAACCCGCTTCATAAAGTGGGCAATCTCCTTCATGTCATCTTCAAACATTCCAACGCGGGTCATCTCTTGGACGCCTATCCTGAGACCGCTCGGCTCGTTGACCTTCTCAAGCGGGTCCCATGGCAGGAGGTTCTTGTTGAGGATTATGCCTGCCTCCTCCAAGAGAGGAGCCGCCCAGCCTCCAGCAGAGGGATGGAGGTCCGAGACGTCAACTATTACCTGGTGGCTCTCGGTGTAGCCCTTGTCCTCACCTATGACCTTAAAGCCCTCCTCCGCCAGAGCCTCGGCGAGGGCCTTCGCATTCTTGATTATCTGTCTTGCATACTTCTCACCGTATTCGAGCATCTCGGCCGCGGTGAGAGTCTTTCCTGCCATGTGGTGGAGGTGGTGGTTGCTCAAAACGCCAGGGAAGATGGCCCACTGGAGCTTGGCTATCTCTTCGGTCTCGCCGAAGCGCTTGTAAATTATGACACCGCCCTGTGGTCCCGGGAAGGTCTTATGGGTTGAGGCGGTGATTATGTCCGCCCCCTCGCGGAGCGGGTCCTGGAACTGCTTGCCCGCTATAAGCCCAAGGACGTGGGCACCGTCGTACATGACGTATGCTCCAACCTCCTTAGCGACGGGCGCGAGCTCTTTAACCGGGTGCGGGAACGGGAAGAGCGAACCACCGAAGACGACTATCTTGGGCTCGAGCTCGCGGATGAGCTTCTCGGCCTTGTCAACGTCGATGTTGAATTCCTCGTTATCAAAGGGCCAGGTGTGAACTTCCAAACCTCTCATTCCCGCCGCACCGAAGGGCATGTGGCTTATATGACCACCGTGGCTGGTGTGAAGGACTATTGCCTTGTCCCCGGGCTGGGTTAGGCCGAAGAAGACCGCCTGGTTGGCGTTGGTTCCGGAAATCGGCCTGAGGTCAGCGAAATCACTCTGGAAGAGCTTGGTGAAGAGCTCAACGCCTATGAGCTCAACCTCATCAACGTACTTACAGCCCTGGTAATAGCGTTGCTTCGGCCAGCCTTCGGCGTACTTGTGCATAAAACCGCTAGCTACAGCCCTGGTGACGGTCGGAGAAGTAACGTTTTCGCTTGCTATGAGGTTTATTGTGTGGGCCCTCCAGTGCTCGTGGTCCTCAATAAAGTTCAGAACCTTGTCGCGGTATTCACGGTAGCTCATCGTGGACACCTCGGTTGTGCTTTAAACGATGGGGATATAAACCTTACCACACCTGTGCACACGTGCAGAGTTGTGCATTACCGTATCCGATGGGTTCTTAAATCCGAAACCGAGAGGTGCTTCCATGATTGCCGGCAGGGTCGAAGGACTCAGTGATGACGGGTTGGGAATCGTAAAGGCCAAAAAGAAGCCAGTTTTCGTTCCGTTCACTTATCCTGAGGATTACGTGGAAGTTCACGGCACAAGAAGGCGCTTTGGAAGGCTTCTCGCGAAGGACTTCGTTCTGCTCGAACACTCGCCGTTAAGGCAGAGGCCCAGGTGCCGGCACTTCGGGAAGTGCGGTGGCTGTCTCTGGCAGGGGCTGAAATACAAGGTTCAACTCGAACTTAAGGGTGAACTTTTCGAGCGAATCACGGGGATAAACGCACCCATTAAAGGCTCACCAAAAATCTGGGGATTCAGGAACGTCAGCAACTTTATGGTAAGCAACGAAGGAGTCGGCCTCAAGGAGTACGGCAACCCCCTCGGAGTCGTCGATTTAAGGGAGTGCCCTGTGTTTTCAAAGAGAACGCCGGAATACCTCCGCGCTCTTAGGGACTTCTTGGTAGAAACGGACCTTAAACCGTGGAACCTGAGACAAAGGAAGGGTGACGTTCACTACCTCCAGGTGAGGGAGGGAAAGTTCACGAGTGAAATCATGGTCAATCTGATTGCTCACGTCGAACCTTCGGGGGACGTTTTGGAGGCTTTCACGGACTACTTTTCCTTCGCTACCTCCCTCTACTGGAGCATGAAGGCAGATGAGAGGGACGACCCCCGCGGTGAAGCGGAGCTCATATCCGGGAAGCCCTTCATTAGGGAGAGAATTGGAGACGTTGTTTATCTGATTCACCCGAATAGCTTTTTCCAGACCAACAGCTATGCTTTACAGCTCCTCCTCGGGGCCGTTGAGGGCTTTGCAGATGGGGAGAATGTCCTTGACCTTTATTCTGGCGTTGGGACGTTTGGAGTTTATTTGGCAAAGAGGGGTTTTACAGTTGAGGGTGTGGAAATCAACCCCTTCGCCGTTGAGATGGCCAACCAAAACGCCCGGATAAACGGTGTTAGTGCAACTTTTAAGGTAGGAAGAGCCGAGGAGACGCCAATAGGGGACTATGACACTGTAATCGTTGACCCGCCGAGAAAAGGACTCAAAGAAGTTTCAGAGCTCCTTGTGAAAAGCGAGGTTGAGAAGGTCATCTACGTCTCCTGCAATCCAAAAGCGTTTAAGCTCGACTACGAGAGGCACCTGAAAAAGACCTACCGCGTTGAAAACGCCGTCCTCATCGACATGTTCCCCCATACGCCACACGTCGAGGCGGTGGTTGAGCTGGTTAGGAAGCGTTAGGCCGTATCCAACTTGGCCTTCAGTCAAAGTCCCATATCGTTCTTCCCTTGTAGAACAGCATCACGTAGCCACAGTTTTTGCAAATAACAATCTTGACCTTGTGGGCGGTAAACCCCCACTTGCTGTCGAGCTTGCCTTCCTCAACCTGAAACTCCGTTCCACCACAGAGGGGACAGACCAGCTGACGCCTTTCCACAAGTCTCACCACTTAAAGTTGGAAGAAAAGGTATAAAAACCTATCGGAATCAGACCGCCCTCCAGAAGGGGTCTTGCTTCGCCTTGACCTTTGCAATCATCTTGAGTGCCCTCAGGTCGCTCTCGTCCAGCTCGTCCCTGAGCTGTTTGAGGAGGACTATAACGTCGTTCTTGCTCAGGTCAACGTAGAGCGTCTCGCCCGGGTGGATGTGCCTGCCAACTATGGCCCCCTCAATCGCTATCGCAACGGCGTCACCTTTCCTTGCCTCCTGGACGAAGTCGTTCTTGTTCTTTATTGACTTGATGACGCCGACTTTCTCGCCCGTCTCCTTAATAAGGGTAACTCCCGGCCTTATTCTGCCCTCGAGGACTTCAACGCCAACTATCGCCGGCTTACTCCTCCTGAAGACGTAGCGCTCGTCGGGGTAGAGCTTGATTACTCCCGGGAAGGTGACGTTCTTCAAAAGCTCGCGCTTCCGCTTTTCTTCCTCGGCTTTGACCCAGGCCTCGTAGTCCTCGATGAGCTTGTAGATGACGTTGCCGACGAATATAGGAACGCCCTTGGCCTTCGCTACTTCCTCAGCGTCCTCGTTAACCTTCACGTTGAAGCCAAGAACGACGCCGTACTTCGGTTCTTCCTCTTTAACGCTTAAGGCCTCCATCACATCGGTCTTGCTTATGTTCCCGACGTCGGCCTTCCTTATCGGAATTCCCTTCTCCTGCAGTTCCTTGCTCAGGGCCTCGAGAGAACCGAGCGTGTCGGCCTTAACTATGACTCCAATCTTTCCGGTGTTTATGACGACGCTCTGTATCTGGCTAAGGATTTCCTGCTTGGCCTTCTCTATCTCCTCCTCGCTCCTCGCGGCTATGACGGGTGAGCCTGCTAATGCCTCCTCAAGGCCCGGAGCCGCTATCTTGACACCGGCCGCGGCGGTAACTTCATTAACCTGGTCGAAGCGGAACCTCGGGTCCCTAATTTCGTCGAGGGGCTTGGGCTTTAGGAGTGCGCGGATTTTCGTCACTATGGCCTTGTCTTTTCCACCGACAACTATGGTGTCGTCCTTTCTCAGCGTTCCGTCGTAGATGATAACATCTATCGTCGTTCCAAGGCCGAGCTCCTCCCTCACTTCGAGTATCGTACCTCTCGCAGGGCCGTCAACCTCTATCTTGAGCTTCTCCTCCAGGTATTTCTGACTCAGTCCAGCTATGAGCACGAGAAGTTCCGGAATTCCAATACCGTACTTGGCAGAAATCGGGACTATTGCCAGTTCGCGCGTGAAGTTCTGAACTCTATCAAACCTGTTCGCCTGGAAGCCCATCTCGTAGAACTTTCCTATCAGCTCCCAGAGCTTTGTTTCGAGCTCCTGAACTGCCCTCTGGTCCTGCTTCTTAATGTTCACCAAAAACGGCTCGTCTTCCTCGATGACCCAGCCCTTAATCCTGTCTATCTTGTTGGCGGCAACTATGAAGGGGGTCTTGTAGCGCCTGAGTATCTCTATGCTCTCTATCGTCTGGGGCTGGAAGCCCTCGTTGATGTCAACCACCAGAACCGCCAAATCCGCCAGGCTTCCTCCCCTTGCCCTCAAACTCGTGAAGGCCTCGTGACCGGGAGTGTCTATGAAGAGCAAACCGGGGAGCTTTATCTCGCCCTTCCAGAGCTTTATGAGTGGGCCGGCGAGTTGCTTGACGACATCAATCGGAACCTCAGTTGCACCTATATGTTGCGTTATTCCCCCAGCTTCCTTGCCCGCGACGTTAGTTCTCCTTATTCTGTCGAGCAATGTCGTCTTGCCGTGGTCAACGTGACCGAGGACCGCTATAATTGGCTGTCTAATTCTCTTGGCCATTTCCATCACCTAAGCTTAGCTCAAACCAGGCCTTTTAAAGGGTTCGGGGCAAAAATTAAAAACAAAGATAGTAATCCCCGTCGGTGGTTCAATGATAGGGTTTGCCGTTGGGACCATTCTTGGAATCGCGTCCGCTTTATAAAATAGACGAGCTGGTTAGGACGTCTCTCCCGGTTGGTTACACGCTGGTGGCTGGGGCCGGGCTTTCCGCGGGTAAGAGTCATTTACTCTTCCTGCTAGGCCTCGTCTTTGTGACGCGGGAAGTCTTTAAAGGAAGTGCCAAAGAACGAGGTGCTCTACTGCCTGACGGACGATTTAAGTTACGGTGTTTACCGGGCCGGGGATACTCTTGTCGTCGGCGGAAAATTCATCAAGGAATTTTCGCGCTGGAAGGAAGTCGTGGAGTGCCTCCTAAAGGTCCCGTACAATGAGACACGGCAGAAGGCCCTTGTTTATGGGTCATCACTTCTCATAGTTGCTCTGGGGTTCGCCATTTCTCCCGGCTTCATTGCCGTCACGGTGTTGTATGCTCTCGCGTTTGCCTTGGCAGTTGGAACGGCGGTTTATGTTGTGGTCATGACGAGGAAAAGCTCTTGATAAAGAATGTGCGGAGACAATGAAAGAGTACGGCGAGTTCTTAGGGCGAAAACAAAAGGGCGGAAGGAAAGAGCAATGTGATAAGCTAACGCTCCATACAATCCATGCTGTCCAGATATTCCTTTCTGGCCCTGGCGTGGGTGTGGTAGAACCAGTCTGGAGCTTTGCAGTACTCAAAGAGCTCTTCGGGCTTGAAGTAGAGGCTTATCTCCCTCTCAGCGCTTTCCGGGCTGTCGGAGGCGTGGATAACGTTGTATATTGCGTCTCCAATGTTAAGACCATAGTCGCCCCTTATGCTTCCCGGCTCTGCGTCCTTGGGGTTAGTTGCACCGGCCATCTTCCTGACGACGCTTATCGCGTAGCGCCCTTCAACGACCATGACCACGCTCGGGGCCTTGGTTATGTAGTCTATGAGTCCTTCAAAGAAGGGCTTTCCTTTGTGTTCCTCATAGTGCTTTTCAGCCAGCTCACGGTCAATCCATATCATCTTCATTCCCACAATCTTGAGACCCTTCTTTTCAAAGCGACTTATAATTTCGCCCATAAGTCCACGGACAACCGCGTCGGGCTTCAGAATAACGAGGGTCCTCTCTATCTGCTTGTCCGCCATCGGCAACACCGGGTGTAGAATGGGAAAGGTGGTTAATAGGTTTTTTGGAACCATATCAACGCTTGAGAAACGGCTAAACCTGAAACGGGAAGGAAAAGAAAGAAATCACTTCCTCTTGGCCCTCTGGAGTCTGGCCTCCTGGAAGGCTTTGGTCCACTTGAGCTTTCTTGGATTTCTGCCCATGAAGTAGAGCTTCTCGCACTTGCTGGAGCAGAAGAACAGGACTCTGCCGTCGTTCCTGACGAACATTTTTCCTGTCCCGGGCTCGAACTCCCTTCCGCAGTAGGAGCAGACGTTCCAGCGGGCCATCTTCAACGCCTCCTCCTGATTTCTCTCGCCTCTCTTTCAGTCTCCCTGAGGATGACTATATCACCAACGCGAACGGGGCCCTTAACGTTCCTCCTGATGACGCGCCCCTTGTCGCGTCCCTCGAGGATTCTGACCTTGACCTGAGTAACGCCACCGGTGACGCCTGTCCTGCCAACGATCTCGATAACCTCGGCGGGGTAGCCTTCGTCGCTCATACCTCACACCTCGTAAAGACTCGCGGGATGAACCTTAAACCTTTCGTGATAAGGAAGGAAAAGGAGCTCACTTCATGAGCTCCTTAACCTTCATGGCAATCTCCTCAACGAGCTCGCGGGCCTTGCCGGGCTCGATGATGGCAACGCTAGCGGCTGAAACCTCTATACCAGCCGCGGCACCGAGTTCTTTCTTGCTAGGAACGTATATGTAGGGTATCTCCTTCTCCTCACAGAGCGGGGGAAGGTGGGCAACTATCTCCTCGGGGTCAACGTCCTCGGCAATTATAACGAGCTTGGCCTGGCCCCTCTCAACGGCCTTGGTTGTCTCGTTGGTTCCCTTCCTTATCTTTCCGGTGTCCCTCGCTATCTCAACTGCTTCGAGAGCCTTCTCGGCAAGCTCCTGGGGAACTTCAAACTTCACGTAGCTCGGCTTCGCCATCTTTCATCCCTCCGAAACCTCATCGTTCATCTGGTTTTGCGACGGGAGTTTGGGGGAGAATTTAAAAGGGTTTCGCTATCTGACTTTTCTCAATACGAACTCGCAGTGCTCGGCACCCATTGCCTCGCACTTGGTCTCTTCGCCCTCCCAGTGTTTACCCGTAAACTCTGTGAGAAATTGGGCAAAGGAACCAGTGTAGTTGGGGTGAAGTGGATAAGGATAGCCTTTTCCGCCCGGGAAGAGGTTCGTACCCTTTATTATGACGGTTGACTCAGAAAGCTCAACGAGCTCGAGTTTTCCGCCACCACTTGCCATTGTGAACTTAAACAGATCTTCAAGGGCTTCCTCTATGTCAGTACTGTGTCTCTTGGAGTATTCCCCATACCCAATGAATTGCTTTTTACCCCATACATATAGGAGCTCTTTACCCTTCTCAAACCCAAGGAAGTCGTAAACGGTCTCAATTAAGCTCCTCTCTGTTTCTTCTTCTCTTATTTGGACTCTATGGGCTTTTAAGTCTTTTATCCATATTGTTCCGTTTTCACCGGCTTGAAGTTGGGCTTTGAGTCCTTCCAAGCTTTGATAGAGTTCCTTTTTTAGGCTTATCCCCTTGTTCGTTCTTATGTATGAAAACCTCGGTTCTATGACCCTAAGTGGTTTAGGTGAGCGTTTAATTTCAACTACCTCGCGGGATACTTCGATAACGTAATCAAAGGGAATCAGAATCGTGGCGAGGCTTGATTTGTCAAATACGTCTGCACAAAGGGCAACAAATGTAGCCTTTCCCAGAGATTTAACTGAATTCGTCAGCCTAACAATGGCTTTTATGTAGCTTTTTGGGTTTGACTGGAGAGTGTACTGTGATGTTACATCGTCGACTACTAAAATATCGTAGTTACCTTTCTGAAGTTCTTCTTTTATTATGGCGGTTGTTATTCCGAGGTCAAGGGGGTTTGGCAGGACGTTCTTCCCGCTCTGGACTGTTTGCCCGTAGAGGTTGGAGTAGCCGTCGAATATTGTAAGGGATTCATTCAGAAAGGGCTCATAATCTATACCGTGATTCTTGAGCTCTTTAAGGAGGGTCTTAATCGGCTGTCTGAAATCCACGAGAAGAACTTTCCTGCCCGAGGTGAGGGCTTCAAAAACTGCCTGATGCATTAGGATAACATTGTCATATTCTATTGAACCTACGAACGCGACACTTGAACCTTCTTCCACACCACCTCCCAGGATTTCATCGAGCTGTTTTACACCTAGGGATAACATATTTTATCACCCAAAGAAAATTTCTTCAAATGAGTCATTATAACCTTTGCGGATAGTACGTCCAACTGGAGGAATTAACACCAAAATGTGAGGGAAAGTCGCTCAATAATGGGCAAGATGATGTGGTATCAGTAGCGGCCAAGCTCATCATCCCGCCGGTCAGGAAAATAAAAAGCTCATCACCCGGAAGCTAAGCGGTCTCCTTTCCATAACCCATGTAAAGCTCAAGGCTCCTCCTCGCTCTGGCGCGCGGTATGTGGTGTCCCATGATGGCAACTATCCTGTCGGCCTTGGCCTTCCCGTGGTGGAGCATCTTGTTCTCTGTCTTAATCTTCTCAATTTTGAAGGTGTAACCACCGACCTCAACTACTTCCCCAACTGCGAACTCCTCTTCCCTTGGAACCTTAACGCGGAATGACTGGGTTATTCCCTTCGGGAGGTAGATTGATACCTTGATGACCTTCGGGTAAGTTAGGCTCTCGCCCCAGAGGGTTTTTATCTCCTCAACTCTGGCCCTGTTAACCCTCTTTCCCCCTTCGAGCTCGATTCCGGTAATCCTGACCTCGTCCTCCTCGGTCTCAACGATGTCCCCGACCCTGATTTCTTCCCCCTCCGGCAGTTCCGCCTTGCTCTTGAAGCTCACCTCGTGCTTGCTCACTATGAGCGGGATCTTTACGAGCTTTGGAAGGGTCACGTGCCAGACGTTACCGCACTCGTTACAGCGTAGGGTCAGCTCCCTTCCGCGCTCTTTAATAACCTCGACGTCATCGCTACCGCACTCGGGACAGATGAAGTACTCCTCCATTTTCCTCACCGATGGGAGAAGAGGGGAGGGAGTTTATAAAGGTGCCCTACGGTGCTAAAGCTGGCTCCCCTCCTCGGGGTTTTTAATCTTCAACAGCGGGCAGACCTCCATACACTCCCGGCAGTGAACGCATCTGTTCCAGTCGACCACTATCTTCTTGCTCTTCTCGTCTATGCTTAGAGCATTTTCAGGGCACTTCCCAACGCAGACACCACAGCCAACGCACTCGTAGGCCCTCTTAACCAGATAGTAGGCACTCCACGCCTCCTCCTCGTTCGGCGCTCTGGCTTTCCTCGTCCCGGTGAGGAACTCAACCCTTCCAGCCCTGATAACGTCCCCTTCAACGGAAACCTCTCCGAGGATTGGGGCAACCTGGAGGAGGCGCCTTTTGTTGAGGATTGTGTTGAACTCCAGCTCATAACAATCTGCAGTTTCCCTTATCTCCACCCTTACCGGCTCCCACGAGCGCTCCTCCGGAATCTCAACGCCGAGCTTTCTCGCTATGGCCTTTTCGCCCTTGCTGAGCTTCTTCCACCGCCAGAACCCGTAGGTAATCCACTCCTCCGGAAGGTTAAAGCGCTTCCTCCAGTAGTCCAGGGCCTTAAACCACTTCTCCCACAGTTCGGGCTTTTCCCTCTTGAGCCTCTCGAACTCAGCGAGGGAAGCGCTCGGGCACAGGAAACAGCCTATCCTGTCGAAGCCCCTCTCGTAGAGCGGGTTGTATGGGAGGTTCCTGCTGAAGATGTAGAGCCACACCTCTATTGCCCTCCAGTGGAATATTGGGGATGCCCCAATCTCGTTGGGCACCCACTCGTTTCTCCAAACTCTGGGTTGCTTAAAGCGCTTTATGCTCTCGTACTTCCTCTGGCCGACGAACATTAGAACTCCTTTCGGGTAGTTCTCCTTTATGGCCAAAGTTATCGGCCCGAGCTTCGTTACCTTACAGCACCAGCGGTAGTCCCTCCCCGGTGGAGAGAAAACGTACAAAGCCCTCCAGAAAGCATCTCCAGCGTCTGCAACGACGAACTTTATTCCCTTCGGCTCGAGCTCCTTTCTCAGCTCTTCCACATACTCAACAGTCTCGGGAAACTCTATTCCCGTGTTGTTGAAGAAGACGGTGAAGTTTTCTCCAAACTCCTCCAAAGCGAGTCCCAGAACCGCCAGGCTGTCCTTTCCGCCTGAGAAGGCAACCGCCACCGGAAGGTCGGAGTATTTTTCAGAAACGCGCCTCATGAACTCCCTGGATTTCATTACCTTTTCCTCAAGGGCTATGCTGTTCGCCCTCAGGACGTCCTCAAGGGTCGCTTTCTTTCCCTCGCGGTAGCTGACCCTTTTCTGCCTCTTCGGTTTAACTCCAGTCCCGCGCTCGCCCCTGATTAAAGCTTCGTAGTCCTTCTTGGCTATCCCCGTGGCAAAAACCTCGCCCTCCTCTGAGATGAGGATTACCTCGTCGTTCACCTTTATACTGGAATCAGCTTCGAGAACGCCAACTGCCAAGAGATTAGCTCCCCTCTTTATCGGCTCCACCGCGCCTTTGTCAACGATTACCCACTTTTTCATCTCTTTTCCGTAGAGTTTCCAGAGGGCAATGGCACCTTCGACCTTCAAACCGGCCCGCCATTTAAGTTCAACGGGGTCGAACTTGACGTAGCCAAAAACGTAGCCGTCAACGATTATCTCGTAGGCCTCATCCTCGCTCGGAAGCTTGTTGAGGAGGACGACCTTTCCGTCGAGGACTTTACCTACATCAACGCCGAAGTGCTCCCTGAAAACCTCCTTGATGAATTCCAAATCCCTCTGGAAGGCGAACCTCAAATCACCCGGTGGCGTTATGTCGAGGCGGAACACGCTCTCCTTTCCATGTACCGCACAGCTATCGCCGATGAGCGGGACGTTGCACTTTTCGCACCAGTTTATGTAAGCCTTACCGAGGAACACAGGCCTTCCCATGTTCTCACCTGAGGCGAGAAGAGGTTTATCATTTATAAACTCGGCGATGTTTCGATACCCATTTAAGGGTAGGCATCTTTCATTTCTACGGTGGTCTGAATGACGCGCAAGCTCTACTACGAGGACGCCTACCTGAAGGAGGCAAAGGCAAAGGTCGTGGAAATCCGAGAGGACGCTTTGCTACTCGACCAGACGATATTCTATCCAACCGGTGGCGGTCAGCCCCACGACAGGGGTTGGATAAACGGCGTCGAGGTTCTCGACGTTTACAAGGACGATACAGGAGATGTGTGGCATGTTGTGGCTGAACCCGAGAAGTTCAAGGTTGGCGATGAAGTTGAGCTCAAGATAGACTGGGACTACCGGTACAGGCTCATGAGAATCCACAGTGCCCTTCACTTACTTGAGCATGTCCTCAACGAAGTCCTGCCCGGAAAGTGGGAGCTCTACGGGAGTGGAATGAGCGCCGAGAAGGGTCGTTATGACATCCTCTACCCGGAGAACGTCAATCAGTGGAAGGAGCAGATTATAGAGACCTTCAACCGGCTCGTGGATGAGGGCGGTGAAATGAAGATATGGTGGGAGGGAGAGACAAGATACACCCAGATAAGGGACTTTGAGGTAATTCCCTGCGGTGGAACCCACGTGAAGGACATAAAGGAGATAGGGCACATCAAAAAGCTCAAGCGCTCCAGCCTTGGAAGGGGAAAGCAGAGGCTTGAAATCTGGCTTGAGGACTGAGCCCTCTTCTTCTCTTCCCCTGCATAGCCCAAAACTTTCTGTGTGGATTCCTACACGGCAAATCAGTACTGACTCCTTACTTCTCAAACACATAGAAATACCGCTCAAGGCTTTTGTGAACCTTCTGGTAATACTTCCCCACAAGTCTGAAGCCGACCTTTTCCGCCTCTTTTTCTCCATCGAAGCTCGTTGGGAAGGCTATCGACAAACGCCCACCCGGTTCCAGAACGGCGTTAATGCTCTCAAGCACCTCCCGGTAGAGCTCTTCCCTCCTTCTTCCTGCGAGTGTTGCCGATGTCCCGTAGGGCGGGTCCGTCGCTATCGCCTCGAACTTCTTATCGAAGAGCTCCTCAAGCCTTGTCGCGTCGCCGAGCTTAAGGACGTAGTCCCTTATTCCGTAGTGTCTGAGGTTCATCTCGGCTCCCTCAACCATCTCCGGCTTTATGTCCACGCCGTAGACCTTCAGGCCAATTAAACCCGCCTCTATAAGAATCCCGCCTGCTCCCATCATGGGGTCGAGGAGCTCTCTCCTTGCCTTCGTTAGGTTAACCAGCGCCCTTGAAATCCTCGGGTGGAGGGAAATTGGCCTGAAAAACGGCCTGTGGTGGGCCTTTCTCCTCTCGAAGTCCTTGGGGTCAAAGAACCTCAACCTTATTCCGGCGTAGAGTTTCTCACCGCAGTAAACCCTAACGAGCGTGTCCGGTTTAGAGAGGTCTACCTTAAAGCCCTTTGCGTGTATCACGGCCCCAAGCTTCCTCGGGAGGTCGGTAATCTCATGCCTGCAGTTGGCCATCGTTTCCGTGTCCACCTTAAAGGTTCCCTTAATGGGCCACTCGATTTCCTTCGCTTTATTGAGGAGCTCCTCAACGGAATCCGCTTCAACTAGGAGCTTCCCGTACTCGTGGGCGAGGCCAAGCCTCTCTAGGAAAGGAAAGGCCTTTTCATCTGCATTTACCTTGAGGAAAAGGTAGTCTCTTCCCGCTATCTCTCCACCCCCGAGCTCAAGCATGGCCCTAACTTCGTCAACGGCCATCTCCGGTAGGTTTCCAAGGATTTCCACGTAGAGCATGTTTTCTCCTTTTCGGGTGGGTTTTTAAGGGTTTCACAGCCTCTTCGATAGTATCCTTGACTTTTTGGTCGCCGCATCTACGGCCTTCATAACGGCCGTTCTTATTTTGCCCTCCTCAAGTTCAAAAACGCCGTCTATGGTAGTCCCTCCGGGGGTTATGACCCACTCCCTGACCTCAGCTGGGTGGGCTTTTGTTTCCATGAGAAGCTTTGCCGTTCCGAGGAGCGTCTGAAGTGATGCCCTCTTTGCCAGGTCCCTCGGAAGGCCGACGCGCAGGCCACCGTAGACCATGGCCTCAAGGAAAACCGTAACGTAGGCCGGCCCAGAGCCACTTAGCCCGGTTATGGCGTCCATATGCTCCTCCTCAATTCTCACGCAGTCACCGAAGGTTCTCAGGAGTTTTTCAACCGTTTCTATGTCCTCTCCCTTGAGGTCAGTTGAATAGGCCGTGAAGGATTCGCCGACCAAGATTGCTATGTTGGGCATTGCCCTGACGAACTTTGCATTGGCGAGTCTTTTCAGCTCCCTGAGGGATATTCCCGCAACGACAGAAATCACGAGCTTCCCTTCAATCAGGTCAGAGACCTCCTCAAGAACTTCCCCGACCTTGTTAGGTTTCACCGCTATGAAGACCACATCTGCCCCTTCAACTGCCTTCCTGTTGTCGGAGATAACCTCTATCCCCATCTCCGCCAGTTCCTTTGCCTTTTCAACCCTTCTCCTCGTGGCCGTGACTTCATATCCTGCCTTTTTGAGGGCCTTTGCTATCGCACCCCCTATTGTTCCGGCACCCACAACGGCAACCCTCATCTCAACACCTCCAGTAAATTCTCAACAAAAACCGAAACGTTCTCGACGTCCCTTCCGACCATAATGAAGTCAAAATCCCCGTATTTTCTCCGGTAGTTCTCGATAAAGAGCTCGTCGTTTAAGGTATCCCCAACGTAAACCCCTTTCTCGCCCCTAACAATCCTCCACAGAAGGTCAGGGTTAGGTTTCAGGCCGAGTTCCCTCGTTACGGCTTTCTCAAAGCGGAAGCCGAGGATTTTCTCCGCGAGC
>Ga0256831_1000796_pt1 | contig 16727 bp, 18 predicted proteins | sample 132544metaG_FD_189087 | JGI IMG/M metagenome (GOLD analysis project Ga0256831, IMG submission 189087) | Hydrothermal vent microbial communities from Lau Basin, Pacific Ocean - 132-544 | ecosystem: Environmental > Aquatic > Marine > Hydrothermal vents | place: Pacific Ocean: Lau Basin | collected...
TTAGTGCCGAGGTAATCATCATGCCATAGTATTCTTCCAAAAGCTCTGTGGCCCTATCCGCGAACTCTGGGTTGTCAGTTAAATGATAGTAAATGACGTTGGTATCAACGTAAACCCTCAAAGTTCATCCCGCAGGAGCTTTTCGGTTTCCTCCTCAACGATCCTGTCCATCTCCTCGGCGGTCAGGCTCTCACCCTTGAAGATGCCTCTATACTTCATTAACTTCTCCCTCACGGGAATCAGGATTAACTTCCCCTCGTGCTCTTCGATGTAAAACTCTCTGGAGCGGAGCTTCTTCCTGATGCTGGTGGGAAGGTAGAGTCTGCCATTATCATCAAGCCTTGCAACTTCCACCGTCATGGTAAGGAATAAGGAATAAGGTTTTGGAAATAAATAATTTTGTGATGCTTCCAATAGACCTCACCACCCTCCTCGAGCTCCTCAAGCTTTTTTCCAGCTCCTTTTCCTTCCTCTCGGCGTATTGCTCCAGGTATGTGAAAAGCACCCAGAAAACGAGCAGCATAGCCCCGCTCCGAGAATGCCCAACGCTATCTGACGGTCGGTTGGGACGGTCTGGGGAAAGGGCACCACGAGCACCGATGGAGACTATACGTTGGAGGACTAAAGCTTTATCCTCCCAACCTTTTTAAGATCCCCTCCCAATTCTCCCCGGGTGATAAAAGATGATGGGAATGAACCCCAGGCAGATGAAGAAGCTCATGCGCCAGATGGGCATCAGGATGGAGGAGCTCGATGGCGTCAGGGAGGTTATCATACGGCTTGAGAACAGGGAGATAATCCTCAGGGACCCGGTGGTTACCGTGATAACCGCACAGGGTGAGAAGAGCTACCAGATCGTTCCGGGAAGTGAGGAGGTCAGGCCGGTAGTCAACATTTCGGAGGAGGACATAAGGCTCGTGATGGAGCAGGCCGGGGTGGACTACGACACCGCGAGAAAGGCCCTCATCGAGGCCAAGGGGGATCTGGCGGAGGCCATCCTCAGGCTGACGGAAGAATGAATGGTAACTACCTCCTCCCTCTTTTCTGGAAAGCCTCAATGGCCCTGGTGAGCGGTATGAGGTGCATCAAAGCAGGACCACCGGCCATGAGCACCGCGACGAGGCCAGCCTCGATCAGTTCCTCCTGCTTCGCTCCCGCCTCCAGGGCCTTCTGGGTATGGAGGTAAATACACCATTCGCATCCCTGGGCAATTCCGAGGGCTAAAGCGATTAGCTCCTTCTCGCGCGTTGTCAGGGCTCTGTTATCGAGGGTCTCCCTCAGAAAGCGCGAGAAGGCTGATATCTCCTTCGGGTGCTCCCTCCCAAGCTTCTCAAGAAGCTCCTCAATCTCAAGGAGTTTGACTTCAACGTCTCCCTTTTCCAAGATCATCACCGTTTCCACTTTCTCCGTGGAGCTTAAAGCCCTATCCAAAACCTCCGGTTGAAAACCGGCCGTTCCAAAAGGCTATAAACCCCCGGAAAAAAGTGAAACCGATGAGGGCGATAGGCGTCATAAGGAGATCAAGGCGCGAGAGGGTGAGCCGGGAGGAGTTTGAGGAGCTCCTGAAGAGCGCGGGTTACGAAGTTCTGGCGATAATGGAGCAGAACCGCGAGGAGCACCCAAAGTACAACATAGGGAAGGGGAAGCTTGAGGAGCTGAAGGAACTCGTCGAGGAGCTCGGACCGGATAAGGTGGTCTTCGCCAACCGGCTCTCCCCGAGCCAGGCCTACAACCTCTGGAAGGAGCTCAGGGTTGAGGTAATTGATCGGTGGCAGCTTGTCCTGGAGATATTCGAGAAGCGTGCCCACTCCAGGGAGGCCAAACTCCAGGTGGAGCTGGCTTCACTCCAGTACGAGGTTCCGCTCGTTAAGGAGGCCATAAGGAGGATAAAGCTCGGCGATAGAGCCGGCTTCAAGGGAATGGGTGAGTATCAGACGAGGCAGTACCTCAAGCATATCCGCTACCGGATGGGAAAGATAAGGAAGGAACTCGAAAGGATCAGGGCCGACAGGGAAGTCAAGAGGAAGAGGAGGGAGGAAGTAGGTTTCGTGCTCCTCGCTTTGGCGGGCTACACCAACGCGGGGAAGTCAACACTCCTGAACGCCTTGGCTGGAGAGGATATAGAGGCGAGGGACCAGATGTTCACGACTTTGGATACCACCACGAGGCGCTTCAGGCTCTCCGGGAAGAGGGTGCTCGTCACCGATACGGTTGGTTTCATAGACGGCCTGCCACCCTTTATCGTCGAGGCCTTCCACTCGACGCTCGAGGAGATAGTGAAGGCAGACGTAATCCTTCTCGTTCTCGATGTCAGCGAACCCTGGGGAGAGATAAGGAGGAAGTTCCTGGCATCGCTAAACGTCCTCAGGGAGCTGAAGGCCCTTGACAAACCGATGGTGGTTGTGCTCAACAAGGTTGACCTGACGGGCGAGGAGGACGTGAAGGATAAGGCGGAAAGAATCGAGAGAATAATCGAGGAGCGCGGTGTGACCGTTTCCCGTGTCGTCTCGATATCTGCCAAGCTCGGCCAGCTCGATGGGCTCTACGATGCCCTGGAGGAGGTCATACTGACCCTCCCAAAGTACGCCCCCTTCGAGATAACCGTTGACGAGCCGGAGAAAGTTCCCCAGGTTATGGCGCTGATAAACGCCATAGGAGAGGTTCTCAGCGTGGAGTACGGCGAGAGGACGAGGGTGGAAGCGTACGTCCAGACGGGGATGATAAAGGAACTGACGAGACTCGGAGTCGGGATAAAGAGACTAAACCAGTCCGACCAGGGCGAAGGCCTTGAAGATGGCCAGCGCTATGATGATGGCCGTTAGGGGCGTGGCAACCCATCCAAAGACTATATCCCTTATCACGGACTTCTCCACGCCCTCGCCCGCTAGAAGGCCGACGCCGACAACACCACCGACTATGGACTGGCTCGAGCTCACCGGGAGGCCGAAGAAGTTGGCCAGGCTCACCGCTATGGCTGAGCCGAACTGGGCAGCGAAGGCCGAAATCGGCCCGAGGGCGGTTATTTTCTTCCCAACGGTGTGCATAACGGCATAGCTAAAGGTAAGGGCACCAACGGAGAGGGCTATCGCCCCGAAGATCCCGGCCACCTTTGGCTCCATAAAGCCAGCCCCAACGAGCGGCCCCGAGGCGTTCGCAACCTCGTTCGTTCCGAAGTTGAAGGCCATGTAGGAACCGCCGAGTATTGCTAGGGCCTTGTAGAGGGCCTCTATCGTCGAGACGCTCTTCATCCTCGATACGACCCAGGAGTAGAACCGGTAGAGGACCATGGCGAGTATCCCTGAGAGGATGGGGGAAACCACCCAGGCGGCGGCTATCTTTCCGAGGGTAAACCAGTTGACCGGAGCGCTCGTTGCGAGACCGACGCCTATGACACCACCCACTATGGCCTGGGTGGTTGAGACGGGAAGGCCCTTCACGGTCGCTATCGTCACCCAGACACCGGCCGCCAGAAGCGCTATGATCGCCATCTCCATCGTGAGATAGCCCTCGGGCACAATGCCCTCGCCAACGGTCTTCATAACCTTATAACCCTTCAGGTAAGCTCCAAGGAGCACGAAGATGGCTATCGTAAGCGTTGCCTGGCGGAAGCTCAGTATACCCGCGCCGACGGCCGTTCCCATCGCATTGGCGGAATCATTCGAGCCTATGTTCCACGCGATGTAAAATGCCACCGATATCGCCGCCAGCGCGAGTCCATCCATTTCGATCACCGGTATATAGTCTATATACCCGCGTATAGCCCGGCGTTTAAAAATTTAGCGGACGAAGTTTTTTCGGGAAACGATGCCCTCTTCCAGCCAGTGGGGGCTGATAACGTCCAGCCCTACCCAAAGACACCTGCCGAAGGGACCTTAAGTTAATACCGAAACTTAAATAAATGCACTGGACGAATAAAGTCTGAAAAACCCAAGGAGGCGGGAAGATGATCGAGATTCGTTTTCACGGAAGGGGTGGACAGGGTGCAGTTACTGCCGCCAACATACTAGCCTCTGCGGCCTTCAAACAGGGCAAGTACGTCCAGGCGTTTCCCTTCTTTGGTGTTGAGAGGCGTGGAGCGCCGGTTACGGCCTTTACGAGGATAGACGACAAGCCCATCAGGATAAAGACCCAGATCTACGAGCCGGACATAGTCGTCGTCCTCGACCCGAGCCTTCTCGACACCGTTGACGTTACAGCGGGCCTCAAGGACGATGGGACGGTTATAGTCAACACGGAGAAGAGCAAGGAGGAGGTTCTCGAGAAGCTCAAGAAGAAACCCAAGAAGCTCGCCCTCGTCGACGCAACGACGATAGCGCTCGAGATCCTTGGCCTTCCGATCACCAATACTGCCATCCTCGGTGCCGTCGCCAAGGCCACCGGGATAGTTGAACTGCGCTACATCCAGGAGGCCATCAAGGAAACCTTCTCGGGAGCGCTGGGCGAGAAGAACGCCAGGGCCGCCGAAGAGGCCTTCAACAGGACCGTCGTTTACGAGCTCTGATCTTCTTTCACTTACTTCCTCATCCCGGGGTGATGAAGTTGAACACGCTGTTTGGTGAAAAAAAGGAGCGGGCCACCAAGATCGTCCTCAGGAGTGTGGACGAGTATCCGGAGGCCCCGATCAGCCTTGGAACTACCCTCAGCAACTTCACCGGTTCCTGGAGAACTTTCATACCCATAGTGAACGAGGACAAGTGCGTTAAGTGCTACATCTGCTGGAAGTTCTGTCCTGAGCCTGCCATCTACATAAAGGAAGACGGCTACGTGGCCATAGACTACGACTACTGTAAGGGCTGCGGCATCTGTGCCAACGAGTGCCCGACGAATGCTATAACAATGGAGAAGGAGGAGAAGTGATATGGCCGAGTACAAACCCATTCGGAAGGTCGTGAGCGGCAACTACGCGGCCGCTTACGCGGTTAAACACGCCCGGGTCCAGGTGGTTGCCGCCTATCCTATCACGCCCCAGACGAGCATCATTGAGAAGATAGCCGAGTTCATAGCCAACGGGGAAGCGGATATCCAGTACGTCCCGGTTGAGAGCGAGCACTCCGCCATGGCCGCCACCATCGGAGCCTCCGCCACGGGCGCGAGGGCCTTTACAGCTACCGCCTCCCAGGGCCTTGCTCTGATGCACGAGATGCTCCACTGGGCGAGCGGTGCGAGATTGCCCATAGTCATGGTCGAGGTCAACAGGGCCCTTGCTCCGCCGTGGAGCGTCTGGGACGATCAGACGGACAGTCTGGCGCAGAGGGACACGGGCTGGATGCAGTTCTATGCCGAGAACAACCAGGAGGTTTACGACGGCGTCCTGATGGCGTTTAAGATAGCCGAGCAGGTTAACGTCCCGATAATGGTCATCGAGAGCGCCTTCATTCTGAGCCACACCTACGACGTCGTCGAGATGATCCCGCAGGAGCTGGTTGATGAATTCCTCCCACCTAGGAAGCCCCTCTACACCCTCACCGACTTCGACAACCCGAAGGCCATAGGCGCCCTCGCGACTCCCGACGACTACTACGAGTTCCGCTACAAGTTAGCTAAAGCCCACGAGGAGGCCAAAAAGATCATCAAGGACGTTGGTAAAGAGTTTGGCGAGCGCTTTGGACGGGATTACAGCGACATGATAGAGAAGTACCGCACGGACGATGCGGACTTCATATTCCTCGGCATGGGCTCCCTGATGGGAACCGTCAAGGAAGCCGTTGACCGCCTCAGGGACGAGGGCTACAAAGTAGGAGCCGCCAAGGTCCGCTGGTTCAGGCCGTTCCCGAAGGAAGAACTCTACGAGCTGGCCAAAAAGGTCGACGGCATAGCCGTCGTGGACAGGAACTTCTCCTTCGGCCAGGAGGGTATACTGTTTACCGAGGCCAAGGGCGCGCTCTACAACACCAGCGCGAGGCCGCTCATGAAGAATTACATCGTCGGACTTGGTGGAAGGGACTTTACCCTCAACGACGTCAGGAAGATAGCGGAGGACATGAAGGGCCTCATCGAGAGGGGCGAGCTTGATGAAGAGGTGGAGTGGTACCACCTTAAGAGGTGAGAAAGATGGAGATTCCAGAGAGCGTTAAGAAGAGGCTTACCCTTCCCGCGGAGGAGTACTTCTACGCCGGACACACGGCCTGTCAGGGCTGCGGTGCCTCACTCGGCCTCCGCTACGTCCTCAAGGCCTACGGCAGGAAGACGATAGTGACCATCCCCGCCTGCTGTTCGACCATCATAGCCGGTGCCTGGCCATACTCAACCCTGGACGTTCCCCTGTTCCACACCGCTTTTGCAACAACCGGAGCGGTTATAAGCGGAATTGAAGCGGCTCTGAAGGCCATGGGCTACAAGGTCAAGGGAGAAGATGGAGTCATGGTCGTCGGCTGGGCCGGCGACGGTGGAACCGCCGACATAGGCCTTCAGGCCCTGAGCGGTTTCCTTGAGAGGGGACATGACGCGGTCTACATCATGTACGACAACGAGGCTTACATGAACACCGGAATCCAGAGGAGCGGTTCTACCCCCTACGGTGCCTGGACCACCAACACACCGGGAGGAAAGAGGCACTTCTTAGAGAAGAGGCACAAGAAGAAGGTCATCGACATCGTCATAGCCCACGAGATTCCTTACGCAGCAACGGCAAGTGTTGCCTATCCGGAGGACTTCATCAGGAAGCTCAAGAAGGCTCGGAATATTCCGGGACCGAGTTTCATCCAGCTCTTCGCGCCGTGCCCGACCGGATGGCGCTCACCAACCGACAAGAGCATCGAGATAGCCCGCTTGGCGGTTCAGACGGCTTACTTCCCGCTCTTCGAGTACGAGAACGGCAAGTATAAGATAAACATGCCCAACCCGAAGAAGGAGCCGAAGCCGATAGAGGAGTTCCTCAAACTACAGGGTCGCTTTAAGTACATGACGAAGGAGGACGTCCAGATCCTCCAGGAGTGGGTCAACCGCCAGTGGGAGAAGCTCAAGAAGCTCGCCGAGGTCTTTGGCTGACCTTTCCATTTTTGTCCACGCAAAGTTTAAGTTTCCCGCTGATAACTCACCCGAGGTGATAAGAATGGCTGAGAGTCCGTTTAAGGCCGATATTGAGAGGGTTCAGAAGGAGTACAGCGAAAAGATGACACCGGGGGCGATCGTTTACATACCCGGAAGCAGTGTCGTCAACAAGACCGGTTCCTGGAGGGTTTTCATGCCCGATTTCAACAGGGACAAGTGCGTCCGCTGCTACCTCTGCTACATCTACTGCCCGGAGCCCGCTATATACCTGGATGAAGAGAACTACCCGGTCTTTGACTACGACTACTGTAAGGGATGTGGAATCTGCGCCAACGAGTGCCCAGTTGATGCCATAGTTATGGTTAGGGAGAGCAAGTGAGGTGGTGAAAATGCCGATAAGAACCGTAATGAAGGCCAACGAGGCGGCCGCCTGGGCCGCTAGGCTCGCAAGGCCGAAGGTAATAGCGGCTTTCCCGATTACGCCCTCGACCCTCATCCCGGAGAAGATAAGCGAGTTCGTAGCGAACGGCGAGCTCGATGCGGAGTTCATCAAGGTTGAGAGCGAGCACTCAGCGATCTCAGCCTGCGTCGGTGCCTCAGCGGCCGGTGTTAGAACCTTCACCGCTACCGCTTCCCAGGGTCTGGCTCTGATGCACGAGGTCCTCTTCATAGCCGCGGGAATGCGCCTTCCGATAGTCGTCGCCGTCGGAAACCGTGCCCTCTCCGCCCCGATCAACATCTGGAACGACTGGCAGGACAGCATAAGCCAGCGCGACACCGGATGGCTTCAGTTCTACGCCGAGAACAACCAGGAAGCACTCGATTTGATACTCATAGCCTTCAAGGTTGCCGAGGACGAGCGCGTTCTCCTTCCGGCCATGGTCGGCTTTGATGCGTTCATCCTGACCCACACGGTTGAGCCGGTTGAGATACCCGACCAGGAGGTAGTTGACGAGTTCCTTGGCGAGTACGAGCCGAAGCACGCCTACCTAGACCCGGCTAGACCGATAACCCAGGGTACCTTAGCGTTCCCGGCCCACTACATGGAGGCCCGCTACACCCTCTGGGAGGCCAACGAGAACGCCAAGAAGGTCATTGACGAGGTCTTCGCGGAGTTTGAGAAGCGCTTTGGCAGGAAGTACCAGAAGATAGAGGAGTACAGAACTGACGATGCTGAGATAATCTTCGTCACCATGGGTTCCTTAGCAGGAACCGTCAAGGAGTACGTTGACCACCTCAGGGAGAAGGGCATTAAAGCTGGAGCCGCTAAGCTCACCGTCTACAGGCCGTTCCCGGTTGAAGAAGTTAGAGAGCTGGCGAAGAAGGCGAAAGTTCTCGCTTTGCTCGAGAAGAACGTCACCTTCAGCGTCGGCGGAGCCCTCTTCCAGGACTTCAGCAGGGCTTTGATCAACGAAAAGGAGAGGCCAATCATAGTGGACTTCATCCTCGGCCTCGGTGGCAGGGACGTTACCTTCAAGGACCTCGACGAGGCTTTGGCCATAGCACAGAAGGCCCTCGCTGGAGAGGAGTTTGATGAGGTCAACTGGATAGGCCTTAGGAAGGAGATACTGTGAGGTGAGGAAGATGGCCGTGAGGAAACCCCCGATTACCACTCGCGAGTACTGGGCGCCTGGACACGCCGCCTGTGCCGGCTGTGGCTGTGCCACCGCTCTCAAATTAGCAACCAAGGCCTTCAGCGAGGCCATGGAGGAGAAGTTCGGTGATCCAAACGCATTCGCCATAGCCCAGGCCACCGGATGTATGGAGGTCGTTTCCGCGGTATTCCCGTACACCGCCTGGAAGGCTCCGTGGGTTCACGTGGCCTTTGAGAACGCGGCCGCGGTTGCGAGCGGTGTTGAAGCTGCCTGGAAGAAGAAGGGACAGAAGGGCAAGATATTAGCTATAGGCGGTGACGGTGGTACCGCTGATATCGGCCTTCAGGCCCTCTCCGGAATGCTTGAGAGAAGGCACAACGTGGTCTATTTGATGTACGACAACGAGGCCTACATGAACACCGGAATCCAGCGTTCAAGCTCGACCCCCTACGGAGCCTGGACAACCACAAGCCCGCCCGGTAAGTACTCCATCGGTGAGGACAAGCCCAAGAAGTGGGTTGCCCTCATCGCTGCAGCTCACCAGATACCCTACGTGGCAACGGCGAGCATAGGCAACCCCTTCGACTTCGTCAAGAAGATGAAGAAGGCCGCTAAGCTTGAGGGTCCGGCATTCGTGCAGGTCCACTGTACCTGCCCGACCGGATGGAAGAGCCCGCTCGAGAAGGGCGTTGAGATAGCCAGACTCGCCATCGAGACCGGCGTCTGGCCGCTCTTCGAGATCGAGAACGGCGACTTCTTCAACATCAAGATACAGTCCCCGGGAGGAGGCGCCAAGGTCAAGCGCGAGGGCGGTAAAGTTGTTGCCATCGAGTTCAAGAAGCCCATCGAGGAGTACCTTAAGTTGCAGGGCAGGTTCAAGCACCTCTTCAAGAGGCCGGAAGCGATAGACGAGATGCGCGAGCAGATCAAGGCCATGTGGAAGCTCCTCGGTGTCGACGTCACCCTCCCGAAGCCGGAGGAGTGATTTCCTCTTTTCTTCCGTTTTCATTCGAGGTTTCTCAGGAGATCTTCCATCACTCCCAAAAATATCTCGACCTCCTCAACGCTGTTGTAGACGTGGACCGAAGCCCTGACGGTGCCGTTTATCCCGAGCTTTTTTATAACCGGCAGGGCGCAGTGGTGGCCGCTCCTCACCATGATGTTTCTCTCATCCAGTATCGCCGCAACGTCGTGGGGATGGAGCGGTGGAACGTTGAAGCTCACAACTCCGGCGTGCTTCTTAAGGTCCCTCGGCCCGTACCACGGGACTTCGAGCTCGTCAAGACCTTCGGTGATACGCTTCACGAGCTTTCTCTCCTGGCTCTCGATCCTATCGAGCCCTATCTTCTGGATATAGCGTATTCCAGCCGCCAAACCTATCGCCCCGCCGATGTTCGGCGTTCCCGCCTCGAAGCGCTCCGGAGGCTCGGCAGGCATGTAACCGTCAAGGTCAACGTCCTCAATCGTTCCCCCGCCGATCAAGGGCGGTTCAAAAACCTCAAAGAACTCCTCGTTAATGTAGAGCACCCCTATCCCGGTGGGCCCCATCGGCCCCTTGTGACCTGAAAACGCTAAAAAGTCCGCCTCCAGTTTCCTCACGTCAACTTCCATGTGGCCGGCGCTTTGGGCCGCGTCAACAACGAAGATTGCCCCTTCCTCCTCGGCCATTTTGCCGAGCTCCTCGACCTCATGGATAACGCCGAGTGCATTGGAGACGTGCTGAACCGCCACCAATTTTGCCCCCCTTATCTTCCTCTCGGCGTCGCTTAAATCCAGGTTGCCCCCGTCATCCCCTTCTATGAACTCCAGCCTCAGGCCCTTTTTCCCTGCCAGCCTCTGCCAGGGGAGCAGATCCGAGTGGTGCTCGTAGGGGGTCGTCACTATCCTGTCCCCAGGTCTGAAGATGTCCTCCATCCCAAGGGCAACCAGGTTTAGGCTTTCGCTCGTGTTCTTGGTAAAAACCACCTCCTCGAACCTCGCGTTGATGAAGTCAGCAACAACCTTCCTGCTCTCCTCGTATTTGTGCGTCGCCATCTGGGAGAGCCTGTGAACACCTCGGTGGACGTTGGCGCGGTATCTGAGATAATACTCGTCCATGGCCTCGATTACGGGCTTCGGCGTGAGCGAAGTTGCCGTGTTGTCGAAGTAGATGACCTCGCTCGTGAGCGGGATGTCCCTCCTAACGTCTTCCGGAATCCTCACGATACCACCTCCAGAATCCCGGCGCAGTCGTAAACGGCCCTCGCCAGCTCCGCCCCCTTCTTCGCGTCGTCGAGAAGTTTGATTATTATCTTCCCGCTCGGATAGACGCTCACCTCGTAGTTTTCAATCTCAACGATGAGCATCATGCCGGGGATGAGCTTTTTGACTGCATGACCTCTCACCTTAAGGCATTCCGCGGTTTTCCTCAGGTTCACCTTCACCGGCCTCTCCCAGGAGTAGCCGCTTATGACGATGCCCTTCATTGTGACGCAGGGCTTTGAGACAATCATCCCTACCACCGTTTTTATCTTCGCGGGGGCGTTTATACGGCTTTTTTGAACCCTTGGTTGGGAACCCCGGGAAGTGCACCTGGCTTTTGTATATTGGCCAAACGTCTCTCCCATGTCTGCTCTTTTGCACACATTCCGGAGACCAAACCGAATTATTACCTGCCCCCTCCCGAGACCGGCTGTAGAACGGCCTTTTCCCGGACTGTTGCCCCTTTTTCAACCTCCCCTGTCCGCGACCACGCAGCAGGAGGGAGTTAGTCAATCGACGATTATCATTTTGACAATAGCCGAAAAAATTTTAAGGGAATCCAACGTCTTTCCCGAAAAATCGGGTGGTTGCCATGCAGGTTGGCGAAGGATTTTTAAAGGAGCGCTACATTCCCCTGCAGGCCTTTCGGGAGGAGCACAGGAAGTCCATCGAGAACCTTGAGGAGTTCTGGGCGGAGCAGGCTAAGGTGGTGGACTGGTTCAAGACGTGGGAGAAAGTTCTCGACGACTCAAATGCCCCGTTCTTCCGCTGGTTCGTTGGAGGGGAGCTGAACGCGAGCTACAACGCCCTGGACAGGCACATAAAGGCCGGAAAGAGGAACAGGGCGGCAATAATCTGGGAGAGCGAAAAAGGAGAAACGAGAACCCTAACTTACTACGAGCTTTACCGCGAGGTTAACCGCTTTGCATCCGCGCTGAAAAACCTCGGAGTTGGCAAGGGCGATAGAATAATAATCTACATGCCCCTCGTTCCCGAGGTCGTCATAGCGATGCTCGCCAGCGCGAGGATCGGGGCTATCCACAGCGTCGTCTTCTCCGGATTTTCGGCGGAGGCCTTAGCCACGAGGATAAACGACGCAAAAGCCAAGGTGGTAATTACAGCGGACTACCTCTACAGGCGCGGAAAGAAGCTGAATCTCAAGGAGATTGTTGACAAGGCCCTCGTTGAGACGCCCAGCGTTGAAAGTGTTGTCGTTCTTAGGAGGGAAGAAAACGGCGTCAACATGGTAGAGGGAAGGGACTACTACTGGCACAACCTCCTTGAGGGGGCCGAGAAGTACGTTGAACCCGTTCCGGTCGAGAGCAACCACCCGCTGTTCATCCTCTACACGAGCGGAACGACCGGAACGCCGAAGGGCATAATCCACTCCACCGGTGGCTACCTCGTTTACGTTGCAAAGACGATGCAGTGGGCCTGGGGAATACGGGAGGACGACCTCTTCTGGAACACCGCCGATGTCGGCTGGATTACGGGGCACAGCTATCTCGTCTATGGCCCGCTGACGCTCGGCCTGACGGTGATGATGTACGAGGGCGCGCTCAACTATCCGAGGCCCGACAGGCCCTGGGAGATAATCGAGAAGCACGGGGTTACGATATTCTACACCGCGCCGACGGCGATAAGGATGCTCATGCGCTATGGAGATGAGTGGGTGAAGAAGCATGACCTCTCAAGTCTCCGTCTCCTCGGTTCCGTCGGAGAGCCGATCAACCCCGGCGCTTGGAAGTGGTACTACGAAGTCGTCGGAGGAAAGCGCTGTCCAGTCATAGACACCTGGTGGCAGACGGAGACGGGCGGCTACATGATCTACCCCTCGGCGGGAATACAGCTGCCCCCGCTCAAGCCCGGATCCGCAACATTCCCGGGGCTTGGAGTTGATGCTGACGTTTTCAAAGCCGATGGAACACCGGCAAAGCCTAACGAGCGTGGCTACCTCGTGATAAAGAAGCCATGGCCCGGGATGCTCCTCGGAATCTGGGGGGACGACGAGCGCTACATAAGGACCTACTGGCAGCGCTTCAGCAAACCTGATGAAGGAGTCTGGATTTACTATCCTGCCGACTACGCGATGAAGGACGATGAGGGCTACTTCTGGATATTCGGCAGGGCAGACGAGGTTCTCAACGTCTCCGGCCACAGGATCGGAACGGCAGAGATAGAGCATGTTTTAGTTCTTCACCCTGCGGTAGCGGAAGCGGCAGTAATGGGCAGGCCCGACGAGATAAAGGGTGAAGTGCCGGTTGCCTTCGTAATACTCAAGGCCGATTACGCCCCGACCGAGAGGCTGAAGAAGGAGCTGATAGACTACGTCAGGGAAACCCTCGGACCGATAGCGGCTCCCGCCGAGGTCTTCTTCGTCAACAAACTGCCGAAGACGAGGAGCGGGAAGATAATGCGCCGTGTTCTCAAAGCACTCGCAAGCGGAAAGAGCCTCGGCGACCTCTCAACGCTTGAGGACGAGGCTAGCGTTGAGGAGGTGAAGAAAGCACTTGAAGGCTTCGAGATGCGCTGAATGGCTTTTCTTTTACTTCTCCCTATTAGCCAAAAGAAAGGGAAAAGTCAGCATATCCTCGGCACTGGGTCGCCTTCGGGAGGCTCCATAAAGCGCTTCCCGCCGATTCCCGTCTCAAGGATGACCTTCCCTCTGTACTCCTCTATTACCTCGCCGATTATCGCGGCGTTTTTCCCCTTTTCGGTTTTCTTCATCGCTTCCAGTGCATCCTCCGCGTACTCCCTCGCTACCACCATCACTACCTTGCCCTCATTGGCAACATCGTAGGGACTTATGCCGAGCATCTCGCTCGCGGCCCTTACCTCGGGCCTTATCGGGATGTCGCTCTCCTTAACGAGGATTCCGACGTTGCTCTTACGGGCAATCTCGTTGAGCGCGTTGCTCAAACCGGCCCTCGTTGGGTCCTTCATGGCGTGGATGTTCTCCCAGCCTATTTCATCGGCGACGGCTTTAACGACGTCCCATATAGGCGCGACGTCGCTCTTCAGCTCGGTCTCAAAGGCTATGCCCTCGCGGTGGCTCATCAGCGCTATCCCGTGGTCTCCTATCGTCCCGCTGACCAAAACTATATCGCCAGCCTTAGCTCCGGCGTCGCTTATTGGCCTCTCGGCTATGCCAATTGCGGCGGTTATTACGAACATCTCTATGGGCTCTTCAACGACCTTTGTGTCTCCAGTGACTATCGGGACGGGGACTTCTTTAGCCGTTTCATCCATCGAGCGGAGAACCCTCTCAAGGACTTCCATATCGAAACCTTCTCCAATTATCATCGAGTTGGCTAACGCGAGCGGCTCCGCCCCCATGACGGCCAGGTCGTTCACCGTCCCGCTGACCGCCAAGCGCCCGATGTCCCCTCCCGGGAAGAAGAGGGGCTTTACCGTATGGCCGTCTATGGTGAAGACGATGTGCTTATCGCCAAAGGGTATCGTCGCCCCGTCGTCCAGTGCATCAAGTCCGATTCCACCGGCGCTCTTGAGGGTCAGCGTTTTGAGTATCACGTCCCTCAAAAGCTCCTCCATTATTTCTCCACCGGCTCCGTGTTCGAGCTTTATTTTTTCTCCCATCTTCAACCCTCCAAAGGCCCTTTTCGCGAAGGTAACCAAGGGTAAAGTCCAAAAACTCCCGGGCACGCCTTATGTTCTCGCTCGCTTCCTCCTCGGTGATATCTTGGAGGCACTTATGCCCTTTGTGAGCAGAATTGCCTCGGCACAGTAGAACATGGTGTAGTAAGCTCTTGAGAGTACAAAACCATAGAAACCCTTTTCCAGCAGGGCTTTGGCTGCTTCAAGGCTCTCCTCGGCCTTTTTTATTATGTCCCCGTATCTGCTCATACCTTTATCCCCTCCGCATAAACCCTTTGAATCAGCGGGTCGTGTTCCATTCTGGAATTCAGCGGATAGACGATGAGGGAAATAACGATGCCCTTCTCAAGCACGTACTTTCCGGTGATCTCATTCAGTCCGTCACGCTCCTCAAGGCTCAAATGTCTCCTGGTTACCAGCATAACGTCAACGTCGCTCCCCTCGCTGGCCTCGCCCCTTGCGTAGGAACCGAAGAGGATAACCTCGACTAGATCATCTCCGAGTATCTCCTTCAGCTTCCCTTTACCTCCCTCAGGATTTCGAGGAGTTCGTCCTTCGGAATGACGGGCATCGTTCTTCCTCCGGTACAACTTCGGCGTTTAAACCTTACATTATCAGGTCCTCCTTACTGAGATAGCCCTCAATGTAGAGGCCACCGAGGAAGGCCTGGCCGACGTTTATTCCGTTGTCCCCGCGCGGAACTTCCGTCGTAACTTGGAACCTCAATCCGGAGGCTTCGACGACCTTCCTTATTGTCTTCACGATAAGCCCGTTGTAGGAAACTCCACCGCTTACTGCAACATCCTTAACGCCGAACTCCCTCGCTTTCTCTACGGCAGTTTCTGCAAAGGCCCTCGCGAGTGTCAGATGAGCCGAATACGCTATGTCCGCCGGCGATGCCCCATCCATGACCTCAAGCGCCCCAGCGAACAGCCCTTCAATCTTTATCAGGTCTTCATCAACCGGAATTTCGAACTTCAGGTCGTTCTTGCCCTTCATCGCAAAGCTCTCCAGCTTCATCGCTGGCTCGCCCTCGTAGTGCCTCCTGTAGGCGACGTTGAGCAGGACGGCTAATGCATCGAGAACCCTTCCCGTCGAGGATGCGTAGGCAGTGTTCACCCCCTTGGCGAGCTGGTTGAGGATAACGCTGAACTCGACCTTCCCGTACTTGAGGCTTTCAACGGCCTTTGGACAGCATTTCCTGATGACCCCCTCGAGTTCCTCGACGGGATAAACCCTGCTGAGAATTCCTATCAATGCCCTCAGCGGGTAATAGCTCGCCAAATCACCGCCGGGAAGCGGGTAGTAGTCTATATGGGCTAACCTCTCAACGTCCTCGTAGCTCAGGTAGAGAACCTCACCGCCCCAGACGTTCCCGTCGGTTCCGTAGCCGACTCCGTCGAGGGCTATCCCAACGGCGGATTCGAGGTTTTTCTCCGCCAAAACGCTCGCTATATGCGAGTAGTGGTGCTGAACCTGGAGAAGCTCAACACCCATCTCGCTGGCAAGCTCCATCGCCAATTTCGTCGTGTTATAAGCTGGATGGAGGTCGGCTATGATTAAATCGAAGTCTTTAACGCGGAGAATTCTCTTGAAGTGCTCTATGGCTTTCCTCATGAACTCCAGAACCTCGAGCTTTCCGGTGTTGCCTATGTACTGGCTCGGGTAGACTTTCCCGTTCTTTGCAACGCCGAAGGCGTTCATAAGCTCCGCTCCAACGGCCAAGCCGCGGTAGTCGAAGGGGATCTCTATCGGCAGCGGCACGAAACCTCTGCTTCTCCTTATCACCGCCCTCCTCCCGTCAACGAAGCGAACAACGCTGTCATCAGCGCGGTTTAGTATCTCCCTGTTGTGCAGGAGGAGGTAGTCTGCCATTTCCCTGAGTTCTTCAAATGCCCTCTCGTTGTCCTTGACCATGGGCATTCCGGGATAATTGGCCGAGGTCATCACGTAGACCTTACTCCTGCTCCAGTGGAATAGTATGTAGTGCGTTCCCGCGTAGGGGAGCATGACGCCAATCGTGTGAAGGCCCGGTGCGAGGTTCTCGGGCAGGGGGAAGGGTTCTCTCCTGCGGAGCGTTATTATCGGCCTCCTATAACTTGTGAGTTCCTCTTCCTCCTCTTTACTCACATAGGCGAAACTCTTGACGGTCTCAAGGCTGTCGGCCATTATTGCGAAGGGCTTCTGTGGTCTGAAGGTTCTCTTCCTCAGCTCGGCAACGGCCTCTTCATTGGCCGCGTCGCACGCCAGGTGAATGCCTCCGATTCCCTTTATCGCCACTATGTG
>Ga0256831_1000797_pt1 | contig 16716 bp, 19 predicted proteins | sample 132544metaG_FD_189087 | JGI IMG/M metagenome (GOLD analysis project Ga0256831, IMG submission 189087) | Hydrothermal vent microbial communities from Lau Basin, Pacific Ocean - 132-544 | ecosystem: Environmental > Aquatic > Marine > Hydrothermal vents | place: Pacific Ocean: Lau Basin | collected...
GCTTCTTCTTTATTTAAAGATAAAATTTCATTTATCTCATCAAGAGAGCTTTCAAAAGATATCTTAATTTCTCTCTCTTCTATTGGAGTCATCTCTTCATGAGATGATTTTTCTTCTTTAATAAATAGTGGCTCTTGGTTTATTAATTCTTTTTCTTCTAAATTTAATGGCTCAAATTTTTTTTCTTCTAAATTTTCTTCTAAATTTAGTGGCTCAAATTCTTTTGTTATATTTTCAAACTCTTCAATAATAGGTTGTGTATTTAATGTCTCTTCAAGCTCTAAGAGCTCTTCTGTTTGCGGTTTAAGGTTAGAAGATTCTGTTAGGTTATAAGCTTTTAAATTTTCTAAAGAAATAAGAGGTATTTCTTCTACATTAAACGCGTAATTATCTATAATAAGCTCATTTCCGTTAAATGAAGATAATATTAGCTCTAATTGAGAAATTTTACTGCTTAGATTATCTAAGTTTGCATTAAGCTTATTTAAAAGATTAGTATCAGCCCCAATTACTTTATTATTTTTTAATAAAACAATCATCCTTCTTCCTTCTCTTTCATTTCTTTATATATTTTTTCATATGCTTTTTTATCAGCTTCTGATATAGGTTTTCTTGCACTTATATAGCCTATTTTATTTCCATTTTCATCAAAGATTGGCTCAATAAATGCTTCTACCCAATAATATTTCCCATCTTTTCTTAAATTTTTAACAAATCCTCTCCATTTTTCATTTTTCTCAATTGTATCCCATAAATCTTTAAATGCTGCTTTTGGCATGTCAGGATGTCTTATAATATTGTGAGGCTTTCCAAGTAGCTCTTCTTTTGAATAACCTGCTAACTTACAAAAGGGAGTATTTACATAAGTAATAATACCTTTTAAGTCGGTCTTGCTAATTATGGGTCTATTTAAAACTCCCACATCTTCAAAAGTCACTTCTTCATCTACAGGAGTTGGCTTTTTCATCTTCTCTCCTTTTTTTGTCCTTTTGCAATTTTAGCTAATTTTGAGTAAAATTCAAATAAAAAGGGTGAAGATGAAAGTTTTGTTATTAAAAGATGTAAAAGGCTTAGGAAAAGCTGGAGAGATTAAAGAAGCAAAAGATGGATATGCAAGAAATTATCTTATACCAAAGGGATTTGCAAAACTTGCAACACCAGAAGTTGTTAAAAAGTGGCAAGAAGAGCAAGCTAAAAAAGAAGCAGAGCTTAAAGCAGAAATGGAAAAACTTAATAAGCTAAAAGAAAAACTTGAAAATGAAAAAATTGTAATTAAGCATAAATTAGGTGCTAATGGGCAGCTTTTAGGCTCAGTTACAAATAAAGAAATAGCAGAAGTTTTAAAACAAAAAGGTTATGATATAGATAAAAAACAAATAGAGCATAAACCTATTAAAGCGCCGGGTCTTTATAATATCGATATAAAATTAGGTCATGGAATACACGCAAGAGCTGAGATTGAAATAGAAGGAGAGTGATGTCAAATATTCATTTAGAAGCTACAACTATTTTAGGTTATAGAAAAGATGGAATAGCAATAATTGGTGGAGATGGGCAGGTTACTTTTGGTAACACAGTTTTAAAGAGTAATGCTAAAAAAGTAAGAGCATTATATAATGGAAAAGTGCTTGCAGGATTTGCAGGAAGCACTGCTGATGCATTTATTTTGTTTGATATGTTTGAGAATTTTTTGCAAAATCGAAAAGGTGATTTATTAAAAGCTGTGATTGATTTTGCAAAGGCTTGGAGAAAAGATAAGTATTTAAGACGTCTTGAAGCTATGATGATAGTGCTTAATACTAAACATATTTTTATATTATCTGGCAATGGAGATGTAGTTGAGCCAGAAGATGGAAAACTTGCAGCTATTGGAAGTGGAGGAAATTTTGCCCTCTCTGCTGCAAGAGCGCTTGATAAATTTTCTAATATGAATCCAGAAGATTTAGTAAAAGAATCACTTAAAATTGCAGGTGAGCTATGTATTTATACAAATACCAATATTACACTTCTAAAGTTAAAGGATTAAGATGAATATGACGCCAAAAGAGATAGTAGCTTACCTAGATGAGTATGTAGTAGGTCAAAAAGATGCGAAAAAAACTATAGCAATAGCTCTTAGAAATAGATATAGAAGACTAAAGCTTCCAAAAGAGTGGCAAGATGATATCTTACCAAAAAATATTATGATGATAGGACCAACAGGGGTTGGTAAGACTGAGATTGCAAGAAGAATGGCAAAGATGATGAAAGTGCCTTTTGTAAAAGTAGAGGCTAGCAAATATACAGAAGTTGGATTTGTTGGGCGTGATGTAGAGAGTATGATTAGAGATTTGGTAAATAATTCTATGAATTTAGTAAGAGAAGAGCTTCAAGAGAGAAGCAGAGAAAAAATTGAAGATGAAGTAATTGAAGAGATTACTAAAAAATTAATTCCACCTCTTCCAAAAAATGCACCAGAAGAGAAACAGCTTGAATATCAAAAAACATTTGAGAGAATGAAAGAGAAAGTTAAAAAAGGCGAAGTTGATAATTTAAAAATTACAATTGAAGTAGATGAAGATATGTCAATGGGTGATAATTTACCACCTGATATGTTAAAAGCTCAAGAATCTTTAGTTAAAATTATAGGTATTTTTAATAAAAATAAAGAGAAAAAAGAAGTTAGTGTAAAAGAAGCAAAAGAGATTTTAAAAAAACAAATAGCAGATAAAGTCATTAACAAAGAGGAATTAAAAAAAGAAGCTCTCAAAAGAGCTGAGAATGGAATTATTTTTATAGATGAGATTGATAAAATTGCAGCAACTGGCAATACTAGACAAGACCCAAGCAAAGAAGGGGTGCAAAGAGATTTACTCCCAATAGTTGAAGGTAGCACAGTTCAAACTAAATATGGATATATAAAAACTGACCATATTTTATTTATTGCAGCTGGGGCATTTCATGTAAGTAAACCAAGTGATTTGATTCCAGAGCTTCAAGGAAGATTTCCTCTAAGGGTTGAGCTTCAAAGTCTTGATGAAGAGGCTTTATATCAAATTTTAACACGACCTAAGCATTCATTAATTAAACAATACCAAAAACTTTTAGAAGTTGAAGGTGTGAATTTAAAATTTAGTGAAGATGCTCTAAGAGAGATAGCAAAATATGCCTTCTTAGCAAATGAAAAGACAGAAGATATAGGAGCTAGACGTCTTCATACAGTAGTTGAAAAAGTTTTAGAAGATATCAATTTTAATGCAGATGAGTATAAAGGCAAAGATTTTGTAATTGATAGTGATTATGTAAAATCTAGACTTGAAGATATAGTTGAAAATGAAGAAGTAACAAAATATATTTTATAAGGATAAAAATGGCAAAAAGTGGATTTGTAGGAATTTTAGGTAAACCAAATGCTGGGAAGTCAACTCTTCTTAACTGGCTTTTAGGGGAAAAAATTGCTCTTGTCTCTCCTAAAGCAAATGCAAGTAGAAAAAGAGTAAATGCAATAGTTATGCATAAAGATAATCAAATTGTTTTACTTGATACTCCAGGGCTTCATGAAAAAGAAAAACTTCTTAATAAATTTATGTTAAAAGAAGCGCTAAAAGCATTAGGAGATAGTGATTTAGTATTGTTTTTAGCTGATGTAAGAGATGATTTAGATGGATATAAGTGGTTTTTAGAGCTTAATAAAAAAAATATACCGCATATTGTAGTTTTAACTAAAACTGATTTAGCAAGTGAAGATGAAATAAAACAAAAAATTCAAGAATATGAAAGTCTTGGAAAAGCTTTAGCAGTAATTCCTGTTAGCGCAGTAGAAGGTAAAGGAAAGGATGAGCTTTTAGATGAAATTGTAAAGCATCTACCAGAGCATCCTTATTATTATGACCCTGAAATAATCTCAACTGAAAATATTAGGGATATATATAAAGAGCTAATAAGAGAAGCGTTGTTTGAAAAATTAGGTGATGAGTTACCTTATGAAACAGATGTTGTTATTGATAAAATAGAAGAGTTTGACAATTTAGATAAAGTTTATGCTACAATTATAGTTGAGAGACCTTCTCAAAAAGGTATGATTATTGGAAAAAAGGGAAGGAAAATTAAAGAAATTGGAATGTATGCAAGAAAGCTTCTAGAGCAATTTAGCGGGAAAAAAATTTATCTTGAGCTTTATGTAAAAGTTGTTCCTGGATGGAGCAAAAATAAAAAGATGTTAGAAGAATTAGGATATGAAATAGATTAAAAGAGGGAAAATGAAAAAGCTGAATTTATTTTCAAATATAAAACTTTTTAAGAAGTATAACTATAATATCAATAGAGTAATCGGGGTCAAAGGTAATGAGAGATATGTCTTATTAGCCGAGAAAAAATTAATCAGAATCTATAGAGATAAATTAAAATCATCTGCCCTTTTATGTAGTTACATTCCAATTGAGAATGCTATATTTTATAGCTTTGAAGTTGAAGCGAATGTAATAGAAAATATTGATTTAGATAGCTTTGTAGAGACAAAAGTTTATGAAGAAGCAGGGCTTTTAGAAACCGAAGAGTATGTAATTAAATATGAAGTTGTAAAATCTTTAAGAGATGATAAGTATGTGGTTATCCAATGTGTAATTGTACCTGTTAATTTCATAGCAAAAAATTATGAATATATCTTAAAAGAAACCGGCTATATTGATTATTTATCATTTCCAGCGTTTGCATACAGGTCATTATATAATGAAAATATCTTAAAAAAAGGTAATGATTTATTTGTAGTTATCTTGTATGATAAGATATTTTTTACATTTTATTCAGAGGGTAAACTTATTTATTTAAATACCGTCTCAGGTGGTCTTAATAAAATTTATGAATCTTTAAAATCTTTAAAAATTGCAAATTTTGATTTTGAGCTTTTTAAGAAACTTCTTACTAAAAAAGGGCTTGATAGAAATAAATATACTCCTTCAGAATTACCAGTGCTTAATATAATGGAAAATGAATTTAGAGCATATGGAAGAATTATTGAAGAGCAAATTGCAGAGGTTATAAATAAATATGAAGTTGATGATGTTGAGAGAATTTTTATTATAACTGAGTATGGGAAAGTTCCAGGAATTAATGATTTTTATGAATATCAGTTACAAAAAAAAGTATTAGGTTTTGAATTTTATGAAGAATATAACTTAGATAAACTTCCTATTGACCCATTCTTATTTTTAGGAATGCTTGAGACACATGATGCATATAAAAATAATGACTTAAGATATAATTTTTCTTTATTTTTAAGAAAGCCTACATTATTTTATAGACCATCAGGAATTTTATTAATAGTATTTATTTTATCTCTTATTATTTTTTCTGCTTATCCTATATATTTGTTTGTAGATGGGAAAATATATAAATCTAAAACTGAAAAATTAAAAGAAGAATTAGCTCAAATTAATGCTAAAAAGAATGTTATTTTATCTCAAATAAATACTCTTAAAACAAAAATAAAAAAATTAGATGACTCTTCTAAAAAATTAATAAAAGATATTCAAGATAGCAAGCAATTAATTGAAACTTTGTATAAATTTAAGTTTAGTTACTTACCAAAATCTCAGGAGTTAGTAGATATTACTTACTTAATGAATAAAAATAAGGTTTATTTATCAAATATGAAGTATAAAGATAATCAATATATTCTAAAAGTTTATTCTTATGATGATAGCAAGTTAGGAAAATTTATAGATGATTTAGTAAATAATGGGTTTAGAGCATCATTTGATAAAATACAAAACAAAGACAACAAATACTATATTAATCTTAGGATAGAAGAATGAAAATGTTAGAGAGAATTGATAAATATTTTTATGAAAAAAGCTCTAAAAAAGAGTTTGTGTATTTGTTAATCTTACTTGTTTTAGCAATAGGCTTTGTTATTTATTATTACATTTATCCTATTGCTAAAAATTACCAATTAAAATCGAAAGAAGAGTATTTAAATACTCTCACTTTATTACAACAGCAAAAAGTTCAATTAAATGTATTAAAAGTTAAAAAAATTCAACTTCAAAAACAACTGCAAACTCTAAGTAAAAAATTAAGCGAATTAAGAAAAGAAAAAATATTTTTTGATGAGCTTACTAATTTATTAGATTTTGCTGAGTTTAACCAAGTAAAATGGGCTCAGTTTGTAAAAAATGTTATAATGGATGCTAAAGCAGAAGGTTTAAAAGTTAAATCAGTAGAAAATAAAATTTTTGATGAGAAAGAAAAATTAAAAAAATTGCCATCTGGAATGATAGTTAAAAAAATGAGTATAGGGCTTGAGTTGAACGGAAATTATATCAATTTTATTCATTTTATCTATAAATACGAAGATAGAAAAGATTTAATTAGGGTGGAGAAAATGAAGGTTAAAGATAGAAATGATTACTATGTTGAATTCACTTTATATGGGTATGAAAAATGAAAAGAGTAGTAATAGCAATATTAATCATATGCTCTACAATCTTAGCGCTTGATGTAGATAAGTATTTAAATTATACAAACCAACTTATTAATTATCAGTTTGAATTAAAAGGATTTGATAAAATCAAAGAGCCATTTGAGCCTACTATTAATATTATTAATGGTAAAAAAATTAAAAACATAAAAACACTCATAAAAACAATCAAAGTAGAATTGCTCTCAATTTTTGATAATAGAGCGTATGTAAATATAAAAGAGTATTTAGGGGAGCAATTAATTAAAAATTACAGAAAATGGGTAAAACCAGGTGATAAAATAGGTAATTGTGTGGTTTCATCTATTACTTTTGATAAAATGATACTTAAATGTAAAGATAAAACTTTAGTAAAAACTCTTTATAAAAAAATTCCAAATATTAAGGAAATACAATGACTAGAAAAATTCTATTTTTAATTTTATTAATTGTAGGATTAAACGCCTCAAATTGTGAAACGAAATTATTTAGTTACTCAAATTCGATGAATACTAATGCCCATTTAAAAATTAGCTCTTTTTTAAATTTGTTGCTTACGCAAAAATGTGGTATTAATATCGTGTATAAAGATGATATTGCTAAAAAAGTTTTAGAAGAAAAAATGCCTTATGTGAGAATTAAAAATTATACTCTAAGACAAATATTAGATTTAATTTTAACTCAAAAAGGTGTATTCTACACTCTTAAAAATAATGTATTAGAGCTTAGTTATTTTAAAACTAAATCTTTTAAAATAAATTTTATCTCTTCTAGTAGAAGTGGAGAATCTAATTTAGATGCTACAGATAGCAAAGTAAAAAATACTTATAATTTCGATTTTTGGAAAAAAATAGAAACTCAACTTGAAAATTTAGTAAAAAGTAGTTTCTTATTAGACCCAAATTATGATTTGATTTCTAAAGCGGGCATTAAACCTTTTAAACCGATTATTGATAAAAATACAGGTGTAATAATTATAACTGGAACAATGAAACAATTAAATGCAGTTAATAAATTTGTAAATAATTTAATGCATAATTTAACTAAACAAGTTTTAATTGATGTTCATATTTATAGCGTAGAGTTATCAAAATCTCATAAAACAGGTATTGACTGGTCTCAGCTTTCAATTTCTTTAAATAAAACAAATGTTCCTCTTAGAGCAAGATATTTAGGAGGCTCTGAAGCTGTATTTAATTCGGCAGCGTTTAATATATCAGGATTATTGGACTTTTTATCAAAAAATGGAAATGTAAATTCAATCTCAAATCCAAAAATTGTAACACTTAATAATCAAAAAGCTATTATTAGTGTTGGAGATACTATTTATTATAAATATGCTTCAAAAGTTGTAACAGACCAAAATGGAAATCCAATAGCTGAATATACGGTAGATTCTAAATTTGTAGGAGTTGTGCTTGATATAACTCCTCAAATTAGTGATAATGGGGATATAATTTTAAGTATTGAGCCTAGACTTTCTAAATTTAGAGATATTACTCAAATTTCAAATGTAGATAGAGGAATGCCGCCAGATACAACAGATAATACAATGCTTAGTATTGTAAAATTAAAAAATAATGAAACATTGGTGCTTGGAGGTCTTATTACTGATGATAAAAGTTTAAAGGTAAATGGAGTACCTATTCTTAAAGAGATACCTCTTATAAAATATCTTTTCTCTTCAAGAGAGCAAATTACTACAAAAAAAGAGTTGGTATTTGTAATTACTCCTCATATTATTGATTCAAAACATAAAAAAACATTAAGGGATTTAGGATTTGGTAAATTTTAAAGAAGCAAAAGAGCTTTTTAGAGATATAGTAGAGGTAGATAAATATATCCCTCTACCATCCTCTGAAAAAGTAAAATTGGACCTTTTAAGTGCAATTGCACAAAAAGAGAAAATGATTCTTTTAACTGGGGAAGCTGGAAGTGGTAAGAGTTTATTGTTAAAAAGTATATATCATGAACTAAAAGATAAAAAGGATATTTTTTTTATTTCAAATCCTTATTTAGAAGTTGATAATGTATTAAATATTTTAAAAGGTTTAGATTTAAAAACACATCATATAATGCTTTTGGATGAAGCTCAATTACTAACGCCTCAAACGTGGGAGAATTTAAGAATTTATGCTGATAAAGGTAATATTACTATTATATTTGCTACCCATGATACTAATGTAAAAGAATTATTATCAAAAAAACATTTTAAAACCAGAATTAATACAATTATTCCTATGAAAAATATTTCAAAAGAAGAGATGAAAAATTTTATACTCACTAAACTCTTAAAGCATAATCATAACGATATAGCTTCAATGTTTAATGATTCAAATTTTAATCTTATTTATAAATATACAAAAGGCTCTCTTAGAGCTACAAATCAATTAATGTATAAACTCTTTGATGTATTGGATTATTTTCATAAAAAGAGAAAAATAAATTTAAATAAACTTAAAAATAAATATATTCATATAGCAATTATGGATTTAAAGGCAATAGATGCACAGGTATGAAGAGCTTGAGAAGCTTTATTATAAAAAGCTTTTTTTTAAAATTTTTATAATTGCATTAATTATTATTTTATTAGCTTTTGCTATTTTTTACACAATAAATTTAAATGCTAATAATAAAAAAATAAACTCAAATACACATAAAAATAAAAAAGTTGCGATTAAAAAAAATAATGAAATAAATATTACTAAAACTGATAAAAACGCATCTAAACCTCAAAAAATCACATTCATTTTGCCTAATATAGATTTTTTAAAAGAGCCTAAAAAGCCTAAAAAAATTATTAAGAAAAAACCTACTCAACCTAAAAAAGAAGTTAAACAACAATCTATAAATTCTATAAATTTATCAGCAAAAAGTGTAAGTTTAAATCAATTAATTAGTGAATATAAAAAGAATAAAGATTATAATATTGCAATTACTATAGCCAATGCATATTTAGAGAGGAATGATTTAAAACATGCGCAAAAATGGGCTTTAGAAGCTAACAATATCTCTCCATCAAAACCAGATAGTTGGATAATTTTTGCAGATATCTTAGCTAGAAAAAAGCAAATTAAAAAAGCAAAGAGTTTATTAAAAGCATACATCGATTCATATGGAAATAATGATATAATAGAGGAAAAACTAAGGAGTTTAGATGGAGAGTGATATTTTATCCCATATTAAAAATTTGCCTCCTCTTCCAAAAAGTGTGTTAGAAGTGCAAAGAATAACAAATGAGCCTAATTCTTCTATAAAAGATTTAGTAAAAGTCATAAAAGATGACCCAATGATAACGGCAAATTTATTAAAAGCTGCTAATTCTCCTCTTTATGGATTTACTAAGCAAATAAAAACAATAGACCAAGCTGTATCTCTTTTTGGTATGAATACTATAAAAGGTTTTGTAATTTCTTTTGCAATTAGAAATACTTTAAAATTTGATTTGAGTGCATATGGTATAAGTGAATCTCAGTTTCATGATGTAGCTACTAAAAGAAATGCAATTGCTATAAATTGGTATAGATTAAAAAGAGAAAAACTTGATATAATTGCAACTGATTCATTTTTGATAGATTTAGGGGCGGTTGTAATATCGTTATATTTGATTAGCAAAGACAAAGCGGAAGAATTTAAAAAAAGATTAACTCCTGAAAATAGGTATGATTTGGAAAAAGAGTTTACAGGCTTTAATACTACTCAAATAACTGCTGAAATATTCAAACATTGGCATTTTGCAGATGAATTAATAACTCCTATTGCAAATATAGATACTCCAAATGATGAATATTCAAAAGTTATGGATGTATTAAGAGTGATGATAGATTTATTAGAGCCAAAAGAGAATATAAAAAAAGGGCTTCAAAAAGCACAAGAGTATAATTTAGATGTTGATGCTTTGCAAATTGCATTAGATATTGTGAAAGGATAGATGTGAAAGAATTTGCATTTAAATTGGTACAAGGAATTCAAAGAAAAGATATTCCAAGAGATAAAAGAGATATTATAAATGATTTAATAGCTCTTGGAATTGTTACAGATGGTGAAGTTATTAAGTTAAAGCCTGATTATAGAGTAGGTAAAGTTGATGTTACAAAAAAAGGTTTTGGGTTTTTAATTCCAATTGGTGTAAAAGAGAAAGATTATTTAATAGAAGCACATCATTTAAATGGTGCTAGCAAAGGTGATTTAGTAATTGCTAAAAAACTTAATAATAAAAAAGGTCGTCCAAAAGCAAAAGTTGTATATATTTTAGAAAAAGCTTTTGCTTATAGTGTAGTTTATTTAACTTATGAAGTTAAAAAGGGCAAAAAAGTACCGGTGCTTAAAAACATTAAAACAGACCAGCCTGTATTTGTAAATGAGAAGAAAAAAACTCTAAAAAAACTTCCAGAAGGTGCAGTATTTAAAGTAAATAACTACACTGCAAAAATTGAAGAAGTTTTAGGAGTTTTAGATGACCCATGGGTAGATGATAAAATTTCGCTTGCTCTTTATAATAAAAAAGAAGAGTTTTCAAAAAAAGCTATAAAAGAGGCAAAAGCTTTTGGTGATTATGTAGATAAGAGTATGTATCCAGATAGGGTTGATTTAACTGAGCTTTCTTTTTGTACAATTGACCCTGAGAGTGCAAAAGACCATGATGATGCAATTTATTTTGATAAAGAGAAAAATGAAGTGTATGTAGCTATTGCAGATGTAAGTGAATATGTATATTTAAATGGAAATATTGATAAAGAAGCAAAAGAGAGAGGTTTTAGTATCTATTTTCCTCATAAATCTGTTCCAATGCTTCCAAGAGAGCTTAGTGAAAATATTTGCTCACTCAAAGAAAATGAAGATAGATTAGCATTTGTTTTTAAAATTACTTTAGATGAAAATAATGAAGTTATTAAAGAAGAGCTTTTTGAGGGAATTATAAAATCAAAAAGAAAATATTCATATGATAGAGTAGATGAATTTTTAGATGGAAATTTAGAAAATATCGATGATATTGATAAAGAAATTCTAAATTGGCTTTTGCCTTTATGGGAGAGAGTAAAACACATAAGAGGTGAGAGGCTAAAAAGTGGTCTTGAATTTGAAAGTGATGAGATTAGAATGAGATTAGATGAAAATGGAATGATAAAAGAAGTTAAAATTGAAAAAGAGACTCCATCTCATAAGCTTATAGAAGATTGTATGCTACTTGCTAATAAAGCAGCAGCTAAAATGATTGATTTTGGGATTTTTAGAGTGCATGAAAAACCATCTCAAACAAGTATTGATGAATTATATGCAGAGCTTGGAAGTCTTGGAATTAATGTTAAGGTAGATGAGAATGATTTTGTAAAAGTAGTTGAAGATATCCAAAAACAAGCAAGTGAGCTTGGAATTAAAAAATTTGTAGATAAGCTTATTATACGCTCTCAACAACAAGCAAGATATGATGCTTGTAATATTGGGCATTTTGCTTTAGGATTTGATAGATATACTCATTTTACTTCGCCTATTAGAAGATATTCAGATTTGACTTTGCATAGGATATTAAAAGCAACTATAAAAAATGAGAAAAAAATTCTTGATTATATTTTAAGAAATATTGAAGCTTTGGTAGTAAAATTAAGTGAGCTGGAAAGAGAAGCTATGAAAGTTGAATGGGATTTTTATGATAGAAAATATGCAAGAGTTGCAAAGGAAAATATTGGAAGAGTTTATAAAGGAATTATTGAAGATACTGAAATTCCACCTATTGCAAAAATTTTAGAAGACAAACTTCTTGGAGCTAGAGTATTTTTAAAAGATAAAGAAAAATTTAATCTTTTTGAAAAAGTTGATATTGAAATAACAAATGCTAATATTGCAACAGCAAAAATAAAGGGAAAAGTTAAAAAAGATTAATAGCTATAGCTAAGTCCTATTCCAAATAGGAAAGCTCCTCCCTTGCTAAATACTCCTGTAGTATATGAATTAGTTATAGGGTCATATATTTTTGCACTTCTTTTTTTCTGATAAGCATATAATCCTGCAACTCCTATACTCATTCTATTATCAAGTTTATATTTTATTCCTCCTGAGAAAATATGTTTATCATTATCAGGCAAACTAAAATCTATTGTTTTATCAGGAACGGGGGTTTTATCATATGCATATCCAATCATTGCAGTTAGTTTTTGAGTGCATTTGTGTGTTAAACCAATTCTATAGGTATTTTCATCTCTCCAATATTTTGGTTTTGGTTTTCCAAATATTGCATTGACGTATGGGTCTTTAAAATCAAAATCAAGTGTTTTATATTTGCTCCAATATGTTCTCTCAAACACTGCTTCAATAGTAGTTTTATTGAAAGTTTTAGATAATGCAATATCAATTTGTGCTGGAATTGGAATTGTGACTTTACCTGGAGTGTTGAAATAGATATATTTGTTTATATCCGAAGGTTGTTGTGTTATGAGGTATTTTGAATAATATCCACTTCCATTTCCGCTAAGAGATAGATTTATGGGTGATTTATAAGTTAGTGCTATTTTTATGTCTTTTGTGTTGTTTTGATAACTAATAGCTGCATTCCATCCTCTATCAAAACTTGTTCCATTTAAGTATTGAGAATAAAGAGGTGTTACGCTTTTATCACTATTTTGTTTTAAACCTAATACGTTAGCAATTCCTTCACTTTTTACAAACCTTAGACCAAAAGCAATTGCAAAATTATTATTTAATTTTTTTGCGATACTTGGATTAAATTCGATTGTTTTTAAAGTAAATTCTTTTGCTCCAGCTTCTGGTACAACATCATCCCATCTTTTTGATAATCCATCAGGATATGTAATACTAAATCCAAATCTAAATCCATTTATATTTTTACTTGCGAAATGTAATTGAGGAAGGACAAAATCTTCTTTTCTTGAATAATAAATTTCTCCGTTTGAATTTTTAAACTTTATTTTGTTTAAATGAATAAAAGTGACATCAAGCTCAAAATAATTTTTATTTTTTAAAAATGGAATATTTGCTGGGTTATAATAAGCTGCATCTGCACTATTAGCGTTTGCAATATTTGCACTGCTAAGGGCAATACCTGCGATAGATTGCTCTGGGATTTTATAACCATTTGCAAAAAGTAAAGTTGCTGTAAAAAAAAGTATACGTTTTTTCATTGATATCTCCTTTTTAGTATAATTTTATAAAAAAGAGAGTCATGTATAAAAAAGAATTTGATAAGTTAGAAGAGCTTCCTCATGCAGTTGTGTTTTATGGTAACGAATTTTATCTTGATTTATATGAAAAAAGATTAATAGATAAGTTTAAAAATGCAAATATATTAAAAATGTATTTTGATGAGTATGATTATGAAGAAGCAAAGCTTCATTTGAGTGAAAATTCTCTTTTTTCAGATACAAATGTTTTAATTTTAAAAAATAATAAAATTCCTCCAAATTTAGATAAACTTGTGAAAAAAGCTAAAAACTCATATCTTTTTTTCTTTTTTTATGGCAAAAAGCCCCCAAGTTATATGGAGCATGTAAGATTTTTTAATCCTGATATTAAAGAGTTAATTTCATTTATTGATGAAAAGAGTAAAAATTTGGGTATTACTATCTCAAAAGAAGCTAAATTAAAGCTTATTAATTCAGTAGAGCCTTTATTTTTAGAAAAAGAGCTTGAGAAGCTTTCTTTGTATACAAAAGATATTAGTGCAGAGGATATTGAAACATTAGTTTTTGATTATAAAGAGAGTACTTTTGAAGATGTAATTGTAGCTATTTTAAAAGGAGAAGATTTTGAAGATAAACTTAAAAATTTATTAATAAAATCAGATGAGAGGAAATTTTTAGGCGCTATTATAAGATACATAAAAGATTTATATAAATACAACTTGTATATAAAAAAAACAGGTCTTTCATCTCTAAAAGGTCTTCTTGGATATCAACTGCCTTTTGATATAGAAAAAAAAAGAGTAGAGCTTGCTATAAAACTCAAAGAAAAAGATTTTTATACGCTTTTGAAATTTTTATTAGAAGCCGAGCTTAAAATGAGAAGAGGGAATGCAAATATTCAAGCGGTATTTTGGGAAGTTATTGCATTTTTAAAAACATTTAACTCTTTTTAATTTTTCCAAAATTTGAGTTTTTTTGCTGCTTTTGTAAGTCCAAGCTTCATTCCTGAGTATCTCATCATTTTAGCCATTTGTTTAAATTTATCTTTTTCATAGCAAGGATTTGGGCATTTTCTACATCTTGGTTTTGGCTCATTTGGACATTCTTGAAGTTTAGTTATTGCATATCTTAAAAGCTCATGACATTCATTGCATAAATTAATTTTAAATTTAATTACTTTGTTTTGATATGGGATTATATATTCTCTCTCAAATTGTCCTGTATGTTTGTCGTTGCAATAAATCGGGAAAAATTTTTTTAGGGTTTGTATTTCAGAGTTAAACTTTTCAAATGTCATTATTTTCCTTTTATTAAAAGGATAACTAAAAAGAAGGAAAAAGTTATTGATTTAAATCAAACAAATCAAAATTTTGCCTTATTGCTTCATATAGAATTATTCCAGCGCTTACTGCTAGATTTAAACTTCTTCCATTTTTAGTCATAGGAATTGTAATGCATTGATTTTTATATTTATTTAAAATTTTCTCATCAATTCCTTTTGTCTCACTCCCAAAAATTATAAAATCTCCTGGATTAAATTTTGCTTGAAAATAAGGTTTTTTTGTTTTTGTAGTAGCAAAGTGCATTTTTGAAGTATCATTTTTTTCTAAAAATTCATCTACACTCTCCCATATAACTAAATCAAGCTTATCCCAATAATCAAGCCCAGCTCTTTTTATTGCTTTTTCACTTAAACAAAATCCAAGAGGTTTAACTAGATGTAAAGTAGCTCCTGCATTTACACAAAGCCTTCCAATATTTCCAGTATTTGGAGGAATTTGAGGAGAGAAAAGCACTATATTAAACATTTTTTTGCCTTTTTGTTAAAAAAGATAGAATTTTAGCTACTTTTTTTGGGTTTTTAGATAATATTTCTTTTAGTCTGTTTTTTAAAATTTCTAGTTTTATATCTTTCATAGTATTATTGTTTTATTGGCATATACAAAAATTCTATCTTCAATTGCAAGTTTAATAGCACGGCTTAGTACTATTTTTTCTATATCTCTACCTTGCAATCTCATCTCTTCCCAACTCATTTCATGAGATACTCTAATAACATCTTGCTCAATTATTGGTCCATCATCAAGATTATTATTTACAAAATGAGCGGTAGCTCCAATAATTTTTACCCCTCTATCATATGCTTGTTTATATGGATTTGCTCCAATAAAAGCTGGGAGGAATGAGTGATGGATATTAATTATTTTATTTGGGAATTTTTCAACAAAATTAGGAGTCAAGATTCTCATAAATTTAGCCAAAATTATAAAATCAGGATTTAGAGGCTCAATAATTTTTAGCATTTCATTTTCATGCTCAATTCTGCTTTTATTTTCAGCTGGAATATAATAAAAAGGAATATTAAATTTTTCAACCAAATCTCTTAAATTTTCTCTATTTGCTATAACTCCTAAAATTTCTACATCCAAATCACCGCTATATTGTTTGATTAAAATATCTCCTAGTGCATGAGCTTCTTTTGTAGCCATTAAAAATAATCTTTTTTTTCTTTTTTTATAAATTCTTACATTTGCACATGGTACTTCTTTTAGAATATCTTCTTTTAATTTTTCTTTATCTACTTCACCTGCAATTACTGCTCGAAAGAAAAATTTGTTATTTTCTTTGTCAACAAATTCTTGTTGAGTTTCTATATTAAAATCATTTTCATACAAAACTTTTGATATTTTATAAACGAGCCCTTTTTTATCATCGCAATCTATTAAAAGAGTATATTTCATTTATTGCCTTTACATATATCAAAATTTTTAAGAAAAATTATATCATAACTCTTGATTTCTCTAAGAATTGAAATTCTTGGGTTTTTAGGCTCAATTTTTTTTGGTTTGTATTTTCTCTCCCACAAATTATTTTCTTTTATCCATTTTTCACAGCAATTAAAATTAAGTATACTAAAAGTTTTTAGTGGATATTTTAAGCTTAATGCATAAAGGAATCTATTTGAAATTTTTTTAGGAGCTTTTTTTGTATTAATTTCTCTAATCAAACTTTTTGGCATATTAAGTGGGGATGTTATCTTTTTTAAAGGAATATGTTTTATATTTTTTAAATGATAAAAAAAGTAACTCTCAAGTGGATTTTGTTTGTAAACTCTTGATAGACAAAAAAATTCTTTGCAATTAA
>Ga0256831_1000798_pt1 | contig 16711 bp, 17 predicted proteins | sample 132544metaG_FD_189087 | JGI IMG/M metagenome (GOLD analysis project Ga0256831, IMG submission 189087) | Hydrothermal vent microbial communities from Lau Basin, Pacific Ocean - 132-544 | ecosystem: Environmental > Aquatic > Marine > Hydrothermal vents | place: Pacific Ocean: Lau Basin | collected...
TTTCAATAAATTCTATGAAAGGAGCTATTTAATAAGATGAGCAAGAATAAAGAGCAGTCTTTAAATATCATCTCTCAAAAATTTGCTAATATCGGAGAAACAAAACTCTTTAAAGAGTTATCCATAGCATTAGAAGAGAGTATAAAAGAGATAAGTGGTGCTGAGTATGGATTGATTGGGATGTTTAATCAAAAAGCTAAACAGATAGAACTCCTAAATAGAGAGATAAGTATAGAGATAATGAAAGGGGAAAATAGCATTCTTCAAACAGTACTCCACTCTCGCAAACCACTCTTTGAAAACTACGTAGTAAGTCATAAAAGATACCATCCCCAAATTGATAATCCTCTTGGAATCGAGATTAAATCTATGTTGATTATTCCTATTTTAAATCGAGGAAAAACAGAGGTTCTTGGTTTTCTTCAAGCAGTAAACAGTTTAAATAACCCCATAGAGTTTGGGCGTTATGACCTACGAATATTAAGCCTTTTAGAGGTTTATGCTCGTGAAACATTTGAATATGACCATAATTTAAATTCAAAAACTATAACTTTAAAAAATACGCAAAAAAAAACCACCTCTCCCACCAAAATAGTACGAAGAAAAACTAAAAATGAGTTAGAATCAGAACTCAAACAGCATAAAGAGGATATCAATGCATTAAAAATTAAATTAGATTCAAAAGAGGCATTGATAACCGAGCTAAAAGAGTCTCTTTCCTTAAAAACAGAGGAGCTAACAAGTAGTAAAAAACAGATTGGCAAATATGAGCTTGTTTCACTCGAAGAGAGAACCAAACAAGAGAAGAGAAAGAGAGAGAATGAGATAAACATCATTTTAAATTTTTTAACCAATGAAGTAAGCTATTTTCTTACAGGAAAAGATAAAATATATCTCTTTTTAGAGATTATTAAAAACTCCATACACAATCAAAAACAGCTATTATTTATAAATAAGGAGTTGGAGAACTCTTCTCTTTTAAACAACTTGACACAGAGCCTCTATACGGTAGAAAAACTCCCTTTAATTGAGAATGCTTTTAATGTTTTTCAAGCTGTAGCCAAGGTGGTTAATCTCTACAGTCATGAGCTTTCCAATAGGAATATCACCTTTAATATCTTTATAGACCCACGACTGCCCAATTGGGTTATAGGGGATGAGGATAAAATTAAAAGTCTTATGGTTCATCTTTTGAACAATCTTTATGGATTAGTTGACAATGGTGGTGCGATTGAGCTACTGGTATCTTTTTTTGCACCAACCAAGAGTTTAACCATTGAGATTAAAGGGTTACTTCCTAGTAAATTAAAAGAGATTAGACGACTGTTTATAAATAAAAAAGTTTCACATGGACTGACCACAAGCAGTAGTGGGTTGGGACTTAGTATCTGTAGTAATCTAATTACGATTCTAGGGGCAAAACTCAAACTTACAACCATTAGAGGAGATGAACACTCCTTTCATATAACCATTCCTATCAGGATTGATGAGAAGTCCAGACAAAAAGTATTTCCTTATAAAAATGATAAAAAAGTGGGGATACTCATGGATGAGTCGAACCTCTATGGCTATCTAAATATAGAACGATATTTACTAAGTCTAGGTATCAAAAAAGATAATATTCTAGTCTTTAAAAACCATAGAAAGATTAATAGTACAAGCTTTTTTCATCTCTTCTGTTTTGAAAATATGCTCTCTAAACAGTTTGATATGGGTCGATTCAACTCTATCTCTATATTAAAATATAGTGCAGAGATAAGTGGCTATGATTATGGTAAAGGAATAGAGGTGCATGAGATGTATATAAATAGCTATTATGGATTAAATCTTCAAAAGATACTGTTTCCAGATATACATATTGAAACCATTACACCAAAAACACTCTTGGTAAAAGACTCTTTTTTTAATAGAGTGGTCAATAAATTTTGTTAATATCTATACCCATCACGTTTGGTCGTTTTTCTCTTCTTTTTGGTGGGTGAAGAGCTACTCTTTTTTTTACCAAAAGCTCCATCTGTTTTCCTCTTTTTATCAGCCACTTTTCTAGCTCCTCTCCCAACCTTTTCCACTTTTGGGACATACCCTTCGATAAACTCTCTCTCTATCGCTTTTCCCATTAGTCGCTCTACCTCTTTTAGAGCCACCTCCTCTTTTGGAGAGACTAAGGTGATAGCAAGACCACTTTTTCCTGCTCGACCAGTTCGTCCAATACGATGAATATAATCCCCTGTAACATGAGGAATATCATAGTTTATCACCACAGGAAGCGTAGGGATATCCAAACCCCTAGCTGCGATATCAGTAGCAACAAGCACTCTCACCCTGCCCTCTTTAAAATCACTCAATGCACGAGTACGAACTCCTGAACTTTTTCCTCCATGAATCACTGCTGTCTTTAATCCACTTAGATTCAACTCTCTAAAGACCTCATCAGCGACCTCTTTTTTACGAACAAAAACTAAAACTTGGCTGTAGTTTCTTGAACCAATGATATAGGAAAGAAGTTCATTTTTTAGCTCTTTAATTACAGGAAAAACCAGCTGTTTAACCATAGTTGCAGAACTTCCCATACTGTCTACCTCAATAAGTTTTGGCTTATGAAGTATTTTTTCTGCCAATCGTTTTACTGAGCCTGATAGCGTTGCAGAGATAAGCACATTTTGTCGTTTAGAGGGAAGATGAGCCAATATTTTTGTCACCTCATGTAGAAAACCCATATCCAAAATCGTATCTGCCTCATCCAACACAAGATATCGCACGGCATCAACAGTTATATTTTTTTTCCCCATATGTTCTAAAAAACGCCCTGATGTCGCCACAATAATATCAACACCCCCCTTTAATCTATTGGCTTGTGAGGTCATATTTGCTCCACCATAAAGTACCACTGACTTTAGAGGAAGATACTTTCCATACGCCTCCACACTAGTATGAACCTGCTGTGCCAACTCTCTTGTTGGCACTAAAATAACGGCTTTTAAATGATGCTTCCCCTCTTGAAAACTTTTGGCTATCTCTTGGAGTATGGGCAGAACAAACCCTGCTGTTTTTCCTGTACCTGTTTGAGCTCCTGCGATGATATCTTTGCCACTAAACATTATAGGAATTAGGGCTTTTTGTATTGGGGTAACAGACGCATACCCTTTATCTTGTAGGGCTTTGATAATTTTAGGAGATAATCCTAGATGGGTAAATGACATAATAAACTCTCTATTTTTCTGCTATTATACTCAAATTACAATTTTTAAACATATCTATTTTGTTGCTTTTAACAAAAAAAATAGTATACTCCCCCCATGTATCAAAAGAAAAAAGAGCGACTCTATATCTCCGAGTTGCTAGATGACCCCAGTGTGACCTATCCCTCTTATTATGCCCTAAGCTCTTCTATGATGAAAAATGAGATGCTTCACCATGCTATTACCATACTACACAGTTTAGATTTTGAACACTATCAACACCCCACCTCTTATGAGGATATTTTTGCAATGTTTAGTGGAAATATGTACCCCATTTATAAAGAGCAGTATGTGGTGGGCTATTTTGGAGGTAAGATGATGTATTTAGAGAGTGCAGGATGGCGTGGTATGCCTTGTACAGAGGATGTCTTTAATATGGAAAACTGGATGGTCTGTTAAGATAACAAGCATTTTGTATATCAAAAGAACCATTTATAATCAATAAAACTGTTTATACATTAAATTATAGTTAAATTATATTTATTAAGCAAACTATGATATACTTCTGAAAATATTATAAAGGTTATAACTATGTTTAATAGATTACCGTGGTGGATGGGTGGCATTTTGATGTCAGGTCTACTGTTACTTACATTTTCAATTTTTGGAGCTGATAGACCCATTGGCTCCTCTACCTATGTTCCCTATTTTGCAGGGATTATCTTTGATTTAGACCCTGAAAAATATGGTTATTTGAAACATATAGAATCTGCTGGTTCATGGGAAGGGATTATGCTGTTGGGTGCATTGTTTGGTGGTTTTGTTACTTCAGTATTTATTACCAAAAGTTTTAGATTTTCACTTATCCCAACTGGATGGAAAACCTATAAAAACAACTCTGTTGTCTCTCGTCTTTTATGGAGCTTTTTTGCAGGGTTTATTATGATTATTGGTGCGAGACTGGCAGGTGGGTGTACTTCTGGTCATTTTATGTCAGGGATGAGCCAAATGGCAATCTCTGCAATGATATTTGGAGGAGTAGTCATGGTGACACTTGTGGTTACAGGTAGACTTTTTTATAATCTTAAGGAGAAGAGATAGTGGCAGATATTGTTTTTGTAAATGAGCATACCTCTAGTATTGCAGACAGACTCATTGGTATGGTAGAGAGTGTTATTCATCAAGAGCATGGTTCTGTGGCATTGGTGTTTCTAATTGGGGTTATTTTTGGGGGAATTATTCAATATACCCGTGTGGATAAGTTTGAAAAAATTGCAGGATTTGCGATGCTCAAAGATACCATTGTCCCCAAAATGCTGTTTTTGACCGTGGGGCTTACTAGTATCGCTCTCTATTTTATGATAGAGGCAGGGGGAGCCCACTACCATGTCAAGCCTATTATTCTTCAAGGTTTGATTATTGGAGGGATTCTCTTTGGTATCTCTATGGCAATTTTGGGAAAATGCCCAGGGACGGGACCTATCTCTATTGCAGAGGGTAGAATAGATGTACTTGTGGGTGCGATTGGTGGTGTTCTTGGTGGATTGGTATTTACTCTCTACTATGATGATTTTTTTAAACCCTTGATGGGCGAGAGTTTAGGGAAGCTGACACTTCCAGAGCTATTTACTGGTTATGAGAATTTAACAGTGCTTATCTTTGGTATTAGTGTGACACTTATTGCCATATTTATTCCTAAGCTAGAACTTTTTGATGAGGCAGATTTACGCAAACTTTCTGATGAGACACGACCTGATAAAAAATAGGAGTAAGAATAGTTACTCCTAAGGACAATCTGCGTATAATCGCATAAAAAATACAAAGTCATTTATGCAAACAAAAACCAATAAATTGTCCATCACCTCCTATTTAGATTTTGCTCAACTTCTTGAAGCTTATCGTGGTAACCATGAAGAGAATCGTCTTTTTGCATTAAAGTATAAATCTCTTGATAAAAACCCTATAAAGATGCTTCTTTTGTGGGCAAAAGAGCATCGTTTTCATCTCACACAAGGTCTGAATTCAAAGGCTTTTGTCGCCTATATTGGGACAACCACTCAACTCTTGGCATTTCTCTTTTTGCTTACGGGATTTTTGACAGGCTTGGGGCTGTTAAGTTATAGTGGAGATGCTCCTGTTAATATCACCTACTATCTCTTTTTTGCGATAGTTGTTCCCCTTCTTTCGATGCTATTTTCTCTCTTTACGATGTTTAGTCGAGGAGGTGTAGCAGAGTTTTTTTCTCTTTTTCTATCACTTCATTGGCTTGATAAGTTGGTCTCTTTTCTTCCATTTGAAAGTAAAAAAACATTCTCCAAAAAGGTACTACTTCCTGATGAGTTGACCAAGTGGATGATGATAGAGCGTATGCAACGTATCTCTCTGCTCTTCTCAACTGGTTTGGTGATGGCTCTTATTTTTGTGGTGGTGGTCAAAGATATCGCATTTGGGTGGAGTACAACGTTGGATATCTCGGCTAGTACATTTCACTCTTTTATCTCAACCATTGCACTCTTTTGGAAAGATATTCTCCCCTCTGCTGTTCCGAGCCTAGAGCTTATTGAGATAAGTCAATACTTTAGATTGGGTGAACGGCTAGATACAGAGCTGGTTGCCAATGCCAATCAACTGGGGGCATGGTGGCAGTTTCTTGCAATGGCAACAGTTTTTTATGCAATTGTATTGCGTTTTCTTTTTTGGATTTTCTCCTATTATGGATACCAAAAAATATTACAAAAAGAGCTTCTCTCTCTTGATGGTGTATCTACACTTCTTAGAGAGTTTAGCACCCCATTTGTCTCAACAGAGGCGACACAAGGCGAGAAACATTTGCCAATTGTGGAGGAGAATAACCTTCAAGTACAGAACTTTGTGCGTAAGTCATACCCAAATATATTGGGTTGGAATTTTTCTAAAGATGAGATACTTTTAGCAAATGATAGCAAAGAGATAAGCTACTCTACGGTTGCCTCGGTAGGAGGAAGCAATACATTTTCAGAAGATGAAGATGAGGCAAAGAGCATTAGCAAAACGGCTCTTTTATATGTCAAGTCATGGGAGCCTCCTACAATGGATTTTGTAGATTTCTTAGAGCTATTAATCGAGAACAAAAAAGTGGATACGATTCATATCTATCCTCTTGGAACAGTAGGACGATATTATGAGAGTGATGCAAAAGATATAAGCGTTTGGAAACGAAAAGTACAAGGGTTAAAATCAGAGAAAGTGTGGATTATTGATGATTGATATAGTAAATGATGAGTATAACTATCCAAAATTTGCCGTGGTAGGGCATCCAAACAAAGGTAAAAGTTCCATTGTCTCCTCGTTGGCACTTGATGACTCGGTACAGATAGGCGACACCCCAGGAACCACACAGGTAAAACGTGGTTTTCCTCTTACGGTGGATGGAAAAGTAATCTATGAGCTTTTTGATACCCCTGGGTTTCAACGAGCCAGACGAATCCTCTCTTGGCTCAAAGAGCAAGAGCCTGTCTCAGCAGATAAAAGACCTAGTGTGGTGGCACGATTTATTGATGAGCATCGAGAGGATAAACGTTATCTCGATGAGATAGAGCTACTAGAGCCAATTATCAATGGGGCAGGGATTATCTATGTGGTAGATGCCTCTAAGCCCTATGGACCCGAGTATGAGGTGGAGATGGAGATTCTTCGCTGGACGGGTCAACCCTCTATGGCAATTTTGAATCTTATTGGCAATGAAGATTACCGAGATGAGTGGAAGATGGCTCTTGGACAGTATTTTAGATTGGTAAGAACATTTAATCCTCTCAAAGCAACATTTAGCGACCATATGGGACTCTTAGAGAGTATGGCACAGCTCAAAGAGGAGTGGACAGTTTCGATTAAAGTTGCTATAGGTGTTCTCAATAACCTACATCAACAAAAAGTTGAACAGAGTGTCGATGCCATTGTAAGCAATATACAATCCACCCTCTCTTATGTCTATACCCAAGAGATTAAAGCAGAAAAAGCGACAAAAGAGGAGCAAGATAGAGCCAAAGAGAAGTATCGTCAAGAGATTATGGCACAAGAGAAAAAGATGGAAAAAGAGATAGAGTTTATTTGGAATCACCGTAGTATTGAAAAGGTAGATAACTTGGTAATTTTTGAAGATATAGGACTCTTCTCTAAAGAGAGTGCCTCTATCTTTGGTTTAAGTGAAAATGAACTTATTATCACAGGTGCTTCAGCAGGAGCAGTGGGAGGATTGAGTATAGATGCTGCATTTGGAGGAGGTACACTATTTTTAGCCTCTATTGTTGGTGGAATTGTTGGGGGTGTTGGTGCAATGGTTGGTTTTGGTAATCTTTATGAGGTGAAAATATTAGGAAAAAACTTAGGAAAAAGAGAGCTAACTGTGGGTCCTATGAAAAATTTAAACTTTCCCTATATTCTTTTGGGACGCTCACTATATCATGCCTCTGTTGTTGCTAAACGCTCTCACGCACTTAGAGAAGATATAGAGCTTGAAGATGAGGAGTTCTTTACCGAACAGATTGTTGATAGTGATACCCGAAAAAAGCTTGAAAAACTTCATGTCAAGCTTAGAAAAGGGGATGAACCAAGCAGTGAGATGATAGAGGAGTACCATAAAATAGTACTGCAATCTTTTTTACGCTTATTAAGATAATTTATTTGATTATCAAAATAGGCAACATTCCAAAATAGACCAGTGTTCCGTAAGCTTGGTCTATTTTGATATTTGGTTTTATCTCTAAGATAAGTTTTTTAATCTCCTCTTCACATAGGTCTCCAAGAAGTTCGCCCTCTCCGTGGTTCTCTTTGTAGAGTTTGACCAACTTATGGCTCTCTTTTTGCTCTTCGTATTTCCATATGTTCATCAAAGCACCTTGTCAATTCCTAAAAGGAGTAAAATAGTCAATAGACCACCTGCTACACCTGCTAAAATATCATCTCCCATTACACCCAAACCACCTTTGACTTTTTTATCAATAGTTCCTATGGTTGAGGGTTTCCATATGTCAAAAAGTCTAAAGGTTGCAAAACTAGAGACAAGAGCTATCTCATAGACGTAAGGGTAGTTAAGTGTTTGTGCCGTAGAGAGTGCAAACATAAGGGTTATCCACATTCCAGATACCTCATCAATAACGATGCTTTTATCATCATGTGAACCTGTTTTTGCCTCATACTTGTTAATCTCAAAGATACCCACAATAGTAATGAGAAGCGTAAGCATAAAGAAAGTCTCCATGGGAATAACTTTTAGTAGAAAAATTCCCACTATGAGTGCTACAAAACTGCCCACTGTACCAGGGGCTTTTGGAGAGAGTCCTGCTCCTCCAAAAGTGATAAAAAGTCTATTTAAATCCATAAACTATTCCTTATGTTAATGATGAAGTCTGATAGAGACCCATTAGCTTAATATAGAAATCCTCTTCACTATGCTCTTCTATTAGACCATCATTTGGCATTAAGGCATCATATAGGGCTTGAAGTCTCTCAAACCTATGGGGAAACAAAGCACTAATAATACTCGCAGAGACCTCTCTTCTTACCAAGATAGAAGGGGGCAAAACCCCCTCTCTCATCAAGTCAAGAATAGATGGTGAGTGGTAGTGAACATGGTTGTGTTGACCATGAGGACAGCTATTGGTACTCACTAGTGTGCGACAAGTATTACAGTAGACGTGTGGCTGTACCGTGCTAATCTCTATATCTATATCTTTAGAGACATCAAAAATAGAGTTCTCCTCATTATGGTCATAGTGTAACCCCAATCCTGCATGATTTTTTCCAATAATCAAACGGGTACAACCATAGTTCTTGGCTACTAATGCGTCCAATACTAGCTCATTGTATCCTGAAAAGATATAGGAGTTCTCCAACGGCACAACAATAACCTTATTGGCAGGTAGAAAATTATCTATAACTGTCTGAACAGCATCATGACGAATATCATAGCGTAAACCAAGATTATTAAAAGGTTTGAGTAAAAACAGAACCACAAAGTCAGATTGGTCAATGGTCTGTCTAATCATACGCTCATGTGCTCTGTTAAGAGGATTGGCTGACAACATTAAAGCAGATACATTTTTGGCTCCCACCTCCTCTATTTTTTCTCTTACTGCTTTTTTGGAGCTTGATATGAGTGGATACTTTACATTATACTCTCCTGCTACGGCTATATTTCCCAATCTATTTATGGTATTTTTAACACCAGGATGGGATTTATCAGCTGTTCCAAAAATACATCGTAAACGGTCATCAGTATCAATATAGAAGGTCTCCTCTACAGTGAGTGTTCCTACCACTTTTCTATCTGTTACCAGCTCTACCACCTCTCCCTTTTCCAAACTTTTGAGAACACTCTCATTTGTTCGTCCACTAGGGGTGAGGATAAAAGCAAAAGGAAACACAACCCCTTTGTACATTTTGGTTTCACGTACCTCTCTTGCCTCTTTTTCATTCATAAGTTTTGAGAGAGGAGAGAGAATTCCCTCCTGTACAAGTGCCATGGTTGAGAGTGCCTCAGCATCTATATAGAGTTGCTTATTTTTTCTTGAAGATACCATATTTTTTCCTTTTTTCCCATAAACTTTTTCTTGAAATTCCAAGCTTTTTAGAAAGCTCTGTGTCAGGGAACTGATACTGAAAACTATTAACGATAAACTTAACATAATCGTCAATGGTTAAAATCTCATTTTGGTCATAGAGCTTATTGTCCGTATTAATCTCAACGGTGGTAAACGGTGTCTCTATATTGGTAGTCGTTGAGATAATGAACTCACGATTTTCTAAGAGTTTAAAGAGTTGGTCTCTTTCAGCTTTTTTAAGGGTTTGCAGTTCTGAGATATAGAGAAGATGCTTTGGATTGGCATTTTCTATCTTATCTTTCCAATTTTTCATAGCAAGAGGTATAAATACCAAGACCCTATTATTCTTCTTTGCATACTCAAATGCAAGTTTGTCTACCAGTTTAATATAGTTGGTAAAAATGACAAGAGGTGTCCTCACCGTCTTAATATCATCTACAATACTAATATCATTAAGCAGATATTCACTATACTCTTTATATAGGTTTTTGTATTTTTTAAGTGTTTGAAACTCTTTATAGTGTTCAATCTTTCGTTGAAGCTCCTCAATCATAAATGGTTTAACAATATAATCATTTGCCCCAAGTTTAAGTGGAGATGCCACCGTATCATTATTGATGTAGCTTACCATTAAAATAATAATTTTTTCACGATATTTTGTAATAAGTGGATTAAAATTTTGTCCAGGTAGGTTTGTAGATAGTAAATAGGCATCACCAGTACTTGTCTCCATCGCCTCTTTAATTGAAGAGTAGACTTCAGTTTCATACCCAGATTGATTCAGTTTGCTTGAGATACTTTGTGCTAAATATAACTCATTCTCTATAATGGTAATCTTCATGATTGTCTCCAGTCGTAGTAGTATAAAGTAGCAACTGCCTCAACAGCCACTCCCTCTTTTCGTCCAATCCAGCCAAGTTTTTCAGCAGTTGTTGCTTTAATATTGACAAGATTTGGGGTTAAATTTAACAAATTTGCTAAATTGAAACGCATATCCCTTTTGTAGTTTAATAGTCGTGGTGTCTGAGCAATAATAGTTATGTCAATATTTCCAATGACATAACCAAAATGTCTCAGTCGTTGCACGGTATCTTTAAGAAGCTCTGATGAGTCTACTCCTCTGTACTCCTCAGAGGTATCAGGGTAGAACTCACCAATATCTCCCAACCCAGATGCTCCTAAAAGAGCATCTATAATGGCATGAATAGCAACATCACCATCACTATGTGCTTTGAAGCCAAAGGGTGAGTCAATCTCTACTCCACAGAGCATCATCTTTTTTCCCTCTTCAAAGGGATGAATATCAACCCCAAAGCCTACCAATGCTCTATTTGATGGCTTCTCTAAACATGGGAGTTTGGAGAGGTCATCAACAGTGGTTAATTTATGTGCTGTAGTAGAACCCTCTACAAAGATAATTTCACCACCTTGTGAGGCTATAGCCGAACTATCATCAGTAAACTCCTCTTTGGTGGCAAGAGCTGTTTTAAGTGTCTGGGTACAAGAGAGCTGAGGTGTCTGAATAATCTTGATATCATCTCTATTTATCGGAGTTTCCTTAAAGTAAAGCGTATCAACAGCATTAAGTGTAGGAACGACACAACTCTTGTTCTTTTTTGCTAAAACTATACGCTCTATCATCTCTCTATCCAGACAACATCTTGCGATATCTGAGACCAAAACAAAGGGAGTATCAACCTCTACCAGTGCATTTTTCAAGGAGGCTTGTCTAGTTGACCCACCCTCAACAAAAGTAAAATCTGCAAAGTTTGACATTGCCACAATATCATCTTTAGATGATACTATTATGGTCTTTGAGAAGATGTGTAGCTTGTGAAAATTATTAGCAACGTTGAGCCAAAGAGGTCGGTTGTCGCTCCATAACCATTGTTTTTTAGGGGGCAGTTTAAAGCGTGAAGCTGACCCTGCACCTAAAAGTATAAGTGTAATATCTTGCAATATCCGTCCTAATTCTAAATTATAAGACCATTATATATCAAGTAACCTTTTGTAACACTTTAATCTGTTCTCTTTTTTTTTACAAATAGCTTTTTATATTTTTTTCTAATATTGACTAATATTTTTTGTTGTTTCTTTTATTTTTTATTTAGAATTATTATTAAATGTTTCTATTAGTTTAATGGTTTTTCTCTTTGAGACTTCACCATCTTCTAAAACTCCTTGAATCATAGCTATTCCATTGGCTGATTTTGTATCAACAACCGATTGAATCGTATCAAGATTGATACCTCCAATAGCCACCACAGGATAATCTACTCCCTCTGCCCAGCGTTTTAAATCCTCTATTCCTACAGGATTATAGACCATCTTTTTAGAAGTTGTCTCATAAATTGGTCCAATAGCCACATAAGAGGGTTCAATATCCAATGCAATTTTTATCTCATCGGTGGTGTGAGTACTAATTCCTAGACGAATTCCTGCTTGATATATTGCCTCTATATTGGCGATTAAGATATCCTCTTGTCCCAAATGAATTCCATAGGCGTTATGTTTAATGGCAAGTTCCCAAAAATCATTAATAAAGAGTCTTGCATCATATTTTTCAGATATTTTTATCGCCTCTACTATCTCATTTTCTAACTCATCACCATTTTTATTTTTAATACGAAGTTGTGCTGTAGTAATACCATATTGATAGAGGGGTTCAAGCTTATAGGCTCGGTCTACTACAGGATATATCCCCAATGGTGTTGTGCCACAATTTTTAAATTTCATTCTTTTCCTTTATGCAAATTGATGCCAAAATGGTGTTCCTACCGTAGGTGTGGAGGGGGATGCCATGTCTCTTTTTTGCATTGCTCCTGCTTCATAACTTAGACGACCAGAATGAACAGCATACTTAAATGCCTCTCCCATCATCACAGGCTCTTGTGCCAAGGCAACAGCAGAGTTGAGCAGAACCCCATCAAATCCAAGCTCCATCGCCTCTACTGCATCCGAGGGTTTCCCTATCCCTGCATCGACTATTAGATTTAGATTTGGAAACTGTTTACGAATCACCTTTAGATTATAAGGGTTCATAAGTCCTCGACCACTGCCAATAGGCGACCCCCAAGGCATAAGTGTGGTACATCCAATATCTGCTAGTCGTTGAGCCAAAACCAAATCATCGGTCATATAGGGCAAGACTCTAAACCCCTCATCTATCAAAACTTTGGTCGCTTCGACTAAGGCAAAAGGGTCAGGTTGTAGGTTATATTGGTTTCCAATCACCTCAAGCTTTATCCAATCGGTCTGAAACACCTCTCGTGCCATCATCGCTGTGGTTATCGCCTCTTTTGCTGTGTGACACCCTGCCGTATTAGGAAGAACAGTTACCCCTAACTCTTTAATAATCTCCCAAAAAGGGTTCGCCCCTTGCTCTCCTGCTGATTGACGGCGAAGTGCCACAGTAACAATCTGCGAACCTGAGGCGATAATTGCATTTTTCATTATCTCTGGTGAGGGGTAGAGTGCTGACCCTATCATCAGACGGCTATCAAACTCTTTTCCCTCTATTTTCCACTTTTTATTACTCTTACTATTTATCATCTTCTAGCCCCCTTGAACTGGTGAGAGAATATCAAGTCTATCCCCATCATTAATATCTATTTTTGCATAGTTTGTACGCAAAACAAAGGTTTCATTTAGTGCAACAGCAACCCCTTTGCCAAACTGCATCTCCTCTAATAGCTCATTGAGCATCAAACGCTCTCTATTAAACTCTTTTATCTCTCCGTTAACCGATATTCTCATCTTCTAATTCCTTCATTTAATGCTTTTTCCACAATGGCAGGGGCTAATAGATATCCATGACGATAGAGTCCATTGATTCGTGTTAGCCCTTTTTCATTCTCTATTCGAGGTAGGTTATCACTAAACGCAGGGCGACAGTTGGTTTCACTATTAACAATTCTAGCTTCCCCAAAGGTTGGATGAACCGTAAAGAGTGCTGACATCAGCTCCAAAGTAGAACGCACAGAGATAGGAGACATATCCTCACTCTCTATCTCTGATGCACCTATAATATAGCGTTTAGAGTTGGGGGTTTGAGCGATTTTACAATCTTTACAGTAGTCCAAATCTATCCCCTCACACCCATTTCCTCTTGGGACAATATATATTTTATAACGAGGATGGAGAAGACGAGTAGGACGGGTGATATCTATCTCTTTTGACTCTACCCAAATCACCTCACCACGCACACCACGCAAATCAGAAAAATGCTCTTTTGCTCCAAGTCCACGAGTATCGAAAACCCAATCAAACTCCTCTATAGTCTCATTACTATTATCATCAAGATAAATTTTATGGGCTTCTAACTTATTAACAGAGATATACTCTCTCCATGTGATATTGGGCATAGAGTCTAGGTAGTTTGTCGAAAATGCAATAAATCGTTGAGAGTCCACTTGTCCTTCATCTTTAAGGTAAAATGATTGTGTATGGTGACCTAGTTCAGGCTCTAGCTGTGATAGCTCCGTGGCATTTAGCAACTCTATATCCTCTGCCTCATCCACTTTGTTTTTAAGAGAGGTGATAAAATGTTCAAGCTCAGGCATATCTTGGGGATGGGCAGTGATAATAGTTCCCTTGGTTTGAATCCCATCATAGACCCCTGTCTCTTTAAGCAGAGGTTTCCACAGTTCCATAGAGCGTTTACCAAGGTCAAATATCACCGACTCTGCTGTCTCTAACTCTGCAAAAGGGGCTAACATACCCGCAGCAGTGAACCCTGCTGATTTGATGCCCTCTTTGCTATCTTTGTCAAAAATGGTTATGGTATGGTCGCCATCTCTTAAAAGATTCAGTGCCACCACACGTCCAACAAGACCTGCTCCTACAATTGCTATGTTCATTGTTTCCCCTTTTGTAGGGTGTTTTCCCCTGAAAACACCATGTTATAGAATTTGAGATGTATTATTTGGTTTTGACGGTGTTGTCAGGGGACAACACCCTACGGTTTTAAACCTTTTCTAGTTTGTCTGTTTCTACGTAGACTTCGCTTCCCATCTCTTTGAATTTTTCAGACATCTCATCCATTCCTGCTTGAATCTCTAACTCATCAGAGTACTCTCTAACCTCAGCAGAGATTTTCATAGAACAGAATTTTGGTCCACACATAGAACAAAAATGTGCCACTTTGGCAGCTTCCATTGGCATGGTCTCATCGTGGTAATCTCTTGCTCTCTCAGGGTCAAGACCAATGTTGAACTGGTCAACCCATCTAAACTCAAATCGTGCTAAACTCATTGCATCATCTCTGGCTCTAGCCCCTGGGTGTCCTTTTGCAACATCGGCTGCGTGGGCTGCGATTTTATAGGTAATGAGTCCCTCTTTTACATCTTCTCTATCAGGAAGTCCAAGGTGTTCTTTTGGGGTAACGTAACACAACATTGCACATCCGTACCAACCAATCATCGCTGCACCAATTCCTGAAGTGAAGTGGTCGTAACCAGGGGCAATATCGGTAGTCAAGGGCCCAAGTGTATAGAAAGGAGCTTCATCACACCACTCTAGTTGTTTTTCCATATTCTCTTTGATGAGGTGCATTGGAACGTGACCTGGTCCTTCAATAATGGTTTGAACATCATGTTTCCATGCAATTTGAGTTAAACGTCCAAGCTCTTTAAGCTCTGCAAATTGTGCTTCATCGTTAGCATCAGCTCCACTTCCTGGGCGTAATCCATCGCCTAATGAGAAGGTAACATCATAGGTCTTCATAATTTCACAAATATCTTCAAAGTGAGTATTTAAGAAGTTCTCTTGATGATGATGAATCATCCACTTAGCCATAATCGCTCCACCACGACTTACAATACCTGTTACACGTTTAGCTGTCATTGGAACATGATGTAAAAGCAATCCTGCATGAATGGTAAAGTAGTCAACCCCTTGTTCTGCTTGTTCAATAAGTGTATCACGGAATACTTCCCATGTTAAATCTTCTGCAATTCCATTTACCTTTTCAAGTGCTTGGTAGATTGGCACGGTTCCAATTGGCACAGGAGAGTTACGTAAAATCCAGTCACGTGTGGTATGAATGTTTTTACCTGTACTTAAATCCATAACGGTGTCCCCACCCCAACGTGTTGACCATACCATCTTTTCAACCTCTTCTGCGATACTAGAAGTAGTTGCAGAGTTACCAATGTTTGCATTTACTTTTACCAAAAAGTTACGACCAATAATCATCGGCTCAACCTCTGGGTGGTTGATATTACATGGAATAACAGCACGACCTTCGGCTACCTCTTTACGTACAAATTCAGCTGTAATGGTTTCTGGCAAATTTGCCCCAAAATTTTCGCCTTTGAGTCTTTTCTCTCTCTCTTCATCTTGAAGATAAGTTCTGTTCATCTCTGCATCTTGGTTTTCACGAATCGCAATAAACTCCATTTCAGGGGTAATAATTCCTTGACGTGCATACCAAAGTTGAGAGACATTTTGACCTTTTTTAGCTCTAAGTGGAGTTCTTACAAGCCCTTTTGCCCCTGCTGTTACATAGTCTAATTGTTCATCTGTAGAGTAACCATTGTCTTCAGGCTCCATGATGCGTCCTTCATACTCCTCTACATCGCCACGTCCCGCAATCCACTCTTTTCTAATAGCAGGAATTCCCTCTCCTACATCAATCTCAACGCTTGGGTCGGTGTAAGGTCCAGAGGTATCATAAACTCTAAGTTTACTTTCGTTTCCTAATAGAATTTCTCGTACTGGAACTCGAATATCTTTATGAATTTCGCCTTTTAAATAGACTTTAGTAGAAGCAGGAAATGGCTCTCGTGTTAAAAGCTCATTTGAAGTTGTTAGTGTGTCTTTATAATTTTTTGTCATTATAGATTCCTTAATTATTATAATTAAAGGAGAAGAAAGTAAATAAGATAAACAAATAATTCTTAAAAAAAATTAAAAACCTTTATTTATTTAGTAATTTATATTCTCTTCCTTACG
>Ga0256831_1000799_pt1 | contig 16706 bp, 11 predicted proteins | sample 132544metaG_FD_189087 | JGI IMG/M metagenome (GOLD analysis project Ga0256831, IMG submission 189087) | Hydrothermal vent microbial communities from Lau Basin, Pacific Ocean - 132-544 | ecosystem: Environmental > Aquatic > Marine > Hydrothermal vents | place: Pacific Ocean: Lau Basin | collected...
TTTATATCCTATTTTATTGGTTATAAGCTTTTATTTGCTTTGGTAAAATTTATTTAGGACACTATTGATTCTCAATCTACATTTTTTAGACCTTTTATCTCAGTTCCCTATAGCTTCGCTAAATCCCAATCCATCTTTATCCTCACCCCCTAGTGAAATATTCAAAAATGAATTTCACAGGGCAAGCTTGCCCTCTCCTTTTAAAAAGTATATTATGATTTTTTAAAATATTGTAAAAGGAGAGGGAAAAGAGTGCGGGTCATTTGGTATAGCTCTTGTAGGTACGTGTTTATAATTAATCTATAGAATCTTTACGAAAAATTAATAGCCACTCCTGCCGATTAAACACACTCCCACTCCCCTTCTCCTTGAAAAAAGTATGTTTTAATGAAAATGCTGGCGCATAAAAGGAGAAGGGGTCGGGGGATGAGGTTCTAAAGGAGAGGGAAAACGGTGCTCGACCGTTAGGAACAGCTCTTGTAGAATTGCGTTTATAATTAATCTATAGAATCTTTACGAAAAATTAATAGCCTCTCCTGCCGATTAAACACACTCCCACTCCCCTTCTCCTTTGAAACTATATGTTTTAATAAAAAAGCTGACGTATAAAAGGAGAAGGGGCCGGGGATGAGGTTACACAAGCAAAGCGAAGATAGCATAGTTTCAATTTATCCTTTCAGAAAACAGACTCTTTTTTTCATTTCATCGACGAATTTGACCATTTCATCCGAAAAATACAGAAAACTTTCAGCGACACCAAAGTTTTCTCGGTAATTAATTATACATTTGCACATTTTAAAATTATTATCAAATCTTAATCAGAACTTAACAAAGAAAATGGACAGGCAGACTATTATAAGTGACATCTCAAAGATATATATGAGCTACGGAATAAAATCCATAACGATGGATGATATAGCCAAAAGCCTGAAAATATCCAAAAGAACTTTATACGAGTTGTTTGAAACAAAAAATAATTTGGTTAAGATTATTGTAGAAAAAAAGATTGAAGATGAAAAAATCATAATCCAAAAATTCATCAATGAATCAGAAAATGCTATTGAAGTTATGGTCAATATTTCTAGGACAATGATTCAAATGTATAAGGACTCTCATAATTCGGTATTACAAGATTTAAAAAAATATCATGCTGAAGCTTGGAAGAAGATTGATGATTTTCACAATAACTATATTTCATTTGTAGTAAAACAAAATCTCGATAGAGGTATAGAAGAGGGGTTTTACAGAAAGGAAATAAATCCTAAAATATTATCCGCATTTTATATTATTCAACTTCAATTATTTTCAAATTTATCAAATTTCAAGTTAAAGAAAGAGAAGCACGAGGAGTTGATTAAACAATTTTTTGATTACCACATATTTGGCATTTTGTCAATTGAAGGAATAAAGTATTATTTAAATTTAAATAAAAAATAGTATATGAAGTTTTTAAAACCAGTATTATTCATCGTATTATTCATCGTATTATTCATCAATCTATCTTTTGGGCAGCAGATAAAGTCATTTAGTATAGATGATGCTATTTTGTATGCGACAAAAAATAGTCCTGAGATTATCAATGCAAAATTGAAAGTTCAAGATGCGAAACAACAGAAAATTGAAACAAGAGCAATAGGGCTGCCTAAGTTGTCATTCAGCGGTGATTACAACTACTTTTTTGATATTCCAACCCAATTGTTACCGGATTTCATCAGCCCATCGGTATATGGCGTCTTAGCACAAGAGCAATTAATAAATCATCCGCCACCTCAAGGATCCGACAGGTTTTTTGAAGCAAAATTTGGACAAAACCACAATCTAACATTGGGTACGAACCTCAATTCTATACTCTTTAGTGGTGAGTACTTAGTTGCTTTAAAGACTTCCAAGGTTTATGAAAATTTTTCTAATCAACAAATGGAGGCCACAGTCAAATCCGTAAAAGATAAAACAAAAGAGGCTTATTTACCTGCTTTGCTTATCAATGAAAACATCAATATTTTGGATAAAAACATAGCAAATCTTAATAAGCTCAAAAACGAGATGCAACAGATGTACAAGGAAGGTTTTGTTGAGCAATTGGATGTTGATAGATTGGTACTTTCACTTGAAAACCTAAAAGTAGAAAGAGAAAATATCAAAAACCAAGAGGTAATAGTGAAGAATGTATTAAAATTGACAATGGGCTACCCTATCGAAGATTCTTTGGAGATTGTGGATAATATAGATAAAATACTCAATTCGATAGATGATTCCAAACTATTCAGCAAGTTAAATCTCGATAAAAGACCGGATTATTTGACACTTAAAAAAAGTTTGGAATTGCAAAATCTAAATATAAAAAGATACAAATCCCAATATCTACCGACCTTGGTTGGTTTCGGAAGTTACAGCCAAAAAATGGTAGGCAATAACAAAGATGATTTAAAATGGTTTCCCACTTCATTAGCAGGATTGACATTGAAAATGAATATTTTTGATGGTTTGGGACGAAAAGCAAAAATACAAAGAGCCAAACTGTCATTACAAATGGCAGAAAACGATTTAGATAAGTTTCAAAGTGTCATCAATATGCAGGTCAATAACGCAAAACTAGCATATACAAGCGCTAATAAAAGTTTAAAATCAAGAGAAGCCAATTTAAACTTGGCCGAAAGGATATACAATACATCTAAAATCAAATACAAGGAAGGAATTGGCTCTAGTGTTGAATTAACTCAAGCGGAACAAAGTCTGTATCAGGCTCAAGCAAATGTCTTAAAAGCAAAATACGAATTGCTTGTAGCAAAAATAAAATTGTACTCCGCATTAGGGTATTAGTCTAATAGTAAAAATCAAATTCAGAAAAATGAAAAATTATAAACAAATGAATAAAGCATTATCAGTTATTATTATATTAAGCCTCGTTGTTATTTCTTGCAAAAAAGAAGAAACTACTGCTCTACCGAATGATTTGGATAGCCTTCAAGTACTAATCAAAGAAAAGAAAAATGATGTCTTGAAATTGCAAAATAAAATTAAAAAAATCCAGCATAAAATAGACAGTATTCAACCTGAATTAAAAAGGAAACCAGTGGTAGATGTTATTACAATAGGAAAATCCAAATTCGATAAATACTCTGAAATTCAAGGTACGGTCCAATCTGACGACGTGATAAAAGTAAGTGCAGAAATACCTGGAAGATTAGTCGGTGTTTATGTCGAGGATGGCGATAATGTGAGAAAAGGACAATTAATAGCAAAACTCGATGTTAGCGATATTAGCAATAAGATGGAAGAATTAAAAAAATCTTATGAATTGGCTCAAGATGTTTACGAAAGGCAAAAAAGGCTTTGGGATCAAAATATAGGTTCCGAAATACAGTATCTAAGCGCAAAAAACAATAAAGAAAGGCTGGAAAAAGCAATTGCATCTATAAAACATCAATTGAGCAAAGCAAATATTTACGCACCTGCTTATGGAGTAATTGACAGCAAAAGAGTTGAACCCGGAGAGATAGTTTCACCCGGATATCCATTGATGCTCATATTGAATACTCGCAAGATAAAAGTAATAGCAGATGCTCCTGAATCATATCTCAAATCGGTAAAACAAGGTAATATCATAGATGTTAAATTCCCTGCAATCAACTACGAAACAAAAAATAAAATTTCACGTATTGGCAGCACTATCAATCCGGCAAACAGAACATTTGCTATCGAAGTTAAAATTAATAATCCCAAAAATATGTTAAAACCAAATCTGCTCGCTGTTCTATTGATAAATGACTTGTCCTTAGATGATGTTATAGTTATCCCAAGCGATTTAATCCAATACGAGATTAGTGGAAAACCATTTGTAATGATAGTAAAAGAGGGTAATAAAGCGACAAAACAATATGTCGAAACCGGTGAAGATTATGATGGTAAAACAGTCATTAATTCAGGATTAAATGAAGGTAGCACACTTATTACAAAGGGTGCGCGAAGCATCGTTGAAGGAGAATTGGTTGATACAAAAATGGAACAAGAAAACAAATAGTTATGAGCGAGAGCAATAGAAAAAATAAAAAACTTAGAAGCTTTTGGTTAACTAATTTCGCATTAGAAAACGCTACAAGCATTCTACTTCTGACCGTAATGATAGTTATTTTTGGGCTAAAATCTTATCGTGATATACCCAAGGAAATGATGCCGGAGATCGATTGGCCTCAAATATTCGTTACCACAATGTACTATGGGAATTCAGCCGAAGATATAGAAAATTTAATTTCCAGACCAATTGAAAAGAAACTAAATACCATAACAGGCATAAAAAACGTAAGTTCAACTTCAATGCAGGATGTATCATTCATCATCGCTGAATTTGAATCTGATGTTGACCTCGCAGATGCAAAGCAAAAAGTGAAAGACGCTGTTGACAATGCAAAGCCTGATTTACCCAATGACTTGACAGCTGACCCAATGGTTAAGGACTTAAATCTTTCCGAAATACCGATTATGACCGTAAATCTATCGGGAAATTACACCAATGATGAACTAAAAAGTTATGCAGAATATCTCGAAGACGAAATTGAAACTCTCGACCAAATATCGGATGTCGTCATCAAAGGAGCACAGGAAAGAGAAGTAAAAGTAAATGTAGACATTGCCAAGGCAAACGCAGTGAAAGTTTCTTACAGGGATATTGAGAATGCCTTTAAAAGTGAAAATCTCACTATGTCAGCAGGTGAATATTTGAAAAATGGCTTTAGATCCAATATCAGAATCGTAGGAGAATACAAAAATGTGAAAGATATGGGCAACCTTATCGTCAAATCACTGTTCGCAAAACCTATATATCTCAAAGACATTGCAACTGTAGATTTTGATTTCAAAGATAGAGCAAGCATTGCAAGAAATAATGGACATCCTGTATTTTCATTGGATGTAATAAAGAGAGCCGGAGAAAATCTTATAATTGCAGCAGATACTATAAATGGTATAATATCTTATGCACAAAAAAATATTTTCCCTTCCGATTTGGAAGTAACCGTATTCAATGACCAATCGATAAAAGCCAGGAAATCTGTTTCAAATCTTGAAAATAGTATTATTTCGGGTATGATTTTGGTTTTACTTGTACTTATGCTCTTCTTGGGCTTAAGAAACGCTACTTTTGTTGCTATTGCAATTCCTTTATCAATGCTTATGGGGATTATGTTCTTAAACATTTTCGGTACTACATTAAGTATGATAGTCCTTTTTGCCCTTATTTTAGCCCTAGGAATGCTGGTTGATAATGGTATTGTCGTTGTCGAAAACATATACCGACATATGCAGCAAGGATACAGCAAATGGGATGCGGCAAAATACGGTGCCGGAGAGGTTGCCGTCCCTATTATAATCTCTACTGCTACGACTTTAGTCGCATTTTTACCACTAGCCTTTTGGCCGGGAGTAATCGGTAGTTTTATGTTTTATTTACCTTTTACACTTATTGTTGTACTTCTGTCATCACTGTTTGTAGCATTGGTAATAAATCCTGTTTTGACATACCAATTTATGAAAATAGAGGATGAAAATTACGATAAGAAAAAGAAGAATAGAAATTTCTTTATTTCAGTAGCTATTTTACTCATAATATCTGTTGTAGCACACTTCACTGGGATATTGTGGCTTAGAAATCTAATGGCTTTAGCTGTAATCATATCATTTTTGAATTACTATTTGTTTACTCCAACGACTAAATTTTTCAAGGATACAATATTGCCTTGGATGGAAAGAACATATGATATGTTTATCCGTTTCTCTCTAAAAAAATATTTGCCGATAGCATTGTTTTTCGGAACGATAGTTTTGATGTTCTTCTCAATTGCATTACTCAATATAGCCAAGCCAAAGGTTGTTTTCTTTCCCGAAACGGATCCTAATTTCGTAAATGTTTTTATTGAATTGCCAATGGGAACCGATATAAACGAAACAAATAAGACTGTCAAGATATTTGAAGAAAGGATAAATAAAGCTATAGCCCCCTACAAAGATATCGTTGAATCTGTCCTAGTACAAATAGGTAAAAATACAGGAGACCCCAATGGCCCTCAAGAGCCGGGTTCTTCACCGCATAAAGCACGAATTACAATAGCTTTTGTTGCTGATGATCTAAGGGGAGATATATCCAGTTACGATGCTATGAAAGCCATCCAAAACACTGTTTATGGAATAGCAGGAGCTAATGTAATCGTAGATAAAGATAAGGGTGGTCCTCCTACGGGTAAACCCATTAATTTAGAAATAGATGGAGATGATATCGACAAACTACTCACTACTTCTCAAGACATCATCAATTTCATCAATAAGCAAAATATTCCAGGAATAGAAGAACTGAAGGCGGATATAAAAATCGGAAAACCCGAAATTCTAATTAAAATAGATAGACCGGCAGCAAGACGATACGGCTTGTCTACATATTCCATTTCAGATGCAATCAGAACATCTGTTTTTGGTAAAGAAGTCTCAAAGTTCAAAAAAGGAGAAGATGAATATCCGATAATGCTAAGAATGAATAAAGAAAGTAGATATAAAATTAATGATTTGCTTAACCAAAAAATCACATTTAGAAATCCTGCTAATGGCAAGATAGTTCAAGTACCTATATCTGCTGTAGCTACTGTCAGTTATTCTTCAACATTTTCTTCTGTTAAAAGGAAAAACTTAAAACGTGTGGTTACGGTTTATTCAAATGTTTTGAAAGGATACAATGCCAATGAAATAGTAGATCAAATCAAAGCTCTGATGATCAATTATAAAATGCCAATCGGATATAGCTATACTTTTACAGGGGAGCAAGAAGAGCAAGCTGAGAATACTGCTTTTTTACAAAATGCATTTGGCATCGCTCTATTTTTGATATTCCTACTGCTTGTAGCCCAATTTAATTCTATAATATCTCCGTTTATTATTATGTTTTCAGTATTGTTTAGTACTATCGGAGTATTTCTGGGAATAATAGTCAATAATCAAGACATAGTGATTATTATGACCGGAATCGGAATAATATCGCTTGCCGGTGTCGTAGTCAATAATGCAATCGTGCTGATAGACTATATCAATTTATCTATAAAAAGGAAAAGGGAAGAACTTGGTTTACCCGACAATAAACTACCTCTTAATCTGGTAAAAGAAGGAATTATAGCAGCGGGTACTACAAGGCTTAGACCTGTTTTATTGACCGCCATTACTACAGTTCTCGGAATGCTTCCAATGGCTTATGGCTTTAATTTCAACTTCTTTACATTGATATCTGATTTGGATCCTCAGATATTTTACGGAGGAGACAACGTTCAGTTTTGGGGGCCATTAGCTTGGACAGTTATTTATGGATTGATTTTCGCTACATTCCTGACTTTGATAATAGTACCGGTTATGTATTGGCTAGCGTATAGACTCAAAATGTTGGTAATAAAAGAAAAATAATTATATTTGTGGTGGAGTAAGTAAGCTGCTACACTAAAAGAGTTCATTTGAGGCGATCAAAAAAGATCATAAATAGCTTTTAGAACAACCTCATTTGTTGTGTTTTCGTGCAGGCATTATATTATTTATAAAAGAATATAAAATGAAAAATCTACTAATTGCGATCATTATTCTTAGCACGGCTTTCAGTTCAAATATTTTTGCTCAAAAGAAAAATACAGATAAAATTGAATTGGAATTACAAAAATATTTTATCCAGCATGGGCAGCGGGGCGGAACTACTTCTGATATAATGCCATATATTATAATAAATGGGAAATATATCGAAGACAAGTATTATGATAAAAAATTCTTTAGAAGTATATTTAGTGATTGTCCAAAAGCTTATAAAAGATCAAAATTATATCTTGATAAATATAAGAAATCCAAAAAAATAAATCGAATAGGAATTTTGACAGGATTAACAGTAGGTACTGCAGGTATCGCTTATTTTTTAAGCAAAAAAAATAAAAATTCTCTATTCTACTCCGGTCTATCAGCTGCTGCGGGTATGTCAATAACATATCTGTTTAGATATAAAGCAAAGAAAACACGACAATCTGGATATAAATATCTAAAATCCGGAGTTGATTATTATGATAAAAACTGCTATGTGGAATCTGCCACCTTTGATACTAAAGACACTTCTGATTCAACAGAACCAAACAAACCAAAAAAAACTAAGAAAAATAAATTTAAAAGGAAATATGAAATAAAAATGGATAATTTTAAAAGAACGTCTTTTCTTAGGTTGACCATTAATTACGTTGGATTAAAATTTGGATATTCCACTCTCCAAGTTTTCCCGGGAGTTGAGTTAAACTATTTCAAAAACGGTTTATCAATAAATAGTGAAATTAATTCAGCTATTTTTGATGGGGAATCCCTCGTATGGCTTACAGATTATAGTGACTCACGTACGGCTTATCCTAAAAAAGTTAATAAACCTTTGCATATGCAAATTGGAATCTCATATCCGTTAATCTCCACGACAAAACCTTATAGACCTACAACATTACTAGGAAAAAATAGAAGCATTAATTATACCTTGGAAACAGGCGGTGGCAAAAAATTAGTGACATACGGTATATTACTGAGAATAGATTATGACAAATCTACTAAAAGAATTTTAGTATTCAGAGATGCAAGCACTAGTTTTGCCCCTAGCACAAACAGCTTAAATATAAAAGTCAACAACCCAATATTCTTCCAAAGCTCTTCAAATTTAGCCATTGGACTAAACAGAAACGTATTCTCAAGCTATACTTTAGAGACCAATGATAACAGATTTAAATCCCATATCAAATCTACAACTTTAATCTCAAGTTATGTTGTCGCCAAATTAAGTTTAAATCACAAATTTAGTGATATGGAATATAATGCTTTTGTAAAAAAATATCCTATCGTTTTCAAAGACTTAGATTTTACCAAATTTGGATTTGCAACTGGAGTTAGTTTAGAAACAAAAAGCAAATTTTATGGATATAAATTCTCTTTTGAATTAGGCTTAAATCCACACATTGACAAAAAGAATTACAAAGATTACTATGGTCAAATCAAAGCAGGTGTTCTATTTGGGAAAGTGTTTAATTAGTGCTTTGAGTTCAGAGTTTCGAGTTTCATGTTCCGAGTTCAGGATTTCAAGTCTATATTTGGTAAGATAGAACAAATACACAAGGTGTTTTCACTAATTTTCAAAATATTTTTTATCATATACTAATACTTCTTTGTCTTTCAATAAATAAAATTTTTCATTTTCATAAATAACCAGTTGTGACTTTAAATTGAAACTATCAAAACAAAGTTTATTTTTTTCAGCAAAAAGATTTAATTGCATAGAAACAAAACAATTTTCCTTTGGATTATAATAGTATAGCTTGTCCTTTATTATGGTCGGTTTTGATACATCTTTTATATTTAAACTTTTCTCAAAGTAGCCCAAATTATTGAACAATAAGATTCCTTTGTTTTTGTCTGCTATAATCACATAATTATCTCTATCAATAATCTTTGCATCTATGATATCTTCGGGAGTAATCGAACCGGTAGGAAAGCTCTCATCAATAATCCTACCGCTCTTATCAATTTTTTTCAACTTGTATAAATATGAATCATATAACCAAATATTGCCATCATTTGCCATACCGGCAGCAGAGAAAAATGACTTATTGTCCAAATTAATAGCTCCTATTTCAGAAAGTGAATTATCAAGCAAGACAATAATTTGTTGTTCCTTGTAAAAAAGGAGAATCTTATGTGGATTGCTTACATCAAGAGCTGCCAACTTACCGGCATTAAAATTACTGTATGAATATACCTTAACACTATTGCTATATTTCAAGATATTTCCTCTTGTGTCAACGGTATAATAATCCCCCAGTTTATCCACTTCAATATCAACAATCTTTTTAATACCTAAATCGCTTTTGTTTTTAACAGTAGCACAGGAACTAAAAGCAAAAAACAAAAAAAACACCATAAGATGAGTGAGTCTAAGATTCATAATATCCTATTTTAATATCATTACCATCAAAAACTCCATAAGAAAAATGACTAATCCAATCTCCAAGATTTACAAACTTGGTTTTTTTATCAGACAAAAACATATTCAGTACGATATGTCTGTGACCGAAAACAAAATAATCAATCGAACTATCACTTTCGAGATATTTCTCAGCAAAAATAACCAAATGCTCCTTGCCTTCCCTGTATTGAACTTCATATTCAGAATGGGAATTACGGCTTAAATTGCTGAAATATTTCATTATTTTCAATCCTGTATTGGGATGAATTCTGGCAAATAACCACTGGAGAATCCTATTCGAAAACCCTATTTTCATCAATCTATCCAAAAAAGAAACCTCCCCTAGCCCATCACCGTGAGCCAAGTAAAACTTTTTTCCCAATATCTCTTTTATTACCGGTTTTCGAAAAGTAGGAATCTTGAGTTCCTTTTCAAAATAATCAAAAACCCACATATCGTGATTGCCTGTAAAGAAATATATAACTACCCCCTTGTCAGTCAACTCCCGCAGCTTACCAAGCAATAAATTAAACCCTCTTGGGACTACCTCTGCATATTCAAACCAATAATCAAAAACATCACCCATCAGATAAATTTCTTTTGCATCCTGTGATACCTGATCAAGCCAACTGACGACCATTTTCTCTCTTTCAGCACTTGATAGCTTACCATCATAGCCGAGATGAAAATCCGATGCAAAATATACCTTATTTTTTTTCATTACAATTTTGCCAATTGATCTTTTAGATAATTGATATTTTCTATTGCCATTACATCCACTCCTTTGCTCTCAGCAAGATAAAAACTCACCCAATCAGTAAGATTAACAAGGTACAACATTTGTTCTACCAAGGTATTTCCCTTAGCCTCAATTTCAATCATAGTATCCACATATTTCAATATAATTTCCTTGGTCAAATCAATTCTGGTATTTACTCTACCCGAATATAAATCAGATTTGATAAACACCACTGCTATATCATTATATTCACTAGCCCATCCTACCAATTCATTGTGGTTCATCTCCGGTATGACAGCATGATGCGCCAATGTTTTTGCATTCTCATTTAGTTGCTGTTTAAACCTTATCCCCAAAGGTTCAAATCCCACATTTGTATATATAAAAGGCAATTTTCCAATCAATCTATTACTTATTTCTTTTGCCTCTTCATTAATTCCGTTTGCTTCATTTTCTATCAGTCCAATAGCCTCAATCAATTCTCCAACCAAGTCTTTTTCCAATAATCCCATTTTATGCATAATTGCCAATTGGGAAACAAAAGAATATCCAAAACAAGCTCTTGGCGCAGGCCATCCTGAAGGAATCTTAATGTAATCAAATCCATTCTTAACAGCCTTATCAAGCAATTTACCTCCGGAAGTAATACTAATAATTTCTATTCCCTTTTCTGCGATTTTATCAAATGCTGTCAATGTCTCTTCAGTATTACCTGAATAAGATGATGCTATGACCAAAGTGTTTTTATCAACCCAATTAGGAACTTCATAGCTATTTGAAGTAAAAACAGGAACATTACCGTATCTATTCATCACTGAAGACAAAAAGCTACCAGCAATTCCGGAACCTCCCATTCCTAAAACCATAACTTTATTAATACTATCAGTATGTCTTTTCAACACATATTTATCTGTAATATCAATCGCTTCTTTAATTTGAGCTGTAAATTTATTAATCAGTTTATCCATTATATTTTTTTAATCTTTCCAATTTACCCTAGTAATTCAACCAAAATCACTGCAAAAATACAATAAAAAATCGCTAATAATGCAATTTCTAAATACATAATAAAATGTTTAAGATTTTTATCAGTTTAATATACAGATTAAAAAAACATATGCAAATATTATATATGTATGAAACTTTAAACTAAATTTGCGAAAAAAAAATAAGGCTTTGTCAAAGAAAATAGTAATAATACCGACATACAACGAAAAAGAGAATGCTGAAAAGATAGCAAATGCAGTTCTTAATCTCAATGAAGGATTTGATATTCTATTTGTTGATGATGGATCTCCTGATGGCACCGGTGAGATTATAAAGAATATGCAAAAAAAACATCCTGAAATTCATCTGATAGAAAGAGAAGGCAAACTCGGTTTAGGCACTGCTTATATTGCCGGTTTTAGATATTGCCTAGATCAGGGATATGATTTTATTTGTGAAATGGACGCAGATTTTAGCCATAATCCTAAGGATTTGCCCCGGCTTGTAAAGGCTTGTGAAAATGACATCTATGATTTGGCTATCGGTTCAAGGTATGTTAGAGGAGGTGGAGTGAAAAACTGGGGAATGGATAGAAAGGTATTATCCTATGGAGCTTCTCTATATGTAAGAGCCATTACATTTATGAATATAAAAGATCCGACAGCCGGTTTTGTATGTTATAAAAGAGAAGTTTTGGAAACGATTGACCTTAACAAAATCAAGTTTATCGGTTATGCTTTCCAAATTGAGATGAAATTTTCTGCTTGGACTTTAGGTTTTAGATTAAAAGAAGTGCCTATTGTTTTTACTGATAGAGTTGAAGGTGTCTCAAAGATGAGTTCCAACATTATCGGTGAAGCGGTTTGGGGAGTATTGAAAATGAAAATGGGCAGTTTCACTAAAACTTATAGAAAAAGCTAAGTAGAAGCTACAAAAAACAGGTTTTTCCCCTACTACTTAATTGTATAAGGCGTATTCAATTTTTTTATCACATATGAAAAAATCACATTATATGAAGACTGTTCATATATCGAAACAGGTGCATTTCATTTTTTCGCGTTATTATAAGAAATTTTGTTGATGTGGGCAACATTGCGTACCTACAGCATGCATTTTAGTTGGTATAGATTTTTTTACCCATGTTTTGTACCTAACGGTACATTGATGTAGTATATAGAAGTAAAACGGATTAATTTCATAAGTGGGGACTTCTGTGCAAATAGAAAAATTAACCTTATGTGCAAAAAAAATGAAATACACATATCAAAACACAACATAGTCTGATAATAGGCGTTTTACGTATATGCTTATTGTAATATCATTAAAATACTTTGGTATATTGCCTAAGCATTCTTGACTTTGTATCGCTTTTGTTGTAAATTGCAATCGGGTTTGTGCGATGCAAATACCGAATAAATTAAAATATTGTCCTATGTTGTATCAAAAAAAAGAAAGTCATTCTTATTTTTTATTAATATTTCTATTTTTTTCATTGAACCTTCCATTTAAGGCTTATTCAGACTCACCGGATACAAATGGTTATTCAGTAGAGAAAGGCAATAGTATAACTGCTTCTATTTCTACCAGATTTAGAGTTTTTGAAGCTGAAAATTGTCAATTATCAGGTATGAAGTTAAGAGCAGTGGCAGAATCTTGTCAAGCTAGTGACAAACTGGTTTGGAAATATATTATCGTCGATCCTGATGATAATGAAGTTATCCAATATTCTTATAATTTTACTCCTTTGCCTCAATCCGGAACAGTAGGTGATAATTCATTGGATGTATTAAACCAAGTTTTTGAGGCTAATTTGATCGTGCTAGACAAGTTGCCTTTGGGAGAATATAAAATTTCATGGACTCTTACCATAAATGATGAATATAGCGTAAGTAAAGATCAATACTTTGACATCGTGGATAATAATGCTCCTGTACCCGATTTGTATGAAAGCATTGAAGTAAATGGTTTTTTTATTAGAGCACGGGATTTTGACAAAGGAGAATGCGATGCTTGTACAGCTTCCAGTGACAATTGTTCTGATAATATCTATTTCACATTCGGTGATAAATTACCTGACTTTGATAATAACTCAAGTAAATGGGAAAAACAATTTTTGAAATACGGAAAGTATTTTTTCAATCCGAATACCGGCGCGATAAGTACGGAAAGAGCATATTTTGATTCATATGCAGATGCTTGGATACCGGAAAGAAACACTTCTGAAAGAACCATTAATTGCGAATTGATCGATGATATGAAAAATGAACATTTTAAAGTGTATGTTTGGGATGAATTTAAAAACAATGACGACAATAACTACAATAATTTTAGTTTCGATAATGTTTATTTTAAAACGACGGTAGTATTTGAATGTTATTCAGAAATTGCAGGATATGTAAAAAACATAAATTCAAAACGCCCTATTAAAGATATGTATATTTTGGCTGGTACTTATCCTGAACTTTTAAGCACAAAAACAGATACAAACGGATATTATAATGTTGAAATTTTAGATGGCTCAAGTACAATTTCAATTCAAGCAATAAAAGACACCGATTGGATAGAAGGAATCACAACGCTGGACATAGTCTTGTTACAAAGGCATTTATTGGGAATAAAAAAGATTAATAGTCCCTACAAACTTATGGCGGGAGATGCCAACAATGATGATAAAATAACCGCTTCTGATATTTTGGAATTAAGAAAATTAATCTTAGGCAGTAAAAAGAGATTTAAAAATCATTCTTGGATCGGACTACCTGTCGGGATGAATTTACAAGGGGTGAATCCATTTGATGATAAATTACTGATTAACATATTATCATTGAGTGACTTCATCAATACATTTGACTTTGATGCAATCAAAATAGGAGATATCAACCAAAGCGCAAATGCATTTGAACCACGAGACGATGATACCATCAGCATTATGATAACAGATAAGACGTATAGAAGAGGTGAAATTGTTGAGATCCCAGTTTTGGCAAAGGACTTTGAAGGTATTTCGGGTGGGCAATTCGCTCTTAAAACAGAAGGTTTATCATATATCAGAACTGTTAGTAATGTACTCCCCATTGATGAAAACAATATAAATATACTCGAAGATAAGATTCTCTTCAGTTGGAACTCTCCAGAAGATTTAACTCTTGATGATGGAGCTGTATTATTCACCTTAAATTTCAGAGCGCAAAAAGAGATTAGATTGAAAAGATCATTATCATTGGTTAAAAACCCCATTGGTTCAGAATTTTACCGGGGGACAAAAAACATACTGAATTTGAACTTGTCTATTAAAGAAAATGATGATAGATATGCATTTGAATTATTACAAAACACACCAAATCCCTTTAAGGATATTACTCGAATAGAATTTGTTTTGCCAAAAGCAAGTGAATATAACTTAAGTATTTTTGATCTCACAGGAAAACATCTCATAAAATTTGCAGGCAGAGGCTATAAAGGCAAAAACTCTTTTTATTTTGAAAGTAAATTATTAAATCACAAAAATGTCAATACTAGATTAGACACACCGCGTTTGCTATTTTACCGTTTAACATCCGGAAACAAAACAGCTGTCAAAAGGATGATGATAATGCAATAAATTGTTGTTATTAAAAGAAATAATATGTTCGACTTCCTCCGCTAAAACGAGGATTCACGGCATTTGCGTACTTTGAACCAAAGGTATATCTCAAACCGACATAAGTATATGCAGAATAATCCGTAGATAGTATTCTGTCGCCCAAAACAGTACCAATAACATCTGTCTCTTCCTTAGGCAAACTTATTTGATCGTTTACAAAAGACACATAAGCCCCAATAGAAAGCGTTAACCCCTTGAAAATATTCCAATCAACATTGGTATTAAAGGATAGATTGTTGATTCTGATGTCGTGTAAATAACTAAAAAAACTTGCTCCAAGACTAACATTTCCCCATTTCTGTTTTTGATATAAATCAATACCTATATTATGACTAAATAACAGTTCAGACTTCTTAAAAAAAACAGTTGTATCAACATAGTCATTATAATTTGCACCTATTTTGTATGAAAAAATCAAACTTTTTCTATCTGACTCTTCAAAATCAAAAATATTATATTCCAAACCTACCTTGAAGCCTGAACCTAAATCATAATTGGAATATGTATTTGAGAAAACATTGGTGAACCCACCTATAGACCAATGGTCATCCAAACTATATATATAGCTTCCACTGAAATACTTACTTTTTCTCTTTGATGTAATAGTACTTGTATCAATAACGACATTGTTAGAATCTCGGAAGTAATAATGCCTTTCATTAAAATTTGAGCTGATACTAAATCTCCATTTATCTTTTTTTGTAATTCTATTTGCATTGATATTTCCATAAATAGACAATCTATCACTACTAGATGATCCATTAAAACTACCTCTGAGGCTAGCATTAAAAACCCAACTATTCCAAGGGTCAACTATTTTTTCCACCGCCTTTTCTTTCTCTACTCCAACTTCATATGTAATTTTATTGGACAATGGACTTTTGAGAAAGTATGGTAAGAGTCCTTGCTTTACTTTTGAAATTATTTTATCATCAATAATACTTTCAGTTTCAGTATCCTTAATATCCAAACTCAAAGTATCTTGCAATGCACTGTAATCTCTTTGCCCTTCGAAGTAAATGCTTACTTTTTCTCCTGCGCCTGTTGATTGATTTGTAACTATCACGACAACGTCTGCATCTTGTCTTTGTCTAACATAATTGGCAAAATCTATCTTTCTCTTCATCCTTGTCATATCACATTGCCAACACTTGATAAAAATATTAGGTGCCCCCTTAACAATTGTCGCCCCATTATCCTGGGCAATTAATAAATTTGAAAATAAAAATAAGACTAGAACAATTAATATGTAGTTTTTCATAGTTAATAAGTTAGTTATTGCTAAACAATAAAATTGGTGTTATTTCCACAAATACATCCAATTCTCCTATTTGTTATAG
>Ga0256831_1000800_pt1 | contig 16694 bp, 15 predicted proteins | sample 132544metaG_FD_189087 | JGI IMG/M metagenome (GOLD analysis project Ga0256831, IMG submission 189087) | Hydrothermal vent microbial communities from Lau Basin, Pacific Ocean - 132-544 | ecosystem: Environmental > Aquatic > Marine > Hydrothermal vents | place: Pacific Ocean: Lau Basin | collected...
AATCAGTTTATATCATCTTATAATTAAATCAAAAAAATATATTATAATTTGGTTTTTACAAAATCAAGTACTAATTTAGTGGAAATATTGATAATTAAACAAAACTAAAAAAATAAGATTATGATAAATCTAATTGACTGGGCTCAAGCAGATGCGTTGATGATATTTATGGTGGCAGTTCTAGTTCTTTTACCAATTATTATTGCAATATGGCTAATAATTAAAGTAAAGAATTCAAAAAAATAATTGAGCACTTGGTTATTATATAGTGTATTCGATAAAACAAACAATTTTGTCCTTACTATTTAAAAATAGTTAGTACAGGTTTGGTGTGTTTTTTTTTATTCACTGCGGACTTTATTTTTTACCTAAAACTTCCCATACTTATATGGAATTGGGGTGTGCCATATTGCAATGATTTCGTAATACCTATACTGAGTGGACCAATTGGCGATTTAAATGAAAAGGAAAGCCCTCCACCAAAATAATACTCATTTAAATTAACAACTCCGGCATTTACAACAGACTTTAAATATATTCTGTCACCTATTTTATACCTTAATCCTAATGATGTTATTGTATAGTTTTTAAGAACAATATAACTATTTGGCATTCCCCAAAAAGCAATTTGATATTTATTGTCAGAATAAACTCCTCCTAAAACCTTATCAAAAAGCACAAATTTTGAACTGTCATCAATTATATTATATTCAGCGTTTATTTTGCTTTCAACTACCCAATGCTCATTTAGTGATAAATATTTAGCTAAGCTAAAATCGATTTTACCATAATCATTATTGACATTCATTTCTTTAGGTGAGAAATTCGTGTCAAATTTAGTAGAAAAATTATATCCAATTTTGGATTTTAAAGACAATCCCTTAACAGAGAAGTATTTATCATCTAAGCTATTAAAATAATATGATAAGAAAATAGTATTTCTATCGGTTTCCGCATATCTGATACCCTGATAATTCGTTTTAAATAAATTTCTAAAAAATCTTTTTTGGAAATAATAACCTGATTCCAACATTGAATTTTGCCCTGTAATCCAAATAGCTTTCACTCCAATATCAATGCTATGCCGATTATAATCCGTTAACTTAACTTGCTCTTCATATATCGAAATCTTATCTAATGTATAATTGAAATACTGTTTTATTCCAAAATTGTACTTAGATATTTTGAAATACTTTGCAAAATATTGATCGACTCCCGGATATTTTGATATTCTAGCCTTAATCTTAAATTTTGTGTTTGGTGAAAGCGTATTCCTAGATTCAAAGCCAACTACTAAACCCAAGTCAACTTGTTCTGAGTAGTGCACACCTAATTGTAAATTGCTTTTAGCCTTTGGTGCAAAGTCAAACAAAAGTTTGTATTCATTGTCTCCTATTTTTTCTAAATAATATTTTATATAAGAAAACTGCCCACTCCTATATAACTCAGTAATCTCTTTTTCTATAATAGTGTAGCTTGCTACCAAACCTATGCTTTTACGCAATCTATTGTATATATTATATTTGTAAGATAAATCGTTTATTCCTCTGATAGCAATTTGACTTATGGGAAAATATTTTTTATGAATCGTTTTTTTTCTTTTAATATCTGTATTCTTAATTCTTTGAGCTATTTTTTTAAATTCCACAAGATGGTTCAAGGCAGTTTTATATCCAATATCAATAATCTTTTGAGCCTTATCAAACTTTGTTCCCATTTCAATCACAGGAGGTTCAATCAATACATCCACACTATCTTTATATAATTTATATTTTTGTTTAGAATGTAGCATCATCAATTGAGCAAAAAGGTTTTTATAAGTGTCAAAATCATTTTCGCTTTTTGAAATTCTTTCTACATTGGAACCAATTATAATATCAGCTCCCTCTTTTAAAGCGATGTCAACACCAAAATTATCGAGTATTCCCCCATCAACGAGAACTTTCCCCTTATATCGAATAGGCTCAAATAAACTTGGAATAGACATACTAGCCCTAAGTGCTAATGCCAAAGAACCTTCCTTGAAAACATAAACTTCATTGTGCAATACATCGGTTGCTATTGCACGAAACCTTATTGGAAAATCATCAAAATTTGAATACTTATAAGCAGAAAAAGTAATTCTATTTAGATATAATTCAAGTTCGTGTCCATAAATTACACCTTTCCCAAGTGAAGGCTTTCTTTTTTCGATTGGAAAGTTATAAACATACTCATCATAATCATCTTTCTCTTCAATATTCAGATTTCTAAGATCTGTATCATTTGAAAGATATTTGAACCAATCAGTTTTTAACGTGATTTGTTCTATTTCATCTGCTGAATACCCTATTGCATAAAGACCTCCGATAATACTTCCCATACTTGTTCCAATAATTAAATCAGGTCGTATGCCCTGCTCCTCCAATACTTTCAAAACACCAATATGAGCTAAGCCTTTTGCAGTACCTCCACTTAGCACAAGTGCTACTTTTGGTTTGGACTTTTTATCCTGAGCGTACAGACTAATAGTAAAGAAGAACAATAGTATAACTAAAATTGGTTTCATGCTTATTCAACGGATTTCAATAACTCATTATTTTATTTTTTTAATCCCATCTGATATATTTAGTATCTGGAAGAAAACGCATCAAATTTTTACAATTTTTCACTATGTATTTAGTAAATTTCAAAAATAATAATACCTTTGACGCCATTACTATAAAATTGCTTTCTCTTAATTATTGAATTGTAAGAATTTTCAATATTGTGCTGTATGCATTACATCATTGAAATGTCTTTCATTTTTATATAATTTCAAATAACGATAAGACTATATTTTTTATTAATTTTAAAACATGAAACATGAAAAAAATTTCAACAATTTTTATTCTATTAGCCTTATTTGGCAATAGTTTTGGTCAAGTATTTTTGACTTCGCAGAAGCGAGTAAATGACAAAAGTGATATTCAATCCAGAGGAGTACTGGATATAAGTGGTTCTATCGAATCAAGCAATTATTACATCAAAGGGCAAACTCTGGATTTGATTTTTACACTAAATGTAAATTCTCCAGATCAAGAGTATGTAGATCAGATTGTAATGACTTTCCCTCAAGGAGTAAAACCAAATTCCGGAACAGATCCGTTTCCCGGAGTTGACAGTCAAGCAAATCCTGAAAATCTTTCTATAAACGGACAAAAGGTTACATGGGGTGATAATGATAATAGTTATGGCGGTATTTCTGCACCTGGTAATTATTCTTTTTTTGTGAACGTTACCGTTGACACCAATATTGTTGGTACTATAGAGATCCCATATAGCGTCTCAGGTGACCAATACAAAGGTACGATACATAAGTTTACAGGTATAGTTAAAGTAAAACCTTTACCTGAGACAGCTGAATTAAAAACAACTATAACCGGATTCATTTCTGAATATTATCAAGTACCGTTAGAGCAAGCAACATTTGCTCCTACTGCTCAAATTTTGAATATAGGGAATACCTTAAGTGATACTATTACTTTTTTTGCAAAAGCTGATAGTGAATATGCAGATAGTACAATCATAAATTTTCCTATAAATACAAGTGATACTAAAGAATTTGCTTTTTCAGATTTTACTGCTTCCAAAAAAGGTGATGTCACATTTACTTTTAGTAATAATTATACCAAAGATGCAAATCCTAGTGTTAAACCTGTTGAAAAAACTATAAATGTTGACAATATTCTTGCCAGAGATAATGGTGACATCATCGGACATACCGGAATAGGCAGTGAAGGTGGAGAAATAGGTCATGTTTTCACAATCACCAAACAGGATACTTTGACCGCCGTACAATTTGCTTTAGGCACAAGGGCAACTCTTGGAAATGTGATTTCAGTAAAAGTCAGATCATTTGAGAATGGTCAACCTGGAGCTGAAATAGGTAAAAGTTTACCTATCAAAATTGTAGAAGATACGATGTATAATACCGGTATTTTTCCTGCTGTAGTCTTAGCTCCAGGGAAATATTATATTGGTGTAGTAGAAGGAGAAAAAAATATTAATATCGCTACAACATCCACATCATTTGTTCCACATACTGCCTGGGCATATTTTCAGGATAAATGGAATGATGTTGGTGATTTAGGCTTCCATCACACATATTATATTAGAGGAGTCTTTGATAATTACAAAGAAGTTCAAAATGACATAAAACTTGAATCTATTGATATGAAAGAAGGTTATGCCGTAGGTAATATAGATATCATTGGAACTATAAGAAACTTGAGTAATGTAAATGCATTAAATGAATTTGATATTGATTATACCATAGACGGAGGTTCTAAAGTGTCGTATCACGTATCCGGATTATCATTGAATCCTGGAGAAACATACAGTTTCAAACACGGAACTCCATACGATGCGACTACAGGAAGCCATGAGGTATCAGTTAGTATTTCAAAACCAAACGGTAACGATGATGAAAACAAAGAAGACAATAAATTGATAAAAGATTTCATGGTGGTAAATGAAGTTTTCACAAAAGTAATCGTAGGCGAAGAAGCTACAGGTACCTGGTGCGGATGGTGTGTTAGAGGACATGTAGGTCTAAAAGATATGGAGCACAATTATTCTTCTGATAAATGGATTGGAATTGCGGTTCACAACGGTGACCCGATGGTAAATGATGTGTATGATGGTAAGATTTCTGATTTTGTTGGTCACAGTTACCCAAGTGGAGCAATCAATAGGGAATTTATAGCGGATCCGGGGGCGTTTGAGGATACTTATCAAGAAATCAAAGATGAAGTGCCTGTTGCAAAAATAGAAATATCCAAAGCAACATTTGATACTGATACAAGAAATATATATGTTGCTGCATCTTCAATTGCTGCTCTTGATCTTGAAAATACTAATTATCGTCTTTCTATGGTAGTAATAGAGGATGGAATTACCGGTTCAGGAAACGGATATGCTCAAGCTAATTATTATTCATCAAATGGAATAACAATTAAAGATTGGGAAGGAATAGACTGGAGTAAATTGGGTAACCCAATACCTGCAAATAAGATGGTATATAATCACGTCGGAAGATATTTAGTTGGAGGTTGGGACGGTATCCAAGGTAGTGTGCCTTCTACACTTAAATACAACGAGAAAAATGAATATAATTTTGTTTCAAAATTACCTGCTGCATATGATGAAAATAATATCAGCGTCGCTGTATTGTTATTGGACAATAAAACGGGAAAAATACTCAATGCTGCTGAAGCAGAAATTGAAATCACTACAGGTACTACTACAATAGGTAATCCTGCTGATATCAATATCTATCCAAATCCAACAAAGGACTATATCACTATAAATGCTAAAAAAGGTGCTAAAATAAGTATCTACAACACAAATGGACAAATTGTATTGAAAAGTGAAATGACTGAAGATAATAAAACACTATCTTTATCTAACTTAGCTAAAGGAAACTATTTTGTAGAAATATTCAATAACAAAAAAGTTTATTCAAAGAAAATAGTTATAATTAAATAGTCTGCTCAGACGGAAAAATAACAAATCTTTTAGAGGCTGTCTATTTTCAACATAGATAGCCTCTTTTATTGTCCCTGATATTTTAATCGATATTGATATCTAAAAATTAATTTTTTTTTTGCGAAGACTGCTTCTGAAATTTTTATAATAGGCATTAATTGTATATTATCCCTTATTTTATTTATACTTTTGCAACCAATGTATAAACTTGTGTAATATGGTTACAAAAAAATATTATTCGTTAGATGACGCTTCTAAGCTAATTGGAAAAAGCAAAGAAACACTTAGAAGATAAACCTGCAACCCTGCACAAAAACAAACAGAAAGATGCCACCCTGATGAAACAAGACCATTTACAGTCAGAGAATATGCAAGAATTCAAACATTTCCGGATACTTGGAAATTCAAAGGATCTGTCTCACAACAATATAAACAAATAGGAAATGCTGTACCTTGTAATCTAGGGTTGGAAGTTGGATATTCAATTGTAAAATTCTTAAATAAATATTACTCGAAAAAAGAAGCGAATAGTAAAGAAATAGTAGCCTTAAATAAAGAATAATTGTCTGATGAAAAGAAAAGAAATATCATAAACTACTTACTTTTCACCTTTCTTATCTTTATTTTAAAGTATGCAAAAAATAGTGTCATAAGAGGACTGAGCAAATTAAAAAAAGCATAGGGTAAATAACTGAATGTATCTACTGTAAGTACTCTTGAATTATATGCTCCACCCGTATTCCATGGGAATAGAACAGAAGTTACGGTTCCGGAGTCTTCAAGTGTTCTACTTAGATTTTCAGGCGCTAATCCCTTATCATCAAATGCCTTTTTATACATTTTACCGGGTACAACTATAGCCAAATATTGGTCTGAAACTGTACCGTTAAAGAATATACAGGTCGTGACTGTACTGGCAAATACACCAAAATCTCCTTTGGCAACCCTAAGCAAAGCAGTGCTTATAGCATTCAACGCACCTATTGCTTCCATAATACCTCCAAATACCATCGCTGTAATAATCAACCAAATAGTACCGAGCATTCCAGCCATTCCGCCTGAAGTGAATAAATCATTGAGTTTTGCATTTGAAGTTTGGATCACAGTATCTTTTGTGATAGAATTCATCACTATTTTATATGCAGAATTAAAATCAATGCTTTCAACACCTGCAAATCCTGCAATCAAATCCGATTGGAAAATAATCGCAAACATGCCTCCAAGTAAAGTTCCAATCATTAAAGCGATTAAGGGTTCTGTTTTTTTTATAATCAAAATGATAACAATAGCAGGTACAATAAGTAAGAACGGACTTATCACGAATGACTCTTTGATAGATAATAACAGTGAATCGACATTGACAGAATCTCCTTTTGAACCCTGAAAAAATCCCAATATTGTAAATAAAATCAAAGTTAATGATATCGAGGGAATAGTCGTCCTCAACATATAACTGATATGTGTAAACAGATTGACTCCGGCTACTGCCGATGCCAAATTTGTTGTATCAGACAATGGTGAAATCTTATCACCAAAATATGCTCCGGAAATAACTGCTCCTGCTATCATCCCCTCGTTTATACCCAAAGCTTTGCCTATACCTATCAAAGCAATACCTACAGTTGCAGATGTGCTCCATGAACTACCGGTAGCAAGTGATATTATTGAAGCGATAATTACCGAGGCAACTAAAAATATTTTGGCATTTAATATCTGCAAACCATAATATATCATCGTAGGAATAATTCCGCTCAATAGCCACGTGCCGGACAATCCACCCACAAAAAGAAGTATTAAAATAGCACCACTAGTAGATTTGATATTCTTGGAAACAGCTTCCATCATATCATCAAACTTAATCTTATTTTTAAAACCGATCAACGTGGCGACAGATGCTCCTAATAACAAGGCAAACTGATTGGAACCGGACAATGCATCATCACCATAGATAGCTTGTACATTAAAAGCAAGCAAAATCACTAAAAATACAATCGGAATCAATGCTTCTATAAGGCTTATTTTTTTAGTCATTTTCTGTAATTGTGTCTCGTATTATTTTAAGGCTATCTATTACTTCATCTAGATTAATGGAATCTATTTTTATATTAAAACTTAAACTGTCTGTATCTTTTTTCACGGGTTTATCCGGGAAATCAATATCCTTGTTTATTGAATTTTGTGTAATATCAGCGATAATAGAATCAACATATACTTCTGCATCTCCCAAAGCATTATTCCTGCATTTATCCATCTTATTTTGTATTAAGCTCTGCATTTTCTTGTTTACTTCTTTTTCAACTAAAGCAGTATTATCAATAGCAGACTCACAGCTCAAAATGAACAGTAAGGATATAGTATACATTATATATTTCAATATATTCATAGTTTAATTATTGTCAAATATACAAAAAAAGGTACTATCTCGAATTTATACTAAATAAATTTTATAATGACGTAAAGAGATAATGAATTTATCAGGTATTTTTGTTTTCATTTGGTATTAATCTGAAAAAAATATTAATATACCTCTTAACCAACGACTTTTCTGCGATAAACCTTTGAAAAGTATATATAAAGTTCAGGATGATTTTTCTTAAACTCAATAGGAGACATAAAAAAATACTCGCTCGCAACAGCTAAAAATTCTGATTTATTTGTCGTACCGTAAGGATTGATATCCGATTTTCCGTGTTTTATTTTTGATATTTCTTTTTTCAACTCCTTCAGCCAAGGAAGTGTATATGCTTTATTGATCAATATTCCGGGAATACCATCAACCGCTCCGTCCATTTTATCTATGAGATGTACAAATTCATGCAGAGCGACATTTTCAGTTGTTCTTTTTCCTAAAAATGAAGAAAGGATATCTTTTTTTGATAAAATCATCATTCTGTTCATCGCTCCATCTCCCACCATGCCTAATATTCTTTTTTCATTCCCACTATTATATTCTTCATCAAAAGATTCCGGATATACGAGGATTTCGTCAATATTAGTATATTCAAATTCAGGAAAAGCAAAAACCGGCATAATTGCACTAGCTGCTATTAAAAGTTTTAATTTATCATCTACATCCGTACCAACTCCGGTTATTTTTTTTGTTTTTAGAAAATATTGTATTCTTTTTTCAAAATACTCTTTTTCTTCATCAGATAGTTCTCTATAAAATTCAATATTCTTTAGCAAAATTTCTTTCCATTTTTTGGGAAATGGTGTATTTAATACTTCTTTCCATTTCCGGACAGGAAGATAACTGAGCAAGTAATACCCCAAAGCAATCAAAGACAAGGTACTCATCACTATCAAAATAAACTGTTTACGGGTTTCTGCAGTAATAATGGCGATGAACACAAAAAAAATAGCTAAAAATAATGAAACCGCTACTCCCGTAAGATTCTTTTTGTTGTATTTGTTTTTGTAGTACCTATTCATTGAAAATCACCGTATTTATTTTGCTTTTTGCAGATACCTTTCATATCTTTTTAGAGTTCTCAGTGTATTATCATCCTTCATTTCTTCCGCCATTTTTATCGCTTTTCCCAAGTGTTTTATCGCCAGGGATTTTTTATCGTGATTAATCAATATCTTGATATAATTCTGGTAAGTTTTAGGGGTTTTATCCTTTAAGAAAGTCTTTTCTGCTAATTCTTCCACTAGGGATTTTATCTTATCATTTCCCTTGAACTTTTTTGAAATTGAATTTACAAAACTCAATTTTCCACTTGAATCTGATAAAGTTTTAAAGTATTTTTTTGCAGCCTTTACATATTTATCGATATCGTTTTCATTTTCAGCCTTCACCAAATCTATTTTTTTTACAAATTCTTTGTACTGCTTTTTATTGTATTTTTTCATTTTCTTTTTTGCCTCATCTCCCAACTCTTCAACCTCGTATTCCAATGATTTTTCAAAAGTTTTCCAACAAGCATTATAGATTTTTTCCGCTATTTCTCTTTTTGAATATATCTGTTTTATAAGTTTGAAATATTTCTTTTCCGTCATCATTTCAAACAGCTTGGAGTCGCATTCATTCGTGGCTTCAAACAACAAAACAGCTTTTTTATCTTTATCCAGATCTTTTTTCTCTCTCAAATATTGCAATGCTACTTTATTAGTAGGTTTACCTGCATTGCTCAATGCTTTGAGATATTTTAAAACAAAATTATAGTTTCTATTTCCTTTTTCCCATTCAACAGCTAAATCAGGGGATTGATCATAAGATTTTAACGCTCTTTTTGCCAGATCTAAAAATCCGTCTAAATGTTGTCCACCAACCTTTTTCAAAACCACCTTACCGTCCGGATCAATGAAGTAAAGCGTTGGATAAGCACCTACGGGATAAGTCATGCCAAATTTCATTCCTTCCTGTGTTTCCATATTCATTTTGACATTTATAAAATGTTTATTGTACATGTCTCCTGCTTGTTTCAATGGAAATATATTCTTTTGCATTCTTCTGCAAGGTCCACACCATGTAGTATAAGAATCAACAAATACAATCTTGTTTTCCGCTTTTGCTTTATCCAGTGCTTCTTCCCATGTACCGTGAAAAAACTCCAAACCTTGTGAAGAAACAGTAATTGTACTTCCAAGTATAAAAATAAATATTAAAATGTTTTTTATCATAATAATCTTGTTTATTTTATGTGATACGGATTATAGCAATATTTATTATCAAAGTTGTATTGTTAAAACAATTTTAACTCAAAACACCCAATATATCACAAAAGGAAGGGATTAAAGTGACAAATATTCAAAGTTTCTTCTAATCCTCTGAATATGTTTTATCAAGTTTTTTAATAATTTTTTTTGCCTTATCTTTATCTTTTTTCAAAATTTGTAAGCTAATTGATCCTGCACCTATTGGAAACAAACTTGATGATATCGCATTAGATACTATACAATTTATCCCTTCGGCTTCCAATTCATGCTGATAAAGCCTGGCTTTTAATTCATTGGAAAACTGCTTAATTGTTATAATTTTCATAGTTAAATATTTTAATAGTAAATAGTAAATTTACTCTGTTAATTTTTCAATAATCTTATCACTTGCATCGTACAACAAGTCAAAAACCTCTGCAAATCGCCCATCGTAATATGGATCCGGAACGTCAATATTCTTCCCGGGAGAAGCCAAATTCATATAAAGCTTGATTTTTTTTGAATTCTTCGAATTTCCTACCAAATTCATAAGCTCGGAATAATTTGATTTATCCATAGCAATGATATAATCAAATTTATCAAAGTCTTCTAATTCAAACTGTCTCGCCTTTTGATGACTGATATCTATACCATTGGTAAATGCTACTGAAATTCCTCTTGGGTCAGGTGATTGCCCAATATGATAATTGCTTGTCCCCGCAGAATCTACTTCAATATCCAAAGCTAATTGCTCTGCTTTATGACGCATTATGCCTTCTGCTAATGGAGAACGGCATATGTTTCCTAAACAAACAAATAGGATTTTCATGGGTATAAATTTTTCTAATATCAAATGTACAGTAAAATTAGTAATTATTCTAATCCGATTAGATTATTTATTCTTATTTTGTTACTTTTAATTTTTAAATTGAGATTTGGAGAAGATTTAAACGTATAATGTAATATGAGATTTGCAGTTAGATTGGCATATAACGGGACAAATTATTCCGGCTGGCAAAGCCAAAACAATGCGAGAACCGTCCAAAGTGAAATCGAAACTGTTCTTTTTAAAAAGTATAGAGAAAAAATCTCTGTACTTGGGTGTGGAAGAACAGATAAAGGGGTTCACGCTAGTGATTTTACTATGCATTTTGATTTTGATGAAGATATCAGTGAAAATTTTATTTACAGCCTGAATAAAATGCTGCCAAATGATATCGCGTTATATAATATCAGCATAGTTCAGGATGATTTTCACGCACGTTTTGACGCTATATCCAGATCATATATCTATAAAATTCACACAATAAAAAACCCTTTTAATGCCCATTTTAGTTATTTCTTTCCCTTAATTGAGAATGCTGACTTTTCTTTAATGCAAAAAGCTGCCAATCTACTCTTAGACTATAGTGAGTTTTTCCCTTTTTGTAAAACAAATACAGATGTAAAAACAATGAAATGCCAATTGTCAAAAAGTCAGTGGGCAAAAAAATCTGAAACCGGAGATTATTATTTCCAAATCACTTCTAATAGATTTTTGCGCGGTATGGTAAGATTAATTGTAGGTATGACAATAAATATAGGACTGGGAAAAATGTCGGTAAATGAATTAGAATTAGCTCTCAAAACACAAAACAGATTAAAACTAGATTGGAGCGTACCTGCTCATGGCCTGTACTTAAACAGAGTGGTGTATGATGATAAGAGGACACATAACTTCTGAAATCTTCAATCCTTGTTCGGTGTTCGATATTCCGTTTCTATTAATATCGAATAATGATTAACGATTTTTGATTTTAGATGTAAACTTACTGCGTTCAATCATCCACCCTTTCTTTTTTTGTAACAAGTGAAGTCTCACACCATAAAATAGTTTTCTTCTATTTCCTATTTCTAGGATGAAAGGCAAGGATTGTTTTTTTGAGATATGTGGTATCCAGATGAGTGTATATTTCTGTTGTGAGAATAGACTCATGCCCTAACATCTCTTGGACAGCTCTCAGGTCTGCTCCTCCTTCTACTAGATGTGTTGCAAAAGAATGCCTAAATGTATGCGGGCTTATATTTTTCTTAATTCCTGCCAATTCTGTCAATTCTTTGATTATGTGGTAAATCATTATTCTGGATAGTTTTTTACCTCTTCTATTGAGGAAAACAAAATCTTGATTGTCTTTTTTGATATTTATTTTATTTCTGTAATTATTGATATAGATTCCTATATATTTTATCGCTTCATCATTGATTGGCACTATTCTTTCTTTATTGTTTTTGCCGATTACTTTTACAAATCCGATATCCGGAAAATAATTTGAAAGTTTCAAGTTAATCAATTCACTAACTCTCAGTCCACATGCGTATAAAGTCTCGATTATAGCCCTGTTTCTATGACCTAAATCAGAACTCAAGTCAATGGCATTTAATATCATTTCTATTTCTTCATAATTGAGTACATCTGGAATTTTCCTCCCGATTTTTGGTCCTTCAAGTAATTCCGTAGGATCATTATCGATAATATCTTCCATAATTAGATACTTATAAAATGCTTTAATACCTGAAATAATTCTAGCTTGTGACCTTTGAGCTACTCCAAGGCTATTTATCCAGTTGATAAAATCTTGGAGTATATTAAATCTTATATCAAGGGGTGAAATATTCAATTCGTGAATGTCTAGATATTCAATTAATTTTTTTACATCACGTAGATAAGCCTCAATAGAATTTGCAGATAGGGATCGTTCTAACATAAGATATGCTTCAAAACCATTTATTGCAGAATTCCAATCCATAAGATTAGTTTTTACTTCTTTACTTTCTTGGGATTATCATTTAGATAGCTTTTCCAACCCGAATATTTTTTTCCTCCTATTGCCACACTGGATATTTGATTGTAATGACACATTGCTGCCCCCAGAGCATCTGTTGCATCGAGGAATCCATCTTGTATTTTTATCTTCAATATACTTTGTAGCATCGCGGAAACTTGTTCCTTCGACGCATTTCCATTTCCGGTAATAGATTGTTTTATTTTTTTGGGTGCATATTCTGTGATATTTAATCCCATTGTTATTCCGGCGGCTATTGTTACTCCTTGTGCTCTACCGAGTTTTAACATTGATTGTACATTTTTGCCGTAAAAAGGTGCTTCAATCGCCATTTCTGTTGGCAAATACATCTCGATTAAATCCTGAGTCTGCAAAAAAATCTCTTTTAGTTTTTCCTGATGTGTTTCAAATTTTTTCAACTTAAATACACCTAGAGCTTCAACATTAAAATGCCCAAAATAATAATCCAAAACAGCATATCCCATTACTTGAGTTCCAGGATCAATTCCTAAAATTTTAACCTTATCAATTTTAGCCATTAGCGCCTTATTTTTTCCAGAACTGTTTTTACACCGCTATAAGATACTGTTTTGTCCTTGAAATATTCAATTATCTTAAGTTTTTCCTTGGCTGTAGCTTCAAGTTGGGTCATGATATTTGTTAAGTGCAATTTCATATGACCTTTTTGAATTCCTGTTGTAACAAGCGACTTCACAGCGGAAAAATTTTGAGCTAAACCAACGGAAGCAACTATCTTCATAAGCTCATGAGCATCGGGATTTCCCATCATTTCCAAAGACCTCCTTGCCATAGGGTGAGTTTTTGTTAATCCACCGACAGTGCCAATTGCCATCGGCATATCCAACCAAAATCTAAATATTCCTTTATTGATTTCACAATTGCTTAAACTGCGATATTGACCATCTCTTGCTGCATAAGTATGTCCGCAGGCTTCGACTGCCCTAAAATCATTACCACTTGCTATTATCACTGAATCAATACCGTTAAATATCCCTTTATTATGAGTTGTTGCCCTGTATGGATCTTGTTTTGCAATTTCAATGGCAGTATTGAATTTTTCAGCAAACAGCTTTCCGTTTTTAATTGTTTTTCCATTTTCCAGCTCTTCTACATGACAACTCACCTCTGCATGTACTATACTTTCCGGCGTATAGTTGGATAATATGGACATTACTATTTGAATATCTTTGTCTCCATTTTTGAAATTATCACTTGAAATAGCATAATCTTTAAGAGTCTTTGCAAATTGTTCAAGTATAGTATTAATGAAATTTGCACCCATAGAATCACAAGTGTAAAACTCCGCTTTAATCTGGTACAGATCTTCGATTTTATCAGTAAAATCAATAAGCTTTATCGAATGAATACCCCCACCTCTTTTTTCCATAGTAGCAGTAATGTCCTTGGTTTCACTTCTCAGGTGTTTTTCAATATCACTAAAGGAGTCAAATAACAATTTTTTATCTCCTTTCCATTTAAAATGCACTTGACCTACTTTCTTACTATCAATAACCTCTGCTTTGTAACCACCCCTATCAAACCAATACTTGGCACCTGAAGAAGCTGCTGCTATAACAGAACTTTCTTCTATTGCCATCGGTATTGCATATACTTTACCATTTATCTTAAAATTGGGTGCAACACCTAGGGGTATTGGGAAATTGCCGATTGAATTCTCTATAAATCCGTCTAAAATACTCTGTAGTCCGGGATGCCAATAACTAATCAGCTCATTCATTACCAAATCAGGGTCTTTGAAAAAATTTTCAACTACCCATTGCATCTTTCTGATTTTAGAAAGTCTGGAGAACCCGCTTATTGGATTTTTATGCACGTCATCTAATTTTTAATTCTCAAAAAAGCTTTTGCCATTTTTAATCCTTCAATATGTTTTGAAATAAATTCCCTCAGTAAATCATATTCACCAGTGGAGTGTTTCAAAAACTCTGAAGCCATTCCGTATATCGAAGGTACACCAATTTTTTCAGTATAATAATATCCGTCTAGAAAACTCTTAATTCCACCTGAAATAATTACCTGATCACATAATATCTTATCAGCTATCTCATCTTTTATTTTATTTACAAAACCAAGCATTTCTTCCGCAGAATGTCCGATATTAACAAATGAATTATATTGTTTATTTGAAATATTGCTATTCCTAAGCATTTCAAGCTTTGAGAAATTTGTCCCGCCAAAAGCACCAAAATCTATTGCTGCTAAAGGTAATTGCATAAGCTCTTTTAAGCTATTGTAACCCATACCTTGACCTACCTCTTTGACTATTATTCTTAAATCTTCTTTATCTAATAATTCTTTTAAACTATCAATTGGTTTTTGACTCAATCTATCGCCTTCTTCTTGGGTAAATTCTTGCAATGGATTAATGTGTATTATCAACCCATCTGCTTGAAGCTTTTTTACCAAATCAACAATTTTGTGAGTTTTTCCGGTTAAAACCAATTGTTCTATCTGAGCTATACCGAGATTTGCATATAAAGGTCTATCTCCAATATATTTTCTGATATTAAAATCTTCAAAATAATCATTGCTATCCAATAGTTGCCTGCAAGAGCCTAAACCCATACCTAGACCGAAATCAGAACAAACACGAGCCAGATTTTTATTGATTTTTGCAGCTAAACCCGTACCTCCGGTCATACTGGATATCCACACAGGAGCATCAAACTCGGTGTCGATAAATATTGTTTTTAGATCAATATCATTAATATCTCCCATTAAAGGCTCGTACATAAATCTAGTATCATTAAAATTAGCACCGGTTTGCGATTTAAATGTCAAATCCAAATGATCTGCTTTGCGTTTTGTGGCAATATGTTTGTCTTCTAAATTCAATTTATTGATTTTTTAGAATAGAAATAGTTTCATAATAAATACAAAAATAACAAAAATGAAAGATAAGCTACAATTATACTCAAAAATCAACGTATTTCACAGTGCATTAAATTGTCTTCACCAATAAAACCATTGAGAACATCACCAACTTTTATTTCCCCTACACCTGCAGGCGTACCTGTAAAAATCACATCTCCAATCTGCAATTTAAAGTATTTGGATATATAAACAATGATGTCATCAATGAGAAAAATCATATCTTTACTATTGCCTTTTTGAACGATATCTCCATTCTTTTCTAGAGAAAAGTCGATATCACTCGACTTCATTGCATCCGTGAAATCTATCCATTTGCCTATCACAGCCGAAAAATCAAATCCCTTGGCTATTTCCCAAGGATGTCCTTTTTCTTTAAGCCTTCTTTGGATATCTCTAGCTGTGAAATCTATCCCAATGGTTAATTCATTATAATATGATTTAGCAAACTCCAAACCAATATTTTTCCCGTTTTTAGCTATTTTAACCACCAACTCTCCTTCATAGTGAACTTCTTTTGAAAAATCAGGATAATAAAATGGTTTCCCGTCCCTTAACATAGCTGTTGGCGGCTTCATGAAAATCATGGGTTGCTTTGGAACAGGATTATTTAATTCTTTAGCGTGATCAATATAATTTCTTCCGATACAGAATATTTTCATACAATTTTATTTTAGTAAAACAAAAGTAATAAATTCTTTTACCATATTACAATGTCATATAAAAGAAGATAGATTTCATTACACTAGGAAAGATATGTTTTTATAAATAATCAATAGCTTATGTAGCGTTTTTATATCCGTAGGCATT
>Ga0256831_1000801_pt1 | contig 16684 bp, 6 predicted proteins | sample 132544metaG_FD_189087 | JGI IMG/M metagenome (GOLD analysis project Ga0256831, IMG submission 189087) | Hydrothermal vent microbial communities from Lau Basin, Pacific Ocean - 132-544 | ecosystem: Environmental > Aquatic > Marine > Hydrothermal vents | place: Pacific Ocean: Lau Basin | collected...
GAGTACATTTGTTTCCAAAAAAACAAAACCAAACAACATGAATCAGTCAATAGCAATATTATGTGGTGGCGGGCCTGCTCCCGGCATTAATTCGGTAATAAGTTCGGTTTCGATGGTATTTTTAAAAGCCGGATACCGCGTAATTGGAATTCACGATGGCTATCAAGGCCTTTTTAACAGAAACAGAAGCACTGTGGATATCGATTTTGCATTTGCCGACGACATTCACCGCAAAGGCGGCTCAGCATTACGAATGAGCAGACACAAACCAAAGGACAATGAATTTAGCACCGACTTTTTTAAAGACAATGAAATAAAACTACTTATTACCATTGGCGGAGACGATACAGCTTCCACGGCCAACCGGATTTCTAAATTTTTAAGGCAAAACAATGTAAATATTCAAAATATTCATGTCCCGAAAACCATCGACAACGACCTTCCTTTGCCGTCAAACATTCCCACTTTCGGATACCAGTCAGCTAAGCAGGAAGGCGTACGAATAGCTCAAACCATATACGAAGATGCACGCACCAGCGGCAATTGGTTTGTAATTTCAGCCATGGGCAGAGAAGCCGGCCATCTCGCATTCGGTATTGGTGCGGCAAGCCACTTCCCTATGATTGTTATTCCTGAGATGTTTTACAATACCGAGGTTACGTTTGATAAAATTACCAAGTTGCTGATATCCGCCATTGTTAAACGAAAAATAATGGGCATTCAATACGGCGTTTCCATTGTCAGCGAAGGAGTATTTCATTTTATGGATGACAAAGAAATTGAAAACTCAGGCATTAATTTTACCTACGACAATCATGGCCACCCCGAACTGGGCAACGTAAGTAAAGCACATATTTACAATGTCTTACTTCAACAAAAACTTAAAGAATTAAACCTTGAAGTAAAAAGCCGACCCGTTGAACTGGGCTATGAATTAAGATGCGTGGCTCCAGTGGCCTACGACCTGATGTACTGCGGCTTATTGGGTTATGGCGTTAAAAAATTGTTTGATGAGGGAAGAACAGGCTGTATGGTTACCGCCACTCCGGGAGGAAAAATAGAGCCTTTATATCTTGAAGATGTTGAAGATGAAAACGGTAAAATCAAACCTCGGCTTGTTGACCTGAAACAGGGAAAATCGAAGCTTGTAATTGAAAACGGCCTTCAATATATTGAACCCAGCGATTATGAAGAGGCTAAAAAATGGTTACCAAACCCCGAAGAGTACGACCTTCATAACATTCTTAACTGGGATTAATTCCTATTTTGATGTAACAATTTATTTAGAAACCTATTGTTTAGTTGAGCTGAGGTTAATAGTACACTGATTGGACTGATAGAACTGATTTTTTATGATAAAGTAAATAATCAATTTAATCATAATGATCAGTTTAATCAGTGTCCTATTCGGTTTGATAAAACCTTTAACAATAAAATAGGAATTAAGCCCATAAATCGCAAGCTAAACTATTATTCCCAGCCTATTGGATTGTCACATCAAAATATTACATTTGCCATCCCTGAAAAAGGAAAGAAAATGAAAAGCGGATGATGGCAGATTTTTGCCTATTTTAGTAGCTTCGTTATGAAAGGAAATTTATGTGGCAGGTAATTGTAAGGGTTATCCTCAGGTATAGACTGATTGTTTTAAGCGTAATCGCTGTTGTCACCATTTACATGGGATATACCGGTTCAAAAATTAAAATGTCGTACGAAATGGCATCGATGTTGCCTGACGATGACCCGATAAATATAGAGTACAAAAATTTTAAAAAACAATTCGGACAGGATGGCAGCGTTATTTTTGTGGCTATTCAAGATTCCAACCTGTTTACGCTCAGTCATTTCACGTCGTGGTATGATTTAACACAAGCTGTTTCTAAAATTCCGGGAGTGGAAGGGGTGGTATCGGCTGCCCATGCATTTTCACTTGTAAGGAACGACAGCCTGAAAAAGTTTGATTTTAAACCAATTCTTGCACACCCCCCTGTTTCACAAGCAGAAGTTGACTCGGTAAAAAAGGTACTTTATTCACTGCCACTCTACAACGGAAGGCTTTTCAACAAAAAAACCAACGTAAACCTTATGATGATAACGTTGGACAAAACAGTTATCAACTCAAAAAAACGAATCCCGTTAATTAGTGAAATTAAAGAAAAAATTGACCAATACGGCTCAACATACAACATTAAAATACATTACTCGGGGCTTCCATATATCAGAACCGTTACCAGCAAGATGATTCAAAACGAGTTGCTGTTGTTTGTTTTAATGGCTCTGGTTATTGCTTCTATATTATTGTTTATTCTGTTTAAGTCGTTAAGGGCTGTTTTCTTTGCCATGCTTGTGGTAATTGTTGCGGTTATCTGGGCACTGGGCACTGTAGTTTTATTTGGTTATAAAATTACCATTTTAACCGGCATATTACCTCCGCTGCTTATTGTTATAGGAGTAGAAAACTCCATTTTCCTCTTAAATAAATACCTGACCGAATACCGCGAACATGGCAATAAGGTAAAAGCTCTGTCGCGAATGATTTCACGAATCGGCAACGCCAATCTGCTTACCAATGCCACTACTGCTGTTGGTTTTGCAGCTTTTATTATTACCGGAAATCAACTGCTTGTGCAATTTGGAATCATTGCAGCACTAAACATTTTTCTTATCTATCTTTTATCGCTATTCATGCTCCCAATTTTGTTCAGCTTTTTTCCGGAACCCAAACCCAAACACCTTAAACACCTTGAAAAAGGAATTATCAGCAGGTTTCTCGACCGCGTAGTAAATATTGTTCAAACAAAACGAACGGTAATTTATATTGTTACAGGCACTTTGTTGGTGGCAGGAATATTTGGCATTACAAAACTCAAAACCACAGGAAACATTGTTGACGATATTTCAAAGGATGATGTGCTTTATAAAGATTTAATATTTCTGGAACAAAATTTTAACGGGGTGATGCCTTTGGAAATTACCATCGACACAAAAAAACCCAAAGGAATTTTACGGTCATCTACCCTGCGTAAGATTGACAAACTCCAAAATGTTTTAAAAACCTATCCTGAGTTTTCAGAGCCACTGTCCATTGTTGAAGTGGTTAAATCGGCCAAACAGGCTTTTTACCGGGGAAATCCGAAAATGTATTCGCTGCCAAACAATCAGGAACGCAACTTTATTCTTTCGTATGTTCCGTCCCTTGACAAGGGAGGCAGCAATTCGTTGCTTAAATCGTTTGTCGATTCAAGTCTTCAAACCACAAGGGTATCAGTACAAATGGCCAACATTGGCACCAATGATATTGAGCGAATACTTAAAAGCTTAACCCCAAAAATTGATTCTATTTTCCCACCAAAAAAATATGATGTTCACTTAACCGGAACAAGTGTTGTATTTTTAAAGGGAACCAACTATTTGGTTAAAAATCTGTTTTCAAGTTTGTTATTAGCCATAGTGGTGATTACAATGCTGATGGCGCTTATCTTTTCATCGGCCAGAATGATTATTATTTCATTAATTCCCAATATTATTCCTCAAATCTTAACCGCCGGAATGATGGGCTATTTTGGCATCTCCATTAAGCCGTCCACCATTTTAATTTTTAGTATTGCCTTGGGTATCAGCGTTGACAGCACTATTCACTTTTTATCACGGTACCGGCTACAGCTTAAATACAACAATTGGGAAATAAAAAAATCGGTATTACTTGCTCTTCAGGAAACCGGATACAGCATGATTTATTCGGCCATTGTCCTCTTTTTTGGCTTTTCAATGTTTACCCTCTCCTCGTTTGGAGGAACCGAGGCATTGGGCTACCTTGTATCGGCAACCCTGCTGGTAGCGCTTTTTTCAAACCTTTTTGTACTACCATCGTTACTGCTCAGCATGGATAAATGGTTGCTAACAAAATCGTTTAAAGAACCATTAATGGAGGTGTTTGACGAAGAGGAAGATATTGAACTTGATAAACTTATCATTGAAGAACTTGGTGACGACAATAAAGAAGGCAACAATAAAAAACAATAATTATGAAAGGTATTATTTTAGCAGGAGGCTCCGGAACACGTTTACATCCTCTTACCATTGCAGTAAGCAAACAACTTATGCCGGTTTACGACAAGCCCATGATTTATTATCCCTTGTCGATTTTAATGCTTGCCGGTATCAATGAAATTCTAATTATTTCAACCCCTCACGACCTGCCCAATTTTGAAAAGCTGCTTGGCGATGGCTCAAACATCGGTTGTAAATTTTCGTACGCCGTACAGGAAATTCCAAACGGCCTGGCTCAGGCTTTTGTTATTGGTGAAGAATTTATCGGAGACGATAAAGTTGCCCTTATTTTAGGTGACAATATTTTTTACGGCAATAAACTTCAGCAACTACTTGTTGACAGCAGCGACCCTGTTGGAGGTATTGTTTTCGCCTATCATGTAAATGATCCGGAAAGATATGGTGTGGTTGAATTTGACGATGGTTATAATGCCGTCTCAATTGAAGAAAAGCCAAAAGAGCCTAAATCAAACTATGCAGTTCCGGGTTTGTACTTTTATGATAACAGCGTAATTGAAGTGGCTAAAAACATTAAACCGAGCGACCGCGGAGAGTATGAAATTACCGATGTAAATAAATACTATCTCGAAAAAGGTTTGTTAAAAGTAGGGGTGCTCGACCGGGGAACAGCCTGGCTTGATACAGGTACATTTACATCGCTTCTTGAAGCATCACAATTTGTAAATATTGTTGAAAGCCGTCAGGGATTAAAAGTCGGCTGCATTGAAGAGGTAGCTTACCGTAAAGGATTTATTAATAAAGAACAGTTAACCGCAGTGGCCAACCCACTCGTTAAAAGCGGCTACGGTAAGTACCTGTTGGATATAATTAAATAACCTATGTATTCGCAAAGTGAATTATCGCAATATTTCGAAAAGGAGCTTGCCAAACAAAACTTTGGCGGCTTCCCGTCGCAACTGTACGAACCCATTGAATACACCCTTAAATTAGGAGGCAAGCGTATCAGGCCTGTCCTTACTTTAATGGGTTGTTGCTTGTTTGATAACGACATTAGCAAGGCGTTGCCTCAGGCTATTGCCATTGAGCTTTTTCATAATTTTACGCTTATCCACGATGACATTATGGATAATGCACCCGTACGCCGCGGTAAAAAAACCGTGTTCAAAAAATGGAATCAAAATACGGCTATTCTTTCAGGCGACACCCTTTTTGCCAAAGCTTATCAATATGCACAAATGGCTGATAAAGAAATTCTCGGAGAAGTTCTATCGGTATTCAGCCAAACAGCCATTGAGGTATGCGAAGGGCAACAACTGGATCTGGAGTTTGAAAACAGAAACGACGTTACCGTGGATGAATACATCGAAATGATAAGGCTTAAAACCGGTGTACTGTTCGCTTCCAGTTTAAAAATAGGTTCTTCTATGGGCAATGCATCCAAAGCAGATACCGAAAACCTCTATAATTTCGGAATTGCCATTGGACTGGGATTTCAACTTGAAGATGACCTTTTAGACACCTATGGTGATGTGGAGGTGTTTGGTAAAAAAACCGGAGGAGATATTGTAACCAACAAAAAAACTTATCTCTACCTTAAAGCACTCGAAAAAGCTGATGACAAAATCAGAAATGAACTTATCAGGCTCTATACCGAACCACAACAGGACGAAGCACAAAAGATTAAAACGGTAAAGCAGTATTTTTCCGAACTGGAAGTTGATAAAGACACTGAATTGCTAATTGACAAGTATTTTAACGACAGCATGGAATACCTTAACAGGGTAAATATCGATCAGGAAAAGAAAAATGAATTAAGAAAAGTTGCAGAGCGAATGGTTAACCGTGTTAAGTAATTGGGTTTATTGCTTTTCCAGCTTTTCGTGAAGCAGTTCCCAGCGGTTCATGGCCTCTTCAAGTTTTTCTTCGATGGCTTTATGTGCTTTGTATAATAAGCCCGATTTGATTTCATCGCTATAATCTTCGGGATTACTTAATTTAGTGTTTACCGTTTCCAGCTCCTGTTCAATCAGCTCAATTTCTTTTTCAACGGCAGCAATCCGGTTATTGAGTTTGCGTAAGTTGCGCTCCTTCTCCTTTTTCTGCTTGTAAAGCATTTTGTTATCTGACAAAGGCTGTTCATCTTTCAGTTTTTGGGCCTTTTCGTTACGCTCAGCAGCTTTTAACTCTTCCTGCCTGTATTTACTTAAATACTCTGAAATATCACCGATATGCTCTTTTATGGAATGATTTTTAAACTCATAAACTTTTGAGGTCAACCCCTGCAAAAAGTCTCTGTCGTGCGAAACAATAATTACGCTTCCCGAATATTTTAACAGGGCACTTTTTAAAATATCTTTCGAAACCATGTCGAGATGGTTGGTTGGCTCATCAAGCACCAAAAAATTACTGGGACTAAGTAACAACTTCGCCAAAGCAAGCCGCGACTTTTCTCCTCCCGAAAGCACCTTTACCTTTTTTTTCACATCATCGCCCTGAAACAAAAAGGAACCGAGTATATTTTTTAAACGGGTTCGTATGTCACCCACAGCCACCTTATCGACTTCATCAAAAACCGTATTATCAACATCAAGCATTTCCAACTGATCCTGCGTATAATAAGCCGCAATCATGTTGTGTCCGTTTTTAACGGAACCATTATAATCTATCATTCCAAGCAGTATTTTAACAAAGGTGGTTTTTCCTTCGCCGTTTTTACCCACAAAAGCCACTTTTTCTCCCCTCAAAAGATGAAAATTAATATCCTGTAACACCAACTTGTTACCATAATATTTAGTAACAGATTCGGTTTCGATGGTTACTTTTCCACCATGGGGTGCATCTGGAAATTTAAAATGGATAGCACTTTTATCCATATCTTCAATCTCAACGCGATCCATTCTGTTGAGTTGCTTTATACGCGACTGAACCTGCTTGGCTTTGGTAGCTTTGTAACGAAATTTCTCAATAAACTGTTCAATTTCCTTCACCTCCTTTTGCTGGTTTGAAAAGGCCGCTTTTTGATGTTCCAGCCTTTCATTGCGCAATTCGATATAACGTGAATAAGGAACCTTATAATCAAAAACTTTTCCATTATTGATTTCCAAAGTCCGGTTAGTAACATTATCTAAAAAAGCGCGGTCGTGCGAAACCAGAATAACCGAGCCTTTGTAAGAGAGCAGAAATCTTTCAAGCCATTGTATCGACTCAATATCGAGGTGGTTTGTAGGTTCGTCAAGCAATAAAAGTTCAGGTTTTAAAAGGAGTAGTTTTCCCAGTTCAATACGCATTTGCCAACCTACGCTAAGCGTACTTACAGGACTATTAAATAGTTGCGGTTCAAAACCCAATCCCAATAAAATTCTTTCAGCTTCTCCACGCAATTTAGCTGGCTGAAATAGCAAAAGCCTGTCGCTTAAATGTTGATGTCTATCAATTAACCGGGCATAGCTTCCCGATTCAAAGTCCTCGCGAGTTGAGATTTTCTTTTCCAAAGCAGCAAGCTCGTTTTGCCACCCTTCAATAAACGATACTGCCTGCATCATTTCATCAATAATGGTATTGTTGCTTTTAAGGTCTTTTTCCTGCGGGAGATATCCTACGGCGACATCATCAGGAATAACCACGGCACCTACATCCATTCCAATGTTCCCAACAATAATATTTAGGAGCGTTGTTTTTCCCGAACCGTTTTTTCCGGCCAGTCCAATCCGCTCTTTGGGATTAATGTTAAAGCTCACATCGCTAAACAGAGGCGTTCCGCCAAATTCCTTACGAATACCATTTACTGAAATCATACACTCAAGTTAACAGGAGGCAAAAATAAATGAAAAAAGGGGCTAACCTCACGGTCAGCCCCTTTTTATTGTATCAGCAGTGTTTATCTGCCAATCAGAATCAACTTACCTATTTGGTAATAACAACACGTTGGTTGGAAGTACCGGCAGCAGTTTCAATTCTAATTACATAAACACCTGCATCGTAATTTCCTGTAGCAAGGTTAATGCTTGTTTCTCCGTTGAAGGCTTTCTGATAAACAACCTGACCAACATAGTTGATTACAGTTACTTTATTCATTCCTTCGGTTGAGGTAACAGTTACATTATCTCTTGCAGGATTAGGATATACATTGGTTACGTTAGCGATTAAGTTATTAACCTTAAGAACTTCAACAGCTATGAAATCCTCTGTTGGGTTCAGAAGTGCAGGTGCAAATGCTGATTCACAAGCATCAATATCGCTTTCCCAAACTGCACTAACTTTATAGTACTTAATATCACCTACATGCCAAGTAGTATCAGGCACATCATCATATGTATATGAAGTAACACCATCAACATAAGGTATTGAGGCAAGTTCAACATAAGAACCTTCAAGACCTGTTTCACTCTTATACAGTTTGAAACCGGTAAATGAACGATCTCCAGATGTGTTGGCCTTAACACCATTTTCAACAACAGCACCTTGTGACAGGGTTGCTTTAGGCGTGTTATAAACGGTTTGGTCAACTATAGGAGCAACAGGAGCTACACTTGTAGTCAGTTGTTCAACATAAGCCTGAACATTCCAGTTATAACTCAAACCAAAGTCAGAAAGGTTATCCCAGGTAATACCATCCGTGGTAATTTTATCACCATAACCGGCAATGGCAGGACCTGCATCGGTACCGGCAGGGAATGTACCTGCAACCTGGCCAAGCAAGGTGTAACCAATCCATAACTCATCATTTACATCAAGTGCAATAGGAGTATCCAAATCAACTTCGTTCCACATTCCGCCAACAGCACTGGCAGTAACGTCATTTTCGTAAACCAGGTTAGAAGCATTAGCTCCGGTCCAGATTTTAACGATTACATTACTGAAATCAGTGGTAGCAGGGAAATATTGTAACTTGGTAATGAATGTTCCATCATAGTCAGATAACTGACCGGCATCCCAACGAGCTGCAACTGTAAAGTCGCCACCGTCAGTTAAACCAATAGCACTGAAGTTGGTACCGTCATCCCAATGGATCCAATCATGGATTGGTTGTGGAATGTAAGGAGCTTCCCACATCACTCGAATACCATCTGCGTCACCAGGATCAACATCAAAATTAGTTGCGTCAAGATCACTTGGAGCTTCACAAGTTCTGTAGATACTTACGTTATCAACAAACCATGAAACAACATCAAATGAATTCAATCCGGTAGCTACAAAACGTACCTGGAATACTTTACCCTTGGCAAAGTTGGTAATGTTAATGTGGTTAAAGCCATCAGCGAAACCAAAGCTTCCATTATTGGCAACATCAGCTACCTGAGTCCAGTCAGTACCATCATAAACATCAACTTTAAGATGTTCTTCACCGGTAGCGTTTCTGTCGTCAAGTTTCAGGTTGTAATCCAACCAGATATCACCTTCGGTAATCATATCAGCTTTTAAAGGAGCAGAAACCAATGCAGCAGCATAGTCGTTCTCCAACTGAGGATCCCATGTAAACTCAGCAGAAGGCGCATCATCACCAACCTGGCTGTTGATTCTCCAGTTAGGAATAGTATCAACCCAGTTATTGAAATCAAAGTTTCCACTAGCCCAATCTTCCATGAATGGCAGATCCATACCCCAAATTACAGTAACTGTATCAGGACCATCAAGTGCAGATTCTCCGGTTGATCCCGGGAAGCCAAACTGTGCAAGGTCGTAAACAGCAGATACTTCATAGAGATAAGTACCAGGCATTACGTTATTGTCAACATAAACAAGTACGTCTTCTGTACCTTCACCATTGTAAGGTTTGGTTCCAATAATAGAACCATCACGATAAATGTTAAATGAAAGCAGTCCGGCAGGAACAACGCCGCCGTTTCCGCCGCCGCCACCACTGTAAGGTGCCAGTTCAAGTCCCCAAACCATTTCATTTTGAGCATTACCACCAATGGTAACAGTACCTTCAACAATACCGGGTTGTGTAAACAATCCGCCTGCACTTGAAGTAGAACCTGTAATTGTTTGAACATCAACAGTTACACCTGTAAATGTACCATCAGGTAATGTTGCTTGTACAAGATTATTGGCACCTTGATCGTAAATCCACAAGAATGGACCACCATCTGACCAATTATCGTAAGCCATACCGTAGATACCGCTATATCCACCGGGAGCAAAGCTGGAAACGAAAGCACCGGTCATATCAAACTCAGTGATATCTGTACTCCAGTTATTTCCGTAGAAAGTTTGTGAATCATCGTTGAAAGCGATAGCACGTACAGCAGTAGGTGCATTGATTGTACTAATTAAGGTGTGGTTTTCAAAATCCATCTGGTAAACTGATGTTGAAGCAGCAGCACCGTAGAAATAACCATCAGCCTCGTTATAAGCAAGGTCGCGAACACCACTAACTCCAGGAATGTTAAAGTCTTCTACCCATGTACCATCTAAGGTATATTTCGAGAATCTGCTACCATTCCACTGAGCAGTATAAATAAAGTTACCGTCACATTCAACACCGGCTTCACCATCGTTATAGAATGTAGGCCAGCTAAACTGTAAATCCCAGGTATCACGGCTGTTATTCTGAGTATCGTATTTGATACGAGTAACAGTAGAAGCCTGGTCAGCATTGGCAACCATTGTTTGAGGTCCTTCATAAATAACCGTGCTTGGAGCAGCAGCCATAGGAATACCATCGTCTGTCATCGGAGGATTCCATGTTACAGGAACTTCGTTGGTATTATAGATATAAGCATCTCCGGTATTTCTTGGAGGATACAAGAATGAAGAAGTCCATGTGTAATATACTTTCGGTGAAAGTGTACAGAAATCACCATATTTAGCCTGAACAGCAGCTGTGTAAGTTTGGCCATAGGTCAAATCTTCAAAAGCATAGCTTAACTGATCCGGGGGTAATTCAATTACAAATGCATCATCAAGTGAAACGATGTATGATTGAACAACAGGAGCACCATTGTGAACTGCTACATTATCAACAGCCCAACCGGAAGCCCATTCTCCGTTATCATTAGCATGGAAAGCAAACCATACCTGACGTGCACCCGTGGCACCTGAAAGACTTGAAAGGTCAACTACCTCTGGTGTCCAATCGGTAACAGGCTCAGCATTGTAAAGCGGACCTTCCCAGGTAGCTCCACCGTCAAGACTGTACTCAACAGTACCGGTTTCACCGTAACCACCATCGAAATAAGAATCGAAATAGAGGTTAAAGTTATCACTTTCTCTTAAGTCCATAGCAGGGGTAATGAGGTAATCCATACTACCATCGCTTGTACTTCCAGCTAAATCATCGTTGGCAATTGCATAAAAACCATCACCAGGAGGAACAGGGAATGCACCACTACCACCATCATCACTGCGGAACCAACCAACATCATTGGTAAAAGTTTGCCATCCTTCAGGTGGGAAAGTATTGTCTTCAAAGTCCTGATTCAACATTTGTGTAATTAACGGAGTATCCCATGTTGCAAGGCTTGTTAAAGCATCAACGGTTAAGTTACGAACCGGATAAGCTTTTTTCTGCATCATGATATTTTCGGTGTAGTTGGCCTGAATAGCAACGTTGCTATGTGTATAATCTTCAAATCCAACTTTTTTAGCAATAACGTCATAATTACCTTTAATAACACTATCAAATACAGCGGTTCCATTTGCATCGGTAACTGCGTTGTAAGTTGTATAAGGATAATTGTGTCCTACCAAACTAATTTCAGCACCGTCAAGGTCGGAACCGTCACAAGTTTGAATGTTAACAGTAACAACAACATCTTTAAGGTGTCCAACAATATTGGAGAATACCCAGTCGCTCTCTCCGCTTTCATAATTTGCACGTACTGCATAACCATACCAACCTTCAGCTAATCCACCCCAACCGGCGTGTGTATAACTGGTGTTAGTAGTATTGGCAACGGGAGTAATGGTACCGTCAGCAGGAGTTTGTCCGGCATCAGGATCAAAACCGTTAACCAAAGCAACTGTATAATTGGTCAGGTCACGATCGCTTGAGTGACTTGCCAATGAAGTAATCTTGGCTGTCCCCTCAACACCGGCAACTCTGATAGGATCGCCTGTTGCAATATAATCGGTGAAACCACCAATTTTTGGAGGATAGATCATCTTAGCATCGGCTCTGGTAGCACTCATAGCTGCACCTGCGTTAACGCCATCAACAGTAGCACGAATCATTAAGTCCTGATAAGGGCTTACTGTCCAATCGTTAGAACCATATTTTACATATGAACGGTAGGCAGTTGGTAAGTCGGTGTCAACACCAACAGGAGCTGCATTAGGAGCAAAACCAAGTTGCCACATTACCAGGTAGAAATCACCACTGGTAAGAACAGCATTCATACCTTCAAAGTTAACCCACTGGTAATTGTTAACATCAACATTAATTGAGTCAAGCATTGTACCGGGCATTCCATTGGCACCATCGGCAGCAAATACGCCCATGGCAAACTGTGTTCCTAAGAAATTAGCACCAACAGGGAATGAACCGTCACCAACATAAACGCGGCCACCAATTACAGTAGCAGGATATCCGGCAGGGGTAAATTTAACAGCTACAGCATTTCCGGGAGCATTCCATGATACATAATCATTGGCTACACCGTCATCATAACTTAATTCGTAAGGACCTACAGGAATATTCCAGGTAATTAAACACTCGGTATCATCCTGATTAGGATCAGCTACAACACCGCTAACTGCATATGGAGTTTCGCATAAAGAGGCATTGGCTTCAGTCATAGCGCCCTGAGCAGCAAATACTCCGGTAACCTGTGAAGGCTCATAACCAACTTTAGCAAAAGTAATATCGTAAGTATCTTCATCTACGTAAAACTGATAATTACCATTTTCATCGGTACTCGACATAAATGTTCCGTTAGCACCAACAGCAGTAATATCAACACCACCAATACCTGCACCACTGTTACAATCGGTTACTACACCATATAAAGTAGCAGGAGTGTAAACATGCATGGTATTTAAAATACTATCGTTTGTACGATTAGGATCATTGGTTGTAATATGCAAATACTCATCAAAGTCACCAACAGGGAAACCTGCTGAGCTGTAAGTTACAGTAACATCCTGTGTTTCACCGGCAGCAATTTGTCCGGAAGCAGGATTTACATTAACTATATAACTAGGTACAGGACAAGCGCCAAATACAACGCCTTCAGGTACACTAACATTACCGGCTGAATAAACAACATTACCATCTGAATCAAGGAAATCATAAGAATTTTCGCTTGACCAGCTTCCGGGATAATAAACAGTACTAATGTTATCACCACCTTCAACATCAAATGGGAAGTAAGCAGGGCCACTACCACTTGATAAAGTAATATGGTCTAAAACAACAACACCATTAACCAATACGTCAAGGGCACCGCCATTCCATCCATCACCGAATGAGTCATACAAAGCAACCTGCATGGTACAGGAGAATCTGCTGGTATTAACATAATCGGGGAATGAATAAGCTAAAGTACCGTCACCACAGTTTTCAAGTGTTAAGGTTACATTTTCTTGTGTTTCAGGATACTGCTCATTATATAATGAGGCAGGATTGTTACACAGAGCAGGAATCAACCAATCTACAACGGCAGGGCCGGCAGGAGTGGTTTCACCTTCGGCATAAACAGCTGATACGGTATAAGAATAGGTACCATAAGCAGGTAACATATCTGTATAAGTTAAATCAGTTGTATTGGCGATGGGTGTTCCGTCTCTACGAATGAGGAAATACTGGAAGGTTGGATCCATTGTTGGAGGATAAGTCCATGAAAGGTTAACCTGTCCGGTAACATCATTAATTAAGGTAGCTTCCAAGTCTGTACATGGCAATAAAGGATCACCAGCAATAATCATGGTAGCAGGAACAGTTGTTGTTGATACGTTAGGATTAGCAACGTAAACAATATCAGCTGTATAAACTTCACCGGCCTGGGTTCCGGAAGCATCGAAATTAACATCGATGGTAGTTGAACCGCCATTGGCAGGAACAGTACCTTCGTACTGGCTTAAGCTTAACCAGTCACCACCGGCAGCAACACCACCAAGACATGCGGCCAACTGAACAGTTAAAGGAGACGAATTTTGCATAGCAGCACCTGTACCGGCTGTATTGTCAACCCAATAGAAAGTATTGCCGGAAGCAGGAGCATGAACTGATACCCAACCATCCAAGTCAGTTACTGCGGTTGGCAAGTTAACTGTAAAAGAATAAATAGGATATGATCCCAATAAAATTTCACCAATATCAACAGCATCTGCAGTAGCTGTAAAGGCTTCGATAACGGCTCCCGGAGTAGAACCATCCTGATAAAATTCAATATTAAAGTCCTGTGTTGCAGGAACAGCAGGAATACCTACAAAATAAAATGTAATTGAACCAATGTTATCACTTGCGCTATAATGCTGATAACACTGATAACCTGCACCGTCATCACTAGTATAGGCGTTGTCGTAATTTTGAGCAGGGTTACCAAATACGGTTCCATCAGGACAATCAGCACGCGAGCTTTGTGAAGCAGAAGGAGTAGTTGTTAACATACCACCTTGTGGATCAGGATAGGTAGCATTCATATCAGGAGCAACAGGCTCAGCACCTACTCTAACAGCATTAGTGGTAGGATAAACGATAGAAGCTGTCCAGCTCAAATCACCACCACCGGCATTTTGAATACCTTGGTTGTCAACAAAAAATTCTTCAGGATTTAATGTGTTGGTAAAGCTTAAAGGACTGATAATCATTACAGGAGATGTCAAATTGAAATCCTGGGTCAAGGTTTGACCAGCATTCAGAGTAACATTTGCAGATACCTGATTCATACCATCTTTATAGCAATACATTTGATAATCAGCGGCAAGAATGTTAGGGAATGAGTAATAACCTGAAGCATCAGACAAATACTCATTTAAATCAACAATACCCACATGAGCATTTTCAACAGGAGCACCATTGGCCATTACGTGGCCTTCGATAGTTCCTACAGCAATATATTGAAAATTGATGTTGTCAACCATTGCGGCATCGCCACCTTGGTAATAAAGATAAGCGTATTTATTAACTGCCTCAATAGCGATGTCAAAATCGCTACCTTGGTAAGCTGATAAATCATATGAATAACTTACCCATGAATCACCGTCTGGAGTGGTAGGCTGAAAATAAGTGTTACCATTTACATCAGCAATGGGTGTTCCATTAACCGTAACTCTAAACCATGCATAGTTTGGATTGTAAGAGTAATTTTGACGCATATCAAAACTCAAATACAAAAGTCCATCAGGTGTTCCCGGTTGGATACTCATGTTCAGCGCATCAATATGAGTAGGTGAGCTGTTGAAAGCATCAGGGCCTGTACTGTAAGGAGAGTTCCAGTTAGTATAGCTGGTACCTTCCATTAAAGCTCCGTATGAGGAAGCATTAGCAGCAGCAGCAGCAACACTTAAACCTGCATCGGCACCTTGTGCGGGCTGAATTTCAGCAGGAAAATCACCATTTTCAAAATCAATGGTAAATGGGAAACTGGCAATAGGTGTAGCCGAAGGAGGAGGCAATGTACCTGTAATACTAAGTTCATAGTTACCGGATGAAGAACCGTAACCATAAACTTTTACATACATTACGTCGCCGGCTGTAAACGGGATACCGCCAATTTCAGACTGTACACCACAATTGTCATCGTTGTAATAAGCATAACCTGCGTCACCACAGTCATTCCACACCTCAAGTTTGGTGTCGAAATCAGAATTACACAACGAAACGGTAACAGTCATGTTGTCAGCACCGGTAAAAGAGTACCACTCTTCTCCATTGCTGGCGATTGAACCGGTAACAGCTGGATCGTTAATGTTGCCGTAAGCAATAGCTGTTGAGCAATCATTGGTAACATTTCTGTCACCCGATGTGGCTGTAACAGGCCCGAGGGCGGCTGTTTTTTGCTGTTCTAATGCCTTGTGAAAGGCGGCTTCCTCGGGAGTCATACTCGAATAATCCTGAGAAAACGCAAAAACAGCGGACATAAGCATAGCAAATGTCAAGAAAAATTTTGTAAAACTTTTCATAATAAACTGAATTTGTTAATAAAAAAATTAATTGATCATAAAATTTCCGTTTAAGAAACATACATCGCTCTTCAATCTCTTGACAAGCGTAGGCACAAAAATAATGTAATTATTGTACTTTCAAATAAAAATTTCAAAAATATTTACTAATTTTTTTCATACTTAATAAACAATCGGGCTACTTCAAGCTGTTTTTTAGTCGGAATAAACAGCTATCTACCTAAACAGGTATATATAATAAGGTAAAAAAAGATAATCTGAAACAAACCCCTAGCAGGGCAAATTGCAACGCGTTTTTGCTGTAATTACCGATTATCAGTTGCAAAACAATCCATTCAGGCCAGCCCTAATCGCCTTTATACATAAAAAAACACACATCAGATACATCAAAACCGATTGGGCATATAACCAACACATAAACAACCATTACCTGACATCAGATAAAAGTAATTGATTTCGGCTAACCTGTCCGGATTAAATGGGCTAATTCCTATTTTGATGTGCTGACACCATTATAGAACCGATAGAGTGTTGTCGGATTTTGTTGCCTGGGACTTTGTCAAAGTTGCTAATAATCTTAATAAAACCCTGTGTTAAATCCCCGAAG
>Ga0256831_1000802_pt1 | contig 16663 bp, 14 predicted proteins | sample 132544metaG_FD_189087 | JGI IMG/M metagenome (GOLD analysis project Ga0256831, IMG submission 189087) | Hydrothermal vent microbial communities from Lau Basin, Pacific Ocean - 132-544 | ecosystem: Environmental > Aquatic > Marine > Hydrothermal vents | place: Pacific Ocean: Lau Basin | collected...
CAAAAGGGCTTGGAACAGGGCGGTTAAAAACTCTGTACCTGTATCGCTTCCCTCTTGCGCTCCTCCTTGCGTCAAAATTTTCAGGCACTTCCTCTATATCAACAACTTTTATGTCTGGCGGTAGAAGGCCGTTGAGGGCTCTCTGAAGGCGGGGGAGCTCCATCTCCTTTTCAGTTTTAAAGTTTGCAACCTGACCCAAGGCGTGAACGCCGGCGTCTGTTCTGCTTGCCCCTGTCAGCTTAACCGGGTGCCTTAAAACCGTTTCAAGAGCTTCTTTAACTTTACCCTGAACTGTAGGCTTCCCCGGTATAAACTGCCAGCCGTAGTAGTTTGTTCCGAGGTATTCAAGTGTAAGTTTTATGTTCCTCATACTCTTCAGCTCCCTCTTTTGGTAATCTTCCTCTTTAAGGAGGAAGGAGTGAAACTTCAAACCGAAAGTTTAATTGTAAGCGTTCTCATAATCTTAGCCGGAGTTGGAGCTTTAGAGTTAGGCTTTTCGTCCTCAATATTTGAGATTTTAGGGGGAGTTTTCGCATCAAACGTTTTGGAGCTTGGGGAGCTCCGCTGGATAGACTTCCTCTCAAACGTTGGCCTTTTAGGGCTCATGTTCTTTGCCGGCCTTGAAACAGACCCGGAACTGATGAAAAAACACTTCCTGAAGAGCCTCTTCATCGGCTTTTCCTCTTTCTTCTTCCCCCTCGTAAGCGTTTTCTACTTCTCACACTACCTCCTCCACTACTCCTTTGAGGCTTCAGTACTCATCGGAATTGCCCTCTCAACAACCTCTTTAGCCCTCGTTTACCCCCTCCTCAAGGAAAAAGGACTCCTCAAACATACGGCCGGTCAGGTTCTCCTTGCTGCTGCAATGGTTGTTGATATCTCAAGTATGATGACAATGAGTTTTCTCTTTGAAGGGATAAACGTTTATAACCTCCTCTTTGCAGTTGCACTGATACTTCTCCTTGTAAGGCTTCCAAAGTGGGGAGAGAGGCTCTTTGAGAGGTACTCAGGAAACCAGATTGAGTTTAAAACCCGGTTTATTCTGTTAGTTCTAATAGCTCTCGGCTTTCTCTCAGACACAGTTCACATAAACGAGGCGGTTCTGGCCTTCACAACGGGAATTTTCTTTGCAGAGCTCTTCAGGAAAGACCACTTAATAGAGAAGAAGATAAGGGCAATAATCTTCGGTTTTTTAGCTCCCTTTTTCTTCTTTAAGGCCGGGTACTCTGTAAAGCTCTCCGTTGTTAGCTGGAAGGTGATTTTCCTCTCCCTATTCCTCGGAACGGTAGCCTTTCTGACAAAATACATCGGAACAATTTATGCAACCGCCAACCTCTTTAGGGGAGCTGTCTACAAATTGGCAGGGCTCTTTTTCAACATGAGGCTCACCTTTGGAATTGTCGCCTCCGTTTTTGGCCTCAAATCCGGGATAATTGACGAGGAGACTTACGTTGCGCTCCTTCTGATAATCGTCGTAACCTCCCTCATCGCCTCCGTTATCTCCAACAGGCTTCCCCACGAGGTTGAAGAGGACATCCTTGAAGATATCTTTAAGATTTAAACCCCTTTGAGGAAGTTGTGAAGTTTAACCCTTCTAAACCGTTTACAGTTGGCATTGAGCTTGAGGTTCAGATAGTTGACCCTGAAACCCTTGAGCTGAAACCTGCCTCTTCAGTAATTTTCTCCAATAGTCCAACTCCCCTAATTCAGAAAGAGTTTCTCCAGTCTATGGTTGAGTTTGTCTCTGGCATTCACAAAGAGCCGGAAGAGGCCGTTTCAGAGCTAAAAGAGGCAGTTGAAAGGGTCTGCAGGTTGGGAGAGGAGAAGGGTTTTCTCCTCTCAGCTTCCGGAACCCACCCAACGGCAAATCCGGAAAAGATAAAGGTTACTCCAGACGAAAGGTACCTGAAGCTCCTTAACGAGTTCCAGGAAGTTCTGAGGAACTTTCTCATATACGGTCTCCACATCCACGTTGGGCTTCCAGATGAGAAAATGATGATGAACACCTACAACGCCTTCGTTAAGTATTCACCTCTCCTTTTAGCCCTCTCTGCCTCTTCCCCGTTTTTCAGAGGAAAGAACACCGGAATACTCTCTTACAGGACAAAGCTCTTTGAGCAGCTACCACGGGCCGGAGTTCCCCAGCACTTTGAGACGTATGAGGAGTTTTTGGAGCTCTACGGAAGGCTCAAGGAGACAGGAACCGTTGAGAGCCTGAAAGACATCTGGTGGGACGTAAGGCCAAGGCCCGACTTTGGAACCGTTGAACTGAGGGTGTGCGATGCCGTTGCAGACTTTAAAAGGTTAGAAGGGCTCGTCTCTCTGTCTGTGATGATAGGAGAGCTCTTCTCTGAAGAGGGAGTTGAACCTGAATACCATCAGGTGAATCTCCAGAACAAGTGGAACGCCGCAAGGCACGGCCTTTCAGGAGCGTTTATAACGGAAACGGGAAGGTCTACGGTGGGAAGGGAGCTCCACCGGCTCGTCAACTTGTATGGTAAGCGGTTTGGGAAGAGAAAAGAGGCTGCAAAGCTCCTCTTAAACCTGATAACTGAGCCCACACAGGCAGAACAGCAGCTTGACGCAGTTAAAAAAACCGGAGATACTTCAGCGGCGGTAAAGGTATCTCTTCTCAACCGGAGGCTCTGTTGAAGGGAGTTATCGCAGCCGGAGACAGGTTAACTGCAGAGGCCGGAGCAGAGGTTCTAAGAGCCGGAGGAAACGCCTTTGACGCAGCAGTTGCAGCCTGTTTTGCAGCTCCAATGGCAGAACCGGCGCTAACTTCTGCCGGTGGTGGCGGTTTCCTTTTGGCCGTTTCACCGGGCGAGTATCCCGTTCTCTACGACTTCTTCGTAGACGTTCCACCCAAAAGAGTTGAGAACCCGGACTTCTACCCCATTGAAGTTGACTTTGGAGACACAAAACAGATCTTCCACATAGGTGCAGGCTCCGTTGCCGTTCCGGGATTCGTTGCAGGACTTTTAAGGGTTCACTCAGAAAGGGGAAAACTACCACTAAGAGAAGTTTTACGGCCTGCCATTGAATACGCAAAGAACGGAGTAAAGCTCTCAAAACTCCAGGCCTCATTCGTAAAACTCCTTGAGCCCATTTTCACGGCAACGGAAGAGACAAAGGAGATATACGCCCCCAACGGAAAGCTGATAGACGAGAAAACTCTGTTTAAAAACCCCAACTACGCCGACTTTTTGGAGCTCCTTTCCGAAGAAGGGCAGTGGGTCTTTTACGAGGGAGAGATAGCAGACAGAATAGAAGAGATTTCCGTAAAAAGGAACGGACTTATAAGGAAGGAGGATCTTGAAAGGTATAAAACTATTGAGAGGAAACCGATAAAGGTTCCATTTAAGGAGTTTACAGTTTTCACAAACCCTCCGCCCTCTTCCGGCGGAATTCTTATAGGGTTTACGATAGAACTCCTCTCAGAGGTTGAACTGAAGGAGTGGGGAAGTATCCTCCACGCTGGAGCCCTCATAGAGGCAATGAGAACCACGGGAAAGTTCAGAAAAGACTTTATAAACCGGAACATCCACAGCAAAGAGCTTGAAAAACTCTTAGCTGATACAGATATACTCAGCTCCTACAAAACCCTCTTTAAGAGCAAGCTGAACCTGTGGGGAAACACAACCCACATAAGCGTTTTTGACTCTGAAGGTAACGGCGTTTCTGTAACAACCACAAACGGTGAAGGCTCCGGAGTGGTTATTCCGGGAACCGGAGTTATGCTCAACAACATGCTTGGAGAGGAAGACCTGAACCCCTTGGGCTTCTTCAGGTGGCCTCCCTACGTAAGGCTACCGTCTATGATGTCTCCAACGGCCGTTTTTAAGGGAGAAAAACCTCTGCTTCTTCTTGGCAGTGCAGGAAGCAACAGGATAAGGAGCGCCATTGTTCAAACGGTTCTCAACAGCCTCGTTTTCAAAATGGGACCGGAGGAGAGCGTGGGAGCTCCCCGCCTCCACTACGAAAACGGCAAAGTCTTCTTAGAACCGGGATTTCCTGAAGAGACCGTTTCTGAAATTAAGAGACACTACAGAACAACCCTCTTCAGGGAAAAGAGCCTCTTCTTCGGCGGAGTTCAGCTCGTAACTTCAGACTTCAAAGGAGCCGGAGATCCAAGAAGAGGTGGAGCTGTGGTCGTAGTGTGAGTTCTACTTCCTACAATCACTTTTCAAGTGCTCTGACAATACTTTCTTTTATTCTGTTAAGTTTATCGGAATCCTCAATTTTTCTGTAGTCTATATCCGTTATGTAAAAACTATCTATAACCCTGTTTCCCTCTGTGGCTATTATGGCCCTCCTGAGTCTCGTTCCAAGGTCTAAAAGAACCTTAGTTATTGTGTAAAGAACACCAAGTCTATCGGCAGTTGAAACCTCAACAATTGTGAACTTATCTGAAGTTCTGTTATCTATCTTCACTTTTGTTTCAGGCAGAGGAACGTTCCTCCTGAAGGTCTTAGGCTTTAGTAGATTCCCTAACTCTTCAACGTTAACTCTGCCGGCGTAGAGGTCTGAAATCATCCGCTCAATCTCTTCAACCTTATCGCAAGAAAGGGCTTCTCCGGCAACCGTTGAAACCTGAATCGTGTAAACCATACAGTCGCAGTCGTCCTCTATTGCCCTATTTATGTTGGCTCCTTTTATGTTGACGCCAAGGTAAGAGAGGATTCCGGCTATTTTGTTGAAGAGCCCCCGGCGGTACTTTGTAACTATAGTAAGCTCTGTAAATCCTATATCCAGAAAGCTCTCGTGGGCAATTTCGTAATCTTTATCTTCCTGTCTTATTCGCTTCATCATGAGCAGGTGCTTTGCTATCTTTGCCGAAGGATAGGTTATGAGGTAATCTCTGTCTGCATTTTCAAAGAATCTGTCTACAGATTCGGGTCTTATCTTTCCAGAAAGGAGCTCCTTTACCTTCTTCCTCCTCCTTTTCAACTTCTCTTCAATTAGCTCCTCTGCACTTTTGTTCTCTGTGAAGAGAGATAGGGTTGAGTTGTAGAGCTGCCACAGAAGGGTACTCTTCCAGTTATCCCAGGCACCGGGGCCAACAGCTTTTATATCTGCATAGGTGAGGAGAAAGAGTTTCTTTAACCTCTCTTCCGTTCCGCACTCTTCCTTAAACTGCTCTATCAGTTTGGGGTCTGTAATGTCCCGCCTGAAGGCGAGGTGAGACATCAAGAGGTGGTTCCTGACGAGCCAGGCAACCTCCTCTGCCTCTTCATCGGAAAATCCCATTGCCAACATGTAACGTTTTGCTATTCCGGCTCCTACAAGTTCGTGCTTTCCTCTCTTTCCCTTCCCTACGTCGTGGAACAGGGCAGCTATGTAGAGAGTATGAGGGCTCTCTATATCCTGGAGTATCTGAGAAAGCTTCTGTTTCTCCCTTACCGACGTCTCGTTTGTTCCCCTTTCCTCAAGTTTTTCCAGCTCCCTCACTGTTAAGATAGAGTGGATGTCCGTTGTAAATTTGTGGTAGGTATCGTACTGGAAGTGGCCTCTGAGCCTCTCAAAGTCTGGGAGGAGAGCTCCCAAAACCTTCGTATCGTGCATCACTTCTAAAACGTAAGAGAGCCTTTTGGGATTTTTGAGGAGCTCCCCAAAATCTCTTAAGACCTCTTTTCTTCTGAAAGCTTCCCTTCTGGTTTCGGCGGCAATCTTAAAGAGGGAGAAGGCCGTTGAGGAGAGCTCCAGCCCCATCTCCTGAATCAGTTTAAATCCCTTTAGAACAAGCTTCGGCTTCTTAACGACCTCTCCTTCGGCTTCCTCTTTAACAAAAAGGGTATTTTTCTCTACGTAAAACTCTCCAAAGTCCTTCCCCGAGCTTCTATGGAGAAAGGAAAAGAGGGAAGACGTTTTACCGGAGAGCTCCTCAAGTGCCCCCTTTATTATCTCTTCGGTAATAACTGCGAGGTCTATGGCAGAGTTAAAGTAGTTTTTCATAAAGAGTTCAACGCCCTTCCTCTCCTTCGGAAAACCGAAAAAAGCTGCAACTTCACGCTGCATCTCAAATGAAAGGATGTCACTCTTTCTCCCCGAAAGCAGGTGGAGGTGGTTTCTCACCTTAAGGAGAAAGTCGTAAGCCGAGATGACGTCTCTAAAGTTCTGTCTATCAAGGATTTTCCTGTCAAGAAATCCGGAGTAGTTCTCAATTCCGTAGACAATTTTGGCTATCCAGAAAGCTTCGTGAAGGTCTCTCAACCCACCCTTACTCTCCTTAACGTTGGGCTCCTGGTAGTAGACTGTTCCGTAAAACCTTCTATACCGGTCTTTTCGGGAAGCGAGTATCTCCTCAACGAGGGTTTTCCTGTTTCTGTTGACAAGGTTTGAAAAGCGCCGGGAAAACGTTTCATCAACTTCTCTACTTCCTGAAAGAAACCGTCTCTGGAGCAGGTTCGTAAAAATTGAAAGGTCTTTTTGAGAGAGCTCTATAGCCTCATCTATACTCCTTGGAGCAAATCCCAAATCGTAGTTCAGCGAGAGGAGAAAGTAGTAGAAAGCTTCAACGTCCGACAGGTGGCTTTCGGTGAGGTTCCCCGAGTAGATGAGGTTAACGTCAATATCTGAGTGGAAGTTGAGCTCTCCCCGACCGTACCCTCCCAGGGCGTAGAAAACAACAGGAACGTCCCAACTTCCAAAAAAATGGTTAAAGGCCGGTTTTAAAAGACCGTCAAGGGCCTTTCTAAGCCTCTCTGCAACCTCAAAACCCGGCTCTTTCCTGTTGTGTGCCTCTTTTGCCTTCTCAACCTGAGAAAAAAATTTCTCCTTTAAGGCTTCAAGGCTCAATTGGTCAGCTCCGCCAGTTTCCACAGCTTGTTAAAGTTCTTCTGGTAAAGCTCTATCAGATGGCTGTCGTTTTTTATGATAACTAAGTTCTCATCGTTTCTCTTGTTTGCGTTGGAAGTCCAGTTAAAACTTCCTGTAGAAAGGATTTTCTTATCGTAAATGGCGTACTTATTGTGCATCAATCCGCCACCGCTTCCCCTCTTATAGCGAACGGGAATTCCGGCCTTCTCAAGGAGAGGACCAACACAGTAGCGTGACTTCCCGTTCCCGTAGTCTATTATCACCCTAATTTTTACTCCCCTGTTGTGGGCCTTTATGAGAGCTCTCGCTATTTTCCTGTCTGTAAACGAATAGATGGCTACATCTATGGTATTCTTTGAATGGTTTATGAGATCTATAACTGCTTCCTCGCACCCACCTTTAGGAGAGAAGTAGGCAGTGGTCTCTATCTCTCCCCCTGGAACCTGCTCCTGAGGTTGAGGAGTTCTACAGCTGTAAGGTAAGAGAAAGAGAAGTAGAACAAGAAGAAACAGCCTTAATCTCAAGTTTCCCCCTCTATTTGGCCTTTTTCTCCTTTACAACTTTTTCAACAACAGAGGTCTGCCCCATGAATTTTGAACCGACAACGGAGAGAAGGAGGGAGTTGAGGAGGAAGAGAACTCCCAAAATCGCCGTTGTCTTTGTAAGGACTGAACCGGTTTCTGCTCCGAAGGCTGAACCGGTGGCACTTCCTCCCATCATTGCAACGCCGCCTTCACTCTGCCCTGGCTGAATAATTACAACCAGAATGAGAAGAAGAGCAAGAATCGCCTGAACTATGAGAAGAAAAGTAAACATCTACTCCTCCACATCAAATTTCACTATTTTTGCAAAGCTTTCAGCCTTCAAACTTGCACCGCCAACGAGAGCTCCGTCTATATCGGGCATTTTAAGAAGACCCTTAGCGTTCTCTGGCTTTACACTTCCTCCGTAGAGAATCCTCGTTTTACCTGCCTTCTCCTCACCGAAAAGCTCCGAGAGAATCCCTCTTATAAAGCTGTGAACCTCCTGAGCGAGCTCCGGAGTTGCCGTTTTCCCTGTCCCTATAGCCCAAACAGGCTCGTAGGCTATAACCAGATCACTTTCAGGGTTAAACCCTTTTAGCCCCTCTCTAACCTGTCTACCTACAACTTCCTCTGTTCTGCCCGCTTCCCTCTCCTCTAACGTTTCTCCGACGCAGAGAATAGGAATAAGGCCGTGGGCTGCTGCAGAGAGAACCTTTCTATTTACCAGCTCATCGGTCTCGCCAAATATGTGACGCCTTTCCGAATGGCCTAAGATTACGTAAGAACAGCCAACATCTTTGAGCATTAAAGGTGAAATTTCTCCTGTAAAAGCCCCCTGCTCCTCGTAAAACATGTTCTGGCCGCCGAGGGCTATATTGCTACCTTCAATCTCCTTTCCAACAGCATAGAGAGCTGTAAAAGGTGGGCAGACCAGAATGTCTCTATCTGTAACGTCAGAAACCAGCGTTTTCAGTTTTTTAACCAGCTCAAGTGCTTCCGGAACGGTTTTGTGCATCTTCCAGTTTCCGGCAATGAGAAGTCTTCTCAACCTATCCCCCTAAGAAGCTTTTGTTAACTCGTATTTAGGTTTACCGGTTTTTACAGATTCAGCGTCAATTATAACCTTCTTTATGTCCTTCCTTGTTGGAACTTCAAACATTACATCCGTCATAATCTTTTCCATTATAGCCCTTAAACCCCTTGCTCCTGTCTTTCTCCTGATGGCTTCTCTTGCAATTTCTCGCAGGGCATCTTCAGTGAACTCAAGCTCAACTCCTTCAAGCTCCAACATCTTTTTGTACTGTTTAACAAGGGCATTTTTGGGCTCTGTAAGAACTCTAACGAGGTCTTCTTCTGTAAGTTCTTTAAGGGTTGCAATAACGGGAAGCCTTCCTATGAGCTCAGGAATAAGGCCAAACTTAACCAAATCATCCGGCTCAACGTGTTTCAGGAGCTCGTCTCTTTCCATCTTCTTCTTGTCAACATCGGCAGTGAAGCCCATCGCCCCTTTACCGATTCTTCTCGCAATAATGTCTTCAAGGCCTACAAAGGCACCGCCGCAGATGAAGAGGATGTTTGACGTGTCTATCTGAATGTACTGCTGGTGGGGGTGTTTCCTGCCCCCCTGAGGCGGAACGTTGGCAATGGTTCCCTCAAGTATTTTCAGGAGCGCCTGCTGAACGCCCTCTCCCGAAACGTCTCTGGTTATTGAAGGGTTCTCGCTCTTCCTTGCAATTTTGTCTATCTCGTCTATGTAGATGATTCCCCTCTCGGCCTTCTCTATGTCGTAGTCGGCAGCCTGAATGAGCCTCAGCAGAATATTCTCAACGTCTTCCCCAACGTATCCAGCCTCAGTTAAGGTTGTTGCGTCGGCAATGGCAAAGGGAACGTCTAAGAGCTTTGCCAGAGATCTTGCAAGGAGAGTTTTTCCGGAACCTGTAGGCCCTATCAGGAGTATGTTGCTCTTTTCAAGCTCAACGTCGTCAACGTTTCCGCCAGACATTATCCTTTTGTAGTGGTTGTAAACGGCAACGGAAAGAACCTTTTTTGCCTCTTCCTGGCCGATTACGTACTGATCCAAGAACTCTTTGATCTCTTTCGGTGTCGGGAGTTTCTCTACTTTGACGGGAGCTCCCTTCTTCCTCTCTTCCTTCTCGTGAAGCAGTTTGTAACACTCATCAACACACTGGTTGCAGATGGCCACCCCTTTTGGCCCAGTTATGAGAGCTTCAACTTCAGACTGTGCTTTGCCGCAGAAAGAACATCTCCTTTCCGGAATGTTTGTCTCAAACATTACTTCTCCTTTCCCAAAAATTTTGTCTGGTTCTAATATAGGAGAGGTTAGACAATTCTTTCAATTTCAGCCGCGCTGAGAAGGGGAAGAAGGTGTTTCTCAGCCTCACGGTTACACACCACAAGCTGAGATGTTGAGTTAATGGGAAACGTGGCAATGTAATCTGCCGGAACGCTTAAGAGCTGATCAAGGAAGGAGAGAAGCATCTCCTCACTCTTGAATCTGATTAGAAAGATGCAGAAGTCGGAAGGGTAATTACCCTTTGTAAAGTTCCTCTTAACGTAGGTTTTCTTGTACCGGTCAAGTTCCTCAAGCTCAGGGTATAGAACGGGAAATTCCATTCGCTTTAAGCCGGGAAGGACTTTTCGGGCAACTCCAAAAATCTCCTCATCTAAAGGCAGTTCTTCCATAATTCTAATAGCCTCTGCTGGAGTAAGGGCTTTTCTGTAAGGTCTATCGGAGGTTAAGGCATCGTAGATATCTGCAACAGAGATTATCCGGGATAGAAGAGGTATCTCCTCACCCTTAAGGCCGTCGGGGTAGCCGGAACCGTCAATCTTCTCGTGGTGATGTCTCACCACTTTAGCTACTTCCTCAAACCCCTCAATCCGGCTGAGTATTCTCTCTCCCAGAACAGTATGGAGTTTTATAAGTTTAAATTCTTTATCGGAAAGGGGAGAAGGTTTTATCAAAACCCAGTCGGGAACGCTGAGTTTGCCAATATCGTGAAGAAGAGCAGCCATTCTCAGCGTTTTTGTTTCATCCTCCTCCAATCCCATCTCTTTAGCTATCGCCTCTGAGTAAAAAGCAACGTTCTGGGAATGGCCTCTCGTATAAGGGTCTTTCAGCTCTTCAACTATTGATAGGAGCTCTATTATCTCCCTCTCTCTTCTCTCTTTCCTCTCTATCTCCTCAAGGAGCTTCATCTTCTCAGAAACTTTGTGTAAAAAGTGGTTTAGTGGAATTGAAACGACAGGATTTTTCAGGCCTTCAACTCTCTTTTTCTTAAATACTGAATCGGGAGTCAATTTCTGGTAAGGAAAGAATCTTTTAAAGAGTTTTTCAAGTTCCTGTTTCAGCTCAGAAGGAGAAATAGCATCTAAGTAGTGATTGATCTCCAGAAGTCTTAAGAAAACATTAAAGGCAATTCCTGAAATGGTAGAAAATGCGAGAACAAAAATTAGTGTAATCAGGTAAAAAATCTTATTAAAAGAACCGAACGGAAACGATAGGATCAGAAAGAATATAAAGGCAGTATAGATAAAGAGGAGCTCCCTTCTCCATCCGTAAAAAACAGTATACAGGAAGTTTACTATCAGGAAGTAAGCTTCACTTATAAAGAGGACGGGAGGGGAGATGAAAAAGTTGAGGAGAGAGGCAAGGATGGGAGCTCCGAAAGAGAGGAGGGCAATCCTGTCGGTACAAAACCTGTAAATAAGGTATGAAACGAGGAGTTGAAAGGTTCCCGGTACCGAGTAGTAAACGGTTAAAAGTATCAAGAACTGAGAGGTTGAAATGTTTGAAGAAATGAGGGCAACCGTAAGTTGAACGTAGAAAATAAGCGCGAGAAAGAGGGCAGTAGAAGCGTTCAGGAAGGCAAAAAGCCTGTTCCTCCCACATACTGCCGTTAACTGTTCTATAATCCTTTCCATCGCCAACGTTCAATTAATAATTTTGACTAAAACATAATTCTAAACAATTTCAGGAGGAACAAGGTGGTAAAGGTTAAGGTGTGCGGGATAACAAGACTTGAAGATGCCCTTTTCGTATGCCAATCGGGAGCTGATGCCGTCGGTTTTATCATCTACCCAAAAAGTAAACGGTTCATAAAGGCAAAAGAGGTGAGAAAGATAACCTCTCAACTACCACCGTTCATTACAAAGGTTGGAGTGTTTGTAAACGAAGATCCGAGAGACGTTCTTGAAATACTGAGCTATGCCCACTTAGACTTTGCACAGCTTCACGGAGACGAAACTCCACAAGAGTGCGAGTACATCGGAGCAAACAGGGTTATCAAAGTCTTCCGGCTCAGGAACGAAGAAGAGATTGAGAAGATAAAACCCTACATAGGAAAAGTAAGAGCCATTCTTTTAGACACTTACGATTCAAAAGTTTACGGCGGAACAGGAAAGCCCTTCAACTGGGAAATAGCTATAAAGGTTAAAGAAACTTTCCCGGAAGTTCCTCTAATCCTTTCCGGTGGCCTTAACCCTGAAAATGTTGGAAGGGCAGTTAAAACAGTTAAGCCTTACGCTGTTGACGTTAGCAGTGGAGTTGAAACTGAACCGGGAATAAAGGACAGGGATAGAGTAAAAGCGTTCATTAAAACCGCAAAATGTTCCTCTTAATTAGTTGAAATTAATTTTCAACTGCATTATTTTTGAGAATAGAACTTTCTCAGGAGGGAATTATGGGAACAAAAGCGAGGGAGCTTGTTGGAGAACACGCAGACAAAATCGTTGAGCTCTTAAACAGAGCCCTATCAGACGAGTGGCTGGCCTACTACCAGTACTGGATTGGCTCAAAGGTAGTTAAAGGACCCATGAAATCTGCCGTTGCCGCAGAACTTATCCAACACGCTCAGGATGAACTCCGCCACGCCGATATGCTAACAATGAGAATCTTAGAGCTTGGAGGAACGCCTGTTTTAACGCCGAAACTCTGGTTTGACCTTACAAACTGCGGATACGACGCCCCGGAAAACCCGTTTGTCAAGAACATACTGGAACAGAACATCAAAGGAGAGCGCTGCGCCATAGACGTTTACCACAAGATTATTGACTACACAAAGGAGATTGACCCGGTTACCTACAACATCGCCCTTCAGATTATGACAGACGAGATGGAGCACGAGGAAGACCTTCAGGGGCTTTTAGAAGACCTTATGAACATGGAGTTCTTAAAGTAGGGGGAGAGCTCCCCCCTTAACCTTCTTCCTTCTCTTCCGAAGGAAGTTTAACGTCTATGTGGAGTTCCTCAAGCTGCTGTGGCCTTACTGTGTCGGGAGCTCCCGTTAAAAGGCACTGGCCCCTCTGGGTTTTGGGGAAGGCGATAACGTCTCTAATAGACTCCTCTTTCCTCATAATTGCACAGAGCCTGTCTAAGCCGAAGGCCATTCCGCCGTGAGGGGGAGCTCCGTACTTTAAGGCCTCTAACAGAAAGCCGAACCTCTCTTTTGCCTCTTCGTCTGAAAGGCCTATAACCTTAAAGACCTTCTCCTGAATGTCTTCCCTGTGGATACGGATACTTCCCCCGCCTATCTCAACGCCGTTTAACACCATATCGTAAGCCCTTGCCCTAACGCTTCCCGGATCTTCAAGAATCTTATCAACGTCTTCCTCTTTAGGGCTTGTAAACGGATGGTGGAGCGCCTCCCACCTGTCCTCATCCTCGTTCCACTCAAACATAGGAAAGTCAACAACCCAGAGAACGTTTATTTTGTTCTCGTCTATAAGGCCTGCCATTTTCCCAAGCTTAAGCCTCAGGTTAGAGAGGGCTGCATTAACAACCTCTGGTTTGTCTGCAACGAAGAAGAGAATGTCTCCCGGCTCAGCCTCAAGCCTTTCTAAAATCCTGTTCATCTCACCTTCAGAGAAGAACTTAACGATGGGAGATTGAAGGCCATCTGGCAGAACCTTTATCCAGGCAAGGCCTTTTGCACCGTAAATTCCCACAAACTTTGTTAGCTCGTCTATCTCCTTCCTTGAAAGCTTTGCTCCGCCCTTAAAGTTTATGGCCTTTACAATTCCACCTTTCTCTGCAACGGTTCTGAAAACTTTAAACTGGCACTCCTTTGCTATGTCTGTTATCTCTTTAAGCTCAAGGCCAAAGCGGGTATCGGGTCTGTCTGTTCCGAACCGCGCCATCGCCTCGTCGTAGGTCATAACGGGAATTTCCCCTATTTCAATGCCGAGGAGCTCCCTGTAGAGCTCCCTCAGAATCTTCTCTGCAACGTCCATTACGTCCCTTTCTGTTACAAAAGACATCTCAAAGTCTATCTGGGTAAACTCCGGCTGCCTGTCTGCCCTCAGGTCTTCGTCCCTGAAACACCTTGCAATCTGGTAGTAGCGGTCAAAACCCGAAACCATCAGAATCTGCTTAAAGAGCTGAGGAGACTGGGGAAGTGCGTAAAACTTACCGGGGTAGATACGGCTGGGAACCAAAAAGTCCCTCGCTCCTTCAGGGGTACTTTTTGTAAGGTAGGGAGTCTCTATCTCTATAAAGCCTTCCTCGTTGAAAACTCTTCTTACAGTCTGGTAGAGTTTGTGGCGGAAGATGATGTTGTCCATCATTTTTTTACGCCTTAAGTCTAAAAAGCGGTACTTGAGCCTCGTCTCCTCTCCAACCTTAACCTCGTCTTCAATTGGAAACGGAAGAGGCAGAGACCTGTTTAGTATCTGGAGCTTTTCTGCGTATATCTCAACCTCTCCGGTTTTCAGCTTTGGGTTCTCCGTTCCCGGAGGTCTTCTGCGAACCTCTCCCTCAACTGCTATTACATACTCGTGTTTTAGCTTTTTGGCCTTCTCAACCAGTTCCTCTGAAATCTCAGGTGAGAAAACTATCTGAACCTTACCCGTTCTATCCCTTAAGTCTGTAAAGACAACTCCGCCGTGGTCTCTCGTCGTATCAACCCAGCCTGCAACCCTTACCCTCTTTCCTATATCTTCTGTTGAAACCTCTCCGCAGTAGTGAGTCCTTTTGAAGCTTCCCAAGTGTTCAAGCATTTTCAGACCTCTCTAACCGTATGTTCTCTTTAGTTTGGGGAATTTTATGATAAAATCCCGACAGGAACCAGGGAAATCGGTCTTTAAAAGCTGAATAGGAAGCCTGAGAAGGGAAAAATTCTCTGTTGATTGAGAATATTCTAAGATAGTGCGATTACATTCCTGTACAACATATTGGTTTTCAATGTTTCTTGAGGGTACTCTTGAAATGCCCTAAAAAGTGGAAGGGATTGCGACTAAGGCGGGCAGGAAGTCCCTCAGTCTTTCGTCTATGACTTCTCGGAATGCCCTGAAAAAGCGAAGGGGTTGCGACAAGTGATTCCCTTGCGAATCGTATAAATCAGATTGAGTCTTGAAATGCCCTGAAAAAGTGAAGGGATTGGAACGCTGAAACAGCCATTGAAACACCTTTAAATGTTGGTGGGATTGTTTCTTTTAAAAGACGGAGATTGAAAAGTGGGTAAGCGAGCAGGTAAGACTGTTGAGAAGTACGATGTAAGAAGTATCGTTACGGTTTTCCTGTGGGACATGCCTGCCTTAGTTGAAAATCCTGAAAAGTTTTTGCAGATAGTAAATAGGTTCAGAACTGGAAATCTAAACCCGGAAGATAGAGTAGTAATATCTACCTTTAGAGATAGGGTTTTAAAAACAGAAGGGGGAAGCGCTATCTACAAAAGGATTTTTGGAGAAGAGGTTACAGATTCCTGTAAAAAGTGGTTTGCATCTCCCGACGAGCTGTACGCCAGGCTCAAGGAAAAGTTCGGGAGTTCTACTGTGTAGCGACTATCATCTTTCTTACTTTAACTTGCTTCTGAATCTCTTCAGCCGGATGTCAACGAGTTTGTTTCTGAAGAGAAGTTTCCTTGTGGCAGGGAAGACGTAGCTGGCCTCTAAGATGCTGTTTCTGTACTTTTGACCCTCTGTTGAGATGAAGTAGAAGGAGTTTAGCTTCCAGCCGGGGAGCTCCAACCTTACTCCTGAAACCACAGTTGGGTGGATGAGGGCAAAAAGAGAAAGCAGAACAGGGGGAATAAAGGAGTAAACCGGCTTTGTAAACAGGGCTAAAAACAGACAGATAAGAAGAGTTGTTCCAGCAAGCCACAGAGGTGCCTCGTAGTGGGTTATGCTCCACTTTGTGAGCTTGAAGAGATAGTGGGAAGAGAGGATAAACTGGTAACCTAAAAACTCTGTTATTCCGTTTATAACCGAAACTTTCTCAAGGGTAACCTGCATCAGGAAAGCTCCTATCAAAAAGGGAGTAAATAGAAAACCTGCAAGAAGGGTTGTTAGCCAGCTCAAAGGGTTAAAGGTTCCAAAAACGTTTAGAACAATTGGTAGAGTAAAAAACATGGGAGCAAAAGAGGCTTTAATACTCTTTATCATTTTCCCTCCTTCACCCTCTACAGCAAGGAGGATTCCACCAACAGCACCGAAAGAGAGAGCAGCAGAGAGGTTGAACTTTCCGGTTAGAACTGTAAAGAGCATTACAAATCCTAAGAGGTAGAGGGGAGTAATTTTTCTGTAGGTTTCAAGACCTAAGGCCAGAAGGAACATAAAGAGGTAAGACCTAAAAGCTGAAGGTGGAAGGCCGGTTAGGGGCATTAAAGGAAGGATAACAAGCGACGCAGCTGTTAAGGGTTTTCTGAACTTTAAGAGTTTGAAGATGAGGGCGAGAGCTCCCACCACTATCCCAACGTGGAGGCCGGAAATTGCGAGGAAGTGGTAGATTCCAGAAAGGGCAAAATAGCCCTTAACGGAGGCCGGAAGCTCATACCTGAAACCTAAAGTTGTTGCTCCAACAAGTGCTGAAATCGGGTAGTCTATAGAGTTCTCTATCTTTCTGTAGAGGTGGTATCTGAACCTGTCAAGTGAAAACTCCGGTTTTTTAACCAATTTCCCTTTCAGGTTTACAAGGTCTCCCGGCTCTGCCTCCTCTTTTAGCCTTACGTACTTCCACCCTTGAAGAACCGCCACCCTGTAGTTGTCTTTATACTCCTTTACCCACAGAACTTTCCTTACGTTTCCCGTTTTTCCTTCATGCACGAACAGATTTGACAGAAACAGCAGGGGAATAAGAACAAGAATGCCGGGGAGGAGCTCTCTCACCCTGAATCTCGCAGCGTAGTTAAAAAAGAGAATCAGCGTTGCAATCAGGAGATAAGGAAAGTAGGGAGCGCCGTATTTTTTAAAAGCGAGGGCAAAGAAGGAGAGGAAAAAGATATAAACAACGTGTTTTTGCAGCTCTGCCCCCTTTTTAGAGAAAAGCCCTTAACAATTTGTAGTTTCAGCATATAATTATAGTC
>Ga0256831_1000803_pt1 | contig 16663 bp, 16 predicted proteins | sample 132544metaG_FD_189087 | JGI IMG/M metagenome (GOLD analysis project Ga0256831, IMG submission 189087) | Hydrothermal vent microbial communities from Lau Basin, Pacific Ocean - 132-544 | ecosystem: Environmental > Aquatic > Marine > Hydrothermal vents | place: Pacific Ocean: Lau Basin | collected...
GCTTCCTTTTGATATCTATAAGACCTTTTGGCTAGATAAGGAGTATGGATTTACCAAAACCACACCTAAGCTCTATGCTCTTGACCAATTAAAAGAGATAGCTTTAACCGTTGTTATAGGTGGAGTTGTAATTTATGCATTAGCTTGGATAGTGGTAAATGTTGCTAACTGGTGGGTATGGGGATTTGCACTACTCTTCTCATTTGCTCTTTTTGCAAATATAATATACCCAACAGTCATTGTTCCAATCTTTAATAAACTCACACCACTAGACGAGGGTGAACTCAAAAGAGATATCGAGACGATGATGGAGGGTGTGGGGCTAAAGAGTGATGGTGTTTTTGTGCTTGATGCCTCTAAGCGAGATAGTCGTTTAAATGCTTATTTTGGTGGGCTTGGAAAAACAAAACGGGTTGTTCTGTTTGATACACTAATAGAGAAGTTAACCAATAAAGAGCTACTAGCTGTACTAGGTCATGAGCTAGGTCACTTCTCTCATGGGGATATTTGGAAAATGATGGGAATGGTTGGCATACTGCTTTTTTTATCATTTTTTATTTTAGGAAATCTACCAGATAGCCTCTTTTTCGCAATGGGTATTGAGCCAAATGCAGGAACACAGATAGCGATGATAATAATGCTTCTGCCCCTTATACAGTTTATCTTTACCCCTGCTATATCTGCTGTAAGTCGTCACAATGAGTATGGTGCTGATGAGTTTGGTAGTGAACTTGGAGGAAAAGAGAACTTGGTATCTGCCTTAATGAAACTTATAACAGAGAACAAAGCATTTCCTAAATCACATCCACTCTATGCCTTTTTCTACTACACCCACCCTCCTGTACTAGAACGACTTAAAGAGTTGGGATATGATGCAGATGCCATAAACAAGGTTGCTAATCCAAAGAGTCAAGAGGAGTCTTTTGAGGAGGATGGGATATTTTCATTTATTGATGGGGGGAAGTAGAGGTTGGATTACTTGTTTAGGGGTTGGGAGTGATTTTGTATCAGAAAAAAATTTGGTGATATATTAGTGATAGGTTATAAAATAAATAAACTTTATGCTAAAATATTGTTAATACAACAATAAAAGAGTAGAAAATGAACAAACAAAAACTTTTTGATAATGCCCTAAAATATCACAATATCACAAAAAAAGAGTTTTCTAAAAAAAGCAATATACCTTATGATACAGTTACAGGATGGAAGCGAAATGGCTCTGTGCCTGACTTTGCTTTTGTACTTTTAAAAAAGATAGCCTTTAGCGAAAATCCTAGAGGACATCAAAAAAGACTCAAACCAAGCTCTGTTAAACTAACCGAAGCATTAAAAAAAGAGATACAAGTAGCCTTTTGGGGCAAGGATTATGAGGTGAGCTATATCTTAAAAGAGGTACGCAGAGGCAATCTTAGATTTGTAAAGCCTTTTTTTGAGAACCTCTTTTATGGAGATATTTTAAAGATTCTGTCAATAAAAGCGATAGAAAAACTACTACCTACTATTGAGAAGAACTTTAAAAAAGAGACGGCTCTGTTTTGGCGAAATGTTGTAAAGATGTATAGAGAGGGAGGGGTAAGTGTTGCGTAATTGGGAAGAGGTCTATAAAAACCAAAAAATTATCTTGGCTACTCTTCAAGAAATAGATGAGATATTTTTAGCTGGTGGGACAGCTGTTCAGTGCTATTTATTAGCTAAAAAATATAGAGAGTCAGAAGATTTAGACCTCTTTGTAGAGCAGGAGATGAGTAACAAAGAGAGTTCTAAATTGGCTCGAACCATTATTAAAATACTTGGGCAAAATAGGCAACTTCATAATATTCGACATAAACATACAGAAGATGGAACACATCGTATCTTTTGTGCTGTTGAGGGGAGTAGTGAGATTATAAAGATAGAGCTTTTAAACTTTACGGCTGATAGATTTGGTGATTTGAAATTTATAGAACATAGCGATTTTCCACGCATTGAGAACTCCTATAATCTACTGCTTTACAAACTAAAAGCACTATGTGATAGAACCGATACTATTAAAGACCTCTTTGACATCTATTTTCTCTTTAAAGTCTTAGAACCCATAAACTTAAAACAGATGTTGCTTGATTTGGAGTTTAAGTTTTTGGAGACCACAGGATATGTGTACAATGCAGAGAGTTTAATCAATGCTTTAAATATTAAAAGACGATGGGATATTATCTTAACAGGTGATGAGGCTATACATTATGCCATGAAAGAGGCTATTGTAGCGTTTGGAAATGATTTTGCTACAGAGCTTCTTTTAGCTCCTGATGTGTTGGATTTCTCTTATGAACGGTATGTTAAAGAGAAGATGAAAGAGAATGGGTGTGAACGAGTTGAGGATTATTTGAGTTTTTTTGAGGAGAATATGTTTTTGGAGAGGGAGATAAGAGAATGTTGAGATTTAAAAAATCTCAAACAAAATCCCCTTAAGCTTCTCTATTATCTCTTTAGAAAAGCTTGGTTGGTTGGAGTATATGTAGAAGGGGACAGAGTTTGCCATCGAGGTGGTTAGTCTTTTTCTTACTGTTGATATCTCGTCAATTACAAGGGCTTTTTCTCCATCATAGAGTAGAAAATTTTTGTCTATACCAATGGAGAGTGAGATGATGGAGTAGGCGTAGTACTCATCATCTTTTGAGTACTCCTCTATGAGTTGCTCTAGCCTCTGCTCTAGTTTTTGGCGTTGTTTGTGGGAGATAGAGCCAAACTTCTCTCTAAAACTGTATCTCTCATCTTTTGTTAGTCCTAAAATATTGTAAAACTCGGAGAGGTTTTTCCAGTTGGCTTTGAAAAAATCTTTGCCAAAGAGGATATCTTCAAATGCAGATAGATAGTAACGCTCTTGATAGGTTAGTGAGAGCTGATATTTTATTTTAAAATACTCCTTTTTAAAGAGAGAGATTAGCCAGTTTTCATCCAGTTGAGAGATGATGTCTAAACGTTTAGAGGGGTTCTCCTCTAGTAGAAACTTCCACATCATCGCAATGGTCTGATAGAGCTTTTTATCTTTGGGAGAGATGGTTAGATACTCTTTAGCTAGAAAGGTGATGACCTTCTCTAGGAGGGTATCTAAACGGCTGATATTGTGAGTGAAAAAGACCTTTTTGTAGAGGTTGAAGCGACTCTCTAAAAGATGCTCGATATCATAAAGGGCAGATGTCCCAAAGGAGAGTTTAAAGCTATCTCTATCCTCTATTAAAATCGCTTCACGAGTGATGCGAAGCAGGTCTGATGAGGTGGAGATGTAGCCACTCGCTAAGAGGTCACGGTTGATATAGTCGATACGGTCAGCATCTACTGTTGAGGCGATGAACTGATGAAGTGTAGCGTAAGAGAACTCCTTGGATACCACATCATCAAAGATGTTTTTGACCATTAGGTAGTAGAGTTTTATTAGCTCCTTTGTGGTTTTGCTTTGCTCTTTTACCTCATGGTTAAATAGCATATCAAGATACTCATATCCGATACTCTCATGAAGCACCATTGTCTCATTTTGTGTGATTTTTTGATAAAATCTTAGAAGTCTTTTCTGCTCTTTGTTGGGCTTTTTTACCTTTTTTACAGATTGATAGAGCCGTTTTAGGGCATACTCTGTTTGGTGAGAAAAGGGTAGATGACCCACATCGTGTAGTAGTCCTGCTAGGCGTAGGGCTTGAAGTAGAAGAAGATAGGTGACACTCTCTTTCTCTTCTAGGGCTAGTGAAAATCCCAATAGAGCCTTGTCTTTAATCTTTAAGGATTTTAAATCTATGGCTAGATTATGCTCTTTGATTAAAATTTTTATTGATTTTTTAGCCTGTTTTAAAAACTTATGGCGACTTTTAGAGGAGGCGTTAATGAGTGAGTTTTTAAACATATATGAAGCAACGTGCATCGTTCCAATAGAGTGGATATAACGCTTGGTTGTAATAGATGGAAATGCAAAATATGCCAAAGCGTTTTGAGAGATGAAGAGTAGACGATTGACTATTTTGCTTTGTAAAAACTTCTCCTCCATTCCAGAGTAGGGTATATGTCCATAGACTGTATCGTTTACTATTCTATTGGGTTGCATGGGTGTTCCTAAAGTTTATGAATTATTTTTTAGATTATATTCAACTTCTGCTTCTAAAAAGGAAGTATTTAGCTTTTTTAGATAAAATCACCAACTTAACGAAAAATTCAAAAACGATTGGAGCAGAATTCATGAAGATGAACGGTGCAAGGATGGTTTGTGAAGCACTGATAGCCGAGGGTGTAAAGACTGTATTTGGTTACCCAGGTGGTGCTATCATGAATGTATATGATGAGATTTACAAGCAAGATGGTTTTGAACATATCTTGAATAGACACGAACAGGCTTCCGTTCATGCAGCAGATGGTTATGCAAGAGCTACTGGCGAAGTGGGTGTTGCAATGGTTACAAGTGGGCCTGGTTTTACCAATGCTGTGACAGGTTTAGCAACAGCCTATATGGACTCAATTCCAATGGTTGTGGTATCTGGGCAAGTTCCTTTGTCTCTAATTGGAACAGATGGGTTTCAAGAGATAGACGCAATAGGGATTTCAAGACCATGTACAAAGCATAACTTTTTAGTACGAGAGCTTAGTGAGCTTCCACGTATTATGAAGGAGGCGTTTCACATAGCAAGGACAGGACGACCAGGCCCTGTTCTTGTAGATGTTCCAAAAGATATTACGGCTGAGATAGGTGAGTTTGTCTACCCTAGTGAGGTAAATATCCCAAGTTATAAGCCTACGACTAAAGGGAATAAACGTCAAATTGAAAAAGCAGTAGATGCGATTTTAAAATCGAAAAAGCCGTTGCTCTATATTGGTGGTGGTGTTGTTCTCTCAAACGCTACTGATTTGGTTCGTAAGTTGGCTGATATGGGTGGGATTCCTGCTGTTGAGACTTTGATGGCAAGAGGTGTTATGGGTGCATCAAACCCACTCCTTCAAGGGATGCTTGGGATGCATGGTAACTACGCTTCAAATATGGCGATGAGTGAGACCGATTTGGTTATCTCTTTGGGTGCTAGATTTGATGATAGGGTAACAGGTAAGCTTAGTGAGTTTGCTAAGTATGCTGATATTATTCATGTAGATATCGACGCTGCTAATATCGGTAAACTTGTTGATGTTGATTATCCTATTGTTGGAGATGTTAAGCTTGTTTTGGAGAAGATGATAGTTGGTTTAGAGGGTAAAATTAATGCCGATAAATATAGTGATTGGCGAGAAGTGCTAAACCGATATGATACGCTTCATCCTCAAACTTTTACCGATTCTGATAGTGTTATTAAACCTCAATGGGCGATTGAGAGAATTGGTGAGCTTTTGGGTGAACAGGCTATTATCACTTCGGATGTTGGTCAGCATCAGATGTGGACAGCTCAACACTACCCATTTGATAGACCACGTCAATGGATAAACTCAGGTGGATTAGGGACAATGGGCTTTGGTTTCCCCTCTGCTATTGGTGCGAAAAGAGGGTGTCCTGAAAAAACGGTTATTAATATTACAGGAGATGGGTCGATTTTGATGAATGTTCAAGAGCTAGTGACAGCTTCTGAGTACAAAATACCTGTTATTAACGTCATCCTAAATAACAATTTCTTAGGAATGGTTCGTCAGTGGCAGACCTTTTTCTATGAGGCACGATATGCAGAGACCGATTTGAGTTATCAGCCAAACTTTAAACTTTTAGCAGAGGCTTGTGGTGGAATTGGTTATGATGTAACTACCAAAGCCGAGTTTGATGATGCACTTAAAGATGCGATTGAGAAAGATAGAGTGGCTTTTATCAATGTTGCAGTTAATCGGTTTGAGAATGTATTGCCAATGGTTCCAGCAGGTGGAGCGTTGTACAATATGATATTAGATGATAAGCCAAAGGAGAAGTGATGACTGATAACAGAAGAAGAGTAGTATCGGTTTTAGTAGAGAATGAGAGTTCCGTACTCTCTCGTGTCTCTGGTCTTTTTGCAGGGAGAGGGTACAACATAGAGACACTCACCGTTGCACCTGTTCCCAACACAAATCGCTCTCGTATCACCATTGTCACTAAGGGAAGTGAGCGAATTTTAGAGCAGATAACCAAACAGTTACATAAGCTTATCCCTGTTCATAAGGTGGTTGAACATGATGAGATGGTTGAGAAAGAGATGGTACTAGCCAAGTTTCCTATCGAGGAGAATTTGGCTGATATTCAAGCCCTTTGTGGTGCATATAATGGTGGGATTGTTAATGTCGGTGTAAATATGCTCATAGCTATGGTAGCAGATGAGCCGTGTCGTGTTAAGCACTTTATTGAGGCATCGGCACGTTATAACCCTATAGAGATTGTTCGTGGTGGAGTTGTTGCGATAGAGCGATAGATATCTTGCAGAACTAGGAACCGATGGCTTTAGCCTCGTCTTGTTCGGGACTAAAGTCTCCGATTCCAATTTAATATATAACGAATGGGTAGAGCTATCTCTCTGCCCTCTTTAAACAGAGGAAAATATGAAATTAACCAAAATATGCCAAGAGCTAAATATAGAGTTCTCAGGCGAAGATATAGAGATAACAGGACTTCACACACTTACAGAAGCAACCCCTTCACAAATATCCTTTTTAAATGATAAAAAATATATTCATCAGCTAGAAACAACCAAAGCAGGAGCTGTTTTTATAGAGGAGAAGTATCTCAACTTTCTTCCTGAAACTACCATTGCTCTAGTTACTGATGAGGTCTATCTAAAACTAGCACTTGCTTCAAAACTGTTTGCCTACAAGATAGAGACAAAAGGTGAAGAGCCTACTATGGGTGAGGGGTGTGATATTGATAGGAGTGTTAGTTTTGGAAAAGGTGTAACTCTTGGTGATGGCGTAACTATTATGGCAGGTTCATATATAGGTGATGGTGTAACGGTTGGTTCAAACACACTTATATACCCCAATGTCACCATATATCACCATAGCCAAATAGGTGCTAACTGTATATTTCATGCAGGGGTAGTCATCGGTTCAGATGGTTATGGTTTTGCTCATACAAAAGCAGGAGAGCATATAAAAATCTATCAAAATGGTAATACTATCATCGAGGATAGTGTAGAGATAGGGGCAAATACAACAATTGATAGAGCAGTATTTGGTTCTACCTATATTCGCAAGGGTACAAAGCTGGATAATCTCATTCAGATTGGACATAACTGTGATTTGGGTGAAAATGCTCTTATGGCAGGACAAGCAGGGATTGCAGGGTCAACGACCACAGGAAAAAATGTTATCATTGGTGGACAGAGTGCCATAGCAGGGCATATTCATATTGGAGACTCTACTACTATTGCAGGTAGGAGTGGAGTGACCAAATCTTTAGAGGGTGGAAAGACCTATGCAGGATTCCCTGCCATAGAGCATGTCTCATGGCTAAAGATACAGGCTAAAATAGCAGGGCTTATTAAGAAGAAGAGGTAATATTAAAATAATCTTAAGCATATATATTATATAATTTTATTAATAATATATAAGGATTGTTATGTCAGCCACATCATCAATACAAATAGACCCTCAACGTGAGTTAAAAAAACCTCTTCCAACAGGTGTAGAGATAAAACTAGATTCCAAAAAACTTATTGTAAGTAAAACTGATATGAAAGGTAAAATCATCTATGGAAATGATTATTTTACTGAAATATCTGGTTATAGAGAGAGTGAGCTTATTCACTCTCCACATAGTATATTAAGACATCCTAGTATGCCAAAGGCTGTCTTTTATCTGATGTGGAAACATTTAGAAGCTGGTAGAAATATTATGGCAGTTGTAAAAAATATGACAAAGTACGGTAATCACTACTGGGTGACAACCGATTTTGATATTAAGAAAAACTCTATTACAGGAAAGCCTGAATATTATATCGCCTTTAGACAAGCAGCACCTCGTCGTGTGGTCGATACTATGGAGAAAATATATGCAAAGTTATTAGAGATAGAGTATGAGCATGGGATGGAAGCTTCTGTAGTCTATTTTGAATCTTACCTAGAGGAGAAAGGGATGAACTACGACCAGTTTATTGAAGACCTTGCCAAGCCAAAAGGCTTGAAGGCTGTTATATTTGAGAAGATGAAGAGTCTATTTGGTTAGACAAAAATCTCATCTAAAATAGTATTGACATACTCATTGGCTTTAAACTCAATAAGGTCATCAGGCTGTTCGCCTGTTCCTATATAGTAGATGGGCATCTTAAGCTCATCTGCAATAGATAGCACTGAACCACCTTTAGCAGTTCCATCTAGTTTTGTGATAATTATCCCATCTATACCTATCATTTCATTAAAAACTTTAGCTTGATTGATACTTGAACTCCCTTGTGTTCCATCTAAAATAAGCATCTTTCTATGAGGTGCATTTGGCATCGCTTTGTTGGCTATTCGTACCATCTTCTTTAGCTCTTCACCCAAATTGGTCTGCGTGTGCAGTCTTCCTGCTGTATCTATGAGTACATGGTCAATCTTTTTTGATTGTGCTGAGAGAATGGTGTCATAAACTACGGCTGATGGGTCATGTCCCTGTTTCGTAGCGATAATTGGTATCTCTAATCTAACAGCCCAACGTCTCAACTGCTCAATGGCAGCAGCCCTAAATGTATCTGATGCCCCTAACATAACACTCTTTCCCTCTTTTTGATGGAAACGTGCTAGTTTGGCAATTGTAGTGGTTTTTCCTGCTCCATTGACACCGACAATCATATCTACAAACGGTTTTGCATCTATATCCTCTTTCCAGTCTGCTTTATATTGAAATACAGATATAAGAGCAGTATAGGCATCTCCTCTATCTATCTTTTTAGGAACTCTCTCTAAAAACCTCTCTATTAATTCATAGTTTACATCTGCTTCAAGTAGAATATCTTCAAACTCATCATGTGTTATTTTACTTTTTTTTAGAGGTGCAACCTCTTTTATAGCCTCTGTTGTTCTTCCAAAAACTTTTTTTAATATATTGAACATTCTTAACCTTTATATCTCTTTTTTATATATCTTCTAGTGCCTGTTTGATATCACTCTCAATCATCTCTTCAGGTACTATTCCTTCATAGTGCCTGTAGTACTCACCATATACAAACATCACCATCATAGGGAGTTCAAAATCAGCTTGTAACTTAAGTCTACTGGATAGTATTGATGCTAACTTATTGTTGCTCTCTTTGCTGTTTGAGATGTAGTAGTTTACATCTCTTAAAGCGATAGAGCATTTTATCTCTTTCTCTTCTATATCGTCATGAATGAGTAGACCCATTATAAAAAGGCTACTTTTATACTTTTTTTGAAGATTGTTTAGATGTGGTATCTCTCCACGACAAGGGGGACACCATGTGGAGAAGAAATTGACCAATACAATGGGTTGAAGGATATTAGAAAAGTTATAGATACCGTTCTTTATTTCTAATATCGTTGGTTCTTTGTCTATACTCATAAAATTTAGAGTATATTTTTGGGATGGTTCTTTTGTTGGTTTTGCATCTATAATAGGAACTAGAGTTGGAGAAGATGTCTCTTTTTTTTGTAGTTCATTTTTTTCTATTTTGTTCTCATCACAAGAGGTAAATAGAAGTGTAACTACTACAATTGTTAAAAAGAGGTAAAGTTTATTTTTCATTTAAAGTGTATCTTTAGTATTTTTAGCGATTATAACAAAAAAAACTATAAAAGAGAGTAAATAAAAATGGATAAAAAGAGTTTTAGGGTTTCGTGTATAGATAAATTAAAAAAAAATAGAAAAAATCGCTACTATAGTTCAGATAAAAGAGTAAATAGATGGCTATATAAAGAGATAAAAAAGAGAGGATGTAAAGTTGTAATGCTTTATATCCCTTTGAGTATAGAGATTAATATATCAGATTTAATAAAATGGCTTAGAAAAGAGAATGTGACTCTTCTTGTCCCTTTTATGGTAGGTAAAAGCTTTAGATTGGTAAAATATAGACTACCATTAAAAATTAAAAAATTTTCTGTAAAAGAACCCAATAACTCTACAAAAATTTACAAAAAAATAGACCTATCCATCGTTCCAGTTATTGGAATTGATAAAACTTTTAGACGTATAGGCTTTGGTAAAGGCTTCTATGACAGATTTTTTGGGAAAAAATCTGCTCATATAAAAGAGGTTCTCTTCATAGGACGAGAGATGTGCATATCAGATAAAAATATTACCGATGATTATGACGTAGAGGGAGATATCTACTTAACATCAGATAGGATTTTTATAAAAGATAGCTTAAAAAATAATATTATAAGAAATCAAGGTATTAATGCCTTGAAATAGGAGAAAAAATGATAGAAGATATATCTATATCCATATCAACAGTAACAGCTATTTTAGGTGCAGTGGCAAGTTATCTGTTTGTAAAGAATGATAGTAAAAAGCAGTTTAAACACCATGATGCAGAGGCAAAAGCAAAAGCTTTAGCGATAGAGCATGAGGCAGAAAATCGTCTTCATGAGGCAAAAGTGTTTATTAAAGAGCAAGAGGTAGTACTAGAAAAAAAATTTCAAGAGAGGGTTTTACGTGTAGAGAAACAGAAAAATGAGTTGAATGTTGAGCTTAAATCTTTGGAGAAGAGAGATAAAGAGCTTGATAAAATGAGAAGCTCATTGCTTAAAAAAGAGCAGTATCTCGATAAGCTTGTTGAGGAGAAAGATGCTGAGTTGTCCAATCTAGTCTCTGTTTTAGAGAAGAGTTCAAGTATGACCAAAGATGAAGCTAAAGCTTATCTGATACAAAAAGTAGAGGAGCAGTCAGAACTAGAACTAGCACAGCTGATTCGTAAATCTGAAACACAAGCGAAACATGATGCTAAGAAAAAAGCAGATTATATCCTCTCTCAAGCAGTGACACGCTATGCAGGTGAGTTTGCAGGTGAGAGACTTCAAAATATTGTAAATCTTCCAAGTGATGAGCATAAAGGGCGTATTATTGGTAAAGAGGGGCGAAATATTAAGAGCTTAGAGCAACTTTTAGGAGTAGATATTATTATTGATGAGACACCTGGGGTGATTATTATTAGTAACTTTAATCTCTATAGAAGAGCGATAGCTACACGAACCATTGAACTGTTGATAGCAGATGGTCGGATTCACCCTGGGCGAATAGAGGATATTCATACTAAGGTAAAAGCAGAGTTTGAGCAGAAGATTTTAGAAGATGGTGAAAATATCGTAGTTGAGCTTGGTCTTTTGCCTATGGCAGAGGAGCTTATGCGTCTTTTAGGTCGTATGCGATATCGTGCCAGTTATGGACAAAATGCTTTGGCTCATACTTTAGAGGTGGCAAAACTAGCCTCTATTATGGCAGCAGAGATGGGTGGAGATGAGAAGTTGGCACTTAGAGCAGGGCTACTTCATGATATTGGTAAAGCTTTAACCCAAGAGCTAGGTGGAAGTCATGTAGATTTGGGTGTAGAGGTCTGTAAAAGACATAATGAACACCCAACAGTTATTAATGCTATCTATGCTCATCATGGACATGCAGAGCCTGATGGTGTAGAGTCAGCAGCCGTTTGTGCTGCAGATACACTTAGTGCATCCAGACCAGGTGCTAGACGTGAGGTTTTGGAGAGTTTTACCAAGCGTGTAAAAGATTTAGAGGATATAGCACTAAAAGAGAGAGGTGTGGTCGCTGCTTATGCTATTAATGCAGGTAGAGAGATACGTGTATTTGTCAATGCTAGAGTTGTAAATGACAATCAGATTACTGTTTTGTCCAAAAAGATTGCAAAAGAGATAGAGAATAAGGTACAATTCCCTGGCGAAATCAAGGTCAATGTTATTCGTGAAAAACGAGAGATTACCTATGCTAAATAATATAAAAAGAGGAAATAGAATGAACAAAGGACTATTTTTTGTGGTAACAGCAACACTGCTACTAACAGGATGTAATGCAAAAGAGGAATCAACAGCAGTAAAACCAACTAGCTCTTCTAGTAAAACTGAAGTGGTTACAGATAAAAAAGAGGATACTATTGTAGTTCTTGAGACCAACCAAGGAAAGGTAGAGATTAAACTTTTTCCAAAAATTGCACCATTGGCAGTTGAGAACTTTGTAACACATACTAAAAATGGTTACTACAATGGTCTAATTTTCCATAGAGTTATCAAAGATTTTATGATTCAAGGTGGAGACCCAACAGGAACAGGAACAGGTGGTGAGTCTATTTGGAAAGAGGATTTTGCAGATGAGTTTTCTCCAAATGTAGTATTTGACAGACCAATGCTCTTAGCGATGGCAAACAGAGGTCCAAAAACAAACGGAAGTCAGTTTTTCATAACTACAAAAGCTACACCTTGGTTAAATGGTAGACACACTATTTTTGGTGAAGTGGTAGCAGGTCAAGATGTTGTACGTAAGATTGAAAATACTAAAGTAGGGCGTGGAGACAAGCCTGTAGAAGAGCAGAAGATTGTTAAGGCGTATGTTAAATAGTCGATGATAGATTTAGATGCCTTACGTTTAGAGCGAGAGAAGTGTATAGATTGGAAAAATATTAAACCATATTGGGAGGCTGTAACAGCTCTTCCAAAGGTAGAAGAGGTTGAGGTAAAGCTAGGGGATAAGATAGAAATCTATCCAAAAGGTTTAAGTGATGAGCAAGAGGAGTATATCTATCGTTCTGCTAAAACTGTTTGGCCGTGGAGAAAAGGACCTTTTCAAATCTCAAAAACATTTATTGATAGTGAGTGGCGAAGTTATATCAAGTATGACTTACTAAAACCTCACTTTGATATAAAAGATAAAATAGTAGGAGATATCGGCTGTAATAATGGCTATTATCTCTTTCGTATGATGGAGGAGAAGCCCAAGCGTCTTATTGGATTTGACCCATCTGCTATCCCCTATTGTCAGTTTAAATTTTTAGACCATTTTATACAGAGTGATATAAAGTTTGAACTTTTAGGGGTAGAACACGTTGAGTATTATGAGCATCGGTTTGATACACTTTTCTGTTTGGGAGTGCTATATCATAGACCTGACCCCATTGGTACGTTAAAGTCTCTCTATAAGGGCTTAAACTTCGGTGGAGAGCTTATTTTAGATACTTTTATGATTGATGGAGAGGATGAGGTCTGCCTTACGCCTAAAAAACGTTACTCTAAGATACCCAATATCTACTTTATCCCTACAGTCAATGCACTAAAAAATTGGTGTTATCGAGCAGGGTTTGCCAAGATAGAGATTTTGGAAATAGCTAAAACAGAGATTAATGAACAGCGTAAAACAGAGTGGATTAATACCCAATCACTAGATGATTTTTTAGATGAAAATGATGATTCTAAAACAGTAGAAGGGTATCCTGCTCCTAAAAGAGTGTATATTAAAGCTAAAAAAATTAAAAAAAAGAGTTGATTTCTTAAATTAATTTTCAAAATCGTAAAAAATAAGGTATAATTAAAGAAAAATTAGACTGCTTAGATAGATTATATTAATATTTATTAAAATATATAGTTTTATTATCTTGTTTTAAAATAAGAGATTTTTAGATATAACCTTAATAAAGTAGATAGATTATATAGGATTAGAATGAGAATATTGACCATAGGGTTCAGTGATGAGTTTGTCAAGCAATTAGAAGTTGAACTAGAAAAATACTTTATCTGTATTGTTGACAATGCAAAAGATTTGTATGATGCAACAAACTTTACAGACTTTAGACATTATGAACTTATTATCATAGTAGATGAGAACCAAAAGTACTCATTTGAAAAGTATAGTAAGGAGATTAAGAAGAAGAAGCGAGAGACTAAAATTATTGTTATTACCTCTATGGCAAAAAATCAAATACTTCTTTTTGATTTAGGTGCAGATGAGGTTATTACAGATTATATAGACTCTCCAGAGCTAATTGCTGCTAGAGTGTTGTCAAATATGCGTAATCTTTTTGGTACACATATAGATATTGGAAAGCTCGTCATTGATATTACCAATAAAAAGATAAAATATGATGATAAGATTGTCTCTCTTAATGGTAAGACATTTGATATCTTAGCATACTTAGCACTAAGAGAGGAGCGTGTTTTCTCAAAAGATGAGATTATCAATGCTCTTTGGGAAGAGCCTGAGTATGTGAGTGATAATACCGTAGAGGTAGCAATCAATCAGATAAGAAAAAGACTTAAAAGTATTTTAGGTTTTCAAGTGATACATACAGTAAGAAGAAGAGGATATAAATTCTCTTATGAGAAGTAGATAAATATCTTGTAAAACAGACTCGTTCCCAACGTCCTCGTTGGGAATGCATATGAGAATAGAATCTACAAAAAAACTTTATTTGTTAAAATAACTCCTTTATGCATTCCCACCGAGACGGTGGGAACGAGACTAACTAATTAGTAGTTATTTATACGCTTTTAGCCCATCATTTATCTGAACATACGCCTCAATAGGAGTTGTTTCAAAGTAAAAGATATTATGCTTTTTTGCAAAATCTTTAGTAATCTTCTGAACTGCCAACAGATTAAATCTAGGGGCTTTAGGGAAGAGATGATGCTCTATTTGAGTGTTAAGTCCTCCATAGAACCAATGTGTAAACATACCCCCACTCAGTGAACGGCTTGTTCTCATTTGAAGCTCCATCCATGAGAGTTTTTTCCCATCCTCCTCTTCAAATGTCTCACAACCTAAGTGATTTGTAATAAAACCAAATGCCAACCACGGAGAGAGAACAAAGTTATATGTTAAAAATACAATCAATCCATCACTAAATCCTAAAGAGGCAAAGATAGTCCCCCATACTATAGGCCAGTGAAGAAGCATAAGTGCAAACTCACCATAGTGTTTGTTTCTTAGTGCAAAAGCGTAAGATTGAGCTATAAAAGCACTATTCATAAAAAACATAGAACCCCAAAAGATTATATATTTATATTTTTTAATAATAGAATTATTACCTCTATGTTTATCGTTAGTAAATGTACCATCTAATGCTCGAATATCTTCATCTTTTTGAATAATATTACAAAAAGTGTGATGATTTACATTGTGTTTATAGTCCCACCACTTAGAGGAGTTACTTAAGATAATAGCTGAAAATGGATAGGATAGTTGAAATGAGAGTTTTTTGCTCTTAAAGTACTGTGTGTGTAGAATATCATGAGATATAAATACAGCACGAGTAGCGATAACTACCATAAAAAGACCTAGTAAAAAAGGATTCCATACTGAAGCTGTTGAGAGTGCTACAATCATCGCAATAGCTACCCCCATCATCTCTATAGTTCCTCGTACAGGAACTCTATCAAGTAGTCCTGCCTTCCGAACCTCTGCTCTTAACTCATCAAAATTGTCTGGATAGGGTGTCTGTGTCATTGTTTTCCTTTAGTTTCATTTCTCTTTTAAATTACTATTAATTATAACCAGCATATCTTGATTTTATATATTCATATAGAGAAGTAGATTATCTCTTGATATCTCATGTTACACATATTATCTATTTTGGCTATAATTACAAAAAAATAGTAAGGATTACATAATGAATGTAAAAAAGATAAGAAGTGTATGTAGACCATTTAGAATTGTCTTAGGATTGGGGCTTATAGGTTATGGTGTTTATAGTGCCAATGCATGGTTTTATTTAGGAGCTATCCCCTTATTAGCTGGACTCTTAAACTTTTGTCCACTCTGTAAAATCACAGGTCAATGTGACATAATGGGTGGCAAATAGTCTAATCCATGTATCAACGAGAATTTGAAAACCTGCTTCGCACCAAACCACCAAGAGCCATGCTCTTCTATGGAGATAATGAGTATCTCATAAGCTCATATCTTCAACACTATATCAATATAACCCACGCCAAAGATTCTCTTTTAACACAATATTTTGAGGAGTATGATTTTACAATTGCTAAAAACTATCTCTCTCAAATCTCTCTTTTTGGTGGGGTTAATCTTCTTATTATAAAAAGAGATAAAAAAATTCCCAAAAAGGAGTTAGATACCCTTATTGAACTGGTGCAAAAAAGCCCTGATAGCTATCTTCTTTTGGAGTATAAAGGGTTAGATAAAGATGCAAAATCACTACAAAGCTCTTTTTCACCTAAAAAAGGGGCAAACTGGTTAAGACTTTTTGAACCAAGCATAAGAGATAACATAGCATACCTACAGAGAAAAGCTAAAAATATTGGACTAAATATTGACCACTATGCTCTACAACATCTACTTATGATTTTAAATAACAACTTAGCTCTTTGTGCCAATGAGCTTAATAAACTAGCTATTTTAGAGGGAGAGGTGACATCAAAAGATATCGACAGACTAGTCTACTCGACAGCTTCTCTAAAGGTGGAGAAACTGCTTATTGAACTGTTTGAAAAAAAGCCTGTTATATCTACTATTAATAGGCTTATTGAGTTAGGAGAGGATGAGTACTCTATATTACGCTCAACACAGTTTTTTATTAACCAAATATTTCTTTTTCATGCCTATATGAAGCTACATGGTAAGATAGACTCAAAAGAGATATTGGGATATAAGTTACCTAAAGATATAGAGAATCAAAAAGCTAACTTGGCTCTTAGAGTTAAAAGCCAAACGATTTTAAAAATATTTGAGCATCTCTTGGAGGTAGAGCTACAGTTAAAAAGTAGTAACTCTATGGATAAAGAGGCGTTAATATATGGGGCATTTATCAAG
>Ga0256831_1000804_pt1 | contig 16648 bp, 10 predicted proteins | sample 132544metaG_FD_189087 | JGI IMG/M metagenome (GOLD analysis project Ga0256831, IMG submission 189087) | Hydrothermal vent microbial communities from Lau Basin, Pacific Ocean - 132-544 | ecosystem: Environmental > Aquatic > Marine > Hydrothermal vents | place: Pacific Ocean: Lau Basin | collected...
CAAATAAGTAAGCCTGATGAGGAGGCTTTGAAGTTTATAGAGGCGTTTAATCACATGAAAAAGCTTAAAGGAAAACGGGCTGATTTTCCTGCTTTGAGTGCTTTGAGTGGAGATATTCGCCCTTTTGTGGAGGCTCTTCCTTTTACTTTGACAGATGAACAACAGAGTGTTATTGATGAGGTTAGAGCCGATTTGAGGCGTAGCGATAGAGCCTCTAAGCGACTGATTATCGGAGATGTTGGCTCAGGGAAGACGATGATAATACTCGCTTCTGCTATGATGGCGTATCCACAAAAGAGTATCTTGATGGCTCCCACTTCACTTTTGGCGATGCAGATATATGAAGAGGCTGTTAAGTTTTTGCCCAAAAATATGAGTGTCGCTTTGGTAAAGCAGGGAAAGAGTGAGGGGGATTATCTAAGTGCTGATTTTATTGTGGGAACTCATGCTATTTTACACAAAGATGATATGCCAAAAGCTCCTCTTGTGATGGTGGATGAACAGCATCGCTTTGGAACAAAACAGAGGGCGTTGTTGGAGAATATGATGACAGGTGATGAGAGAAAACCACACTTTTTACAGTTCTCTGCTACCCCAATCCCACGAACACAAGCGATGATGCAGTCGGAGTTGATAGATGTGAGTCTGATTACCACTACGCCGTTTGATAAGGATATCACTACTCATATCATAGGCAGAGAGGATTTTTCAGAGCTTTTAGAGGAGATGAAAAATGAGATAGCACAAAATCATCAAGTTCTAATCATCTACCCTTTGGTAGAGGAGAGTAGAGAGATACCCTACCAATCATTAGATGAGGGGCGAGGGTTTTGGGAAAAGAGATTTGAGAAGGTCTATCTAACTCATGGAAAAGATAAAAATAAAGAGGATGTCTTAATAGAGTTTAGAGAGAAGGGAAATATCCTTTTGGCAACTACAGTAGTGGAGGTTGGGATTTCGCTTCCACGATTGACTCTTATTGTTATTGTGGGTGCTGAACGCTTGGGGTTAGCTACGCTTCATCAACTTCGAGGTAGAGTAGGGCGTTTGGGGTTAAAGAGTTGGTGTTATCTCTTTACCAATAATAAAAAAAATGGTCGCTTAGAGGCGTTTACTAAAACGCAGAGTGGATTTGAGATTGCCAAGCTTGATTTAAAATTTAGAAACTCAGGTGATATTTTAGATGGAACAGTTCAGAGTGGAATGCAGTTTAAATGGTTGGATTTAGCAGAGGATGAGAGAATCGTTAAGGTAGCTAAAGATAGAGTAAACGCTACTCTTTAAATCTATTAATGTATAATGCTAAAAAATATAATAGACTTGATTTAAAGCTTATTTGGAATCGGAGACTTTAGTCCCGAATAAAGCGAGGCTAAAGCCATCGGTTCCTAGTTTTGAAACATATTTCAGGGAGAGATATAACGTGAACGTATTAATAATTGGGGCAGGTGGACGAGAGTACTCTATTGGGATGGCTCTTAAAAAAGATGAGAAAGTAGAGAAGATATATTTTGCACCTGGTAATGGGGCGACGGATATGTTGGGTGAGAACTTGGCACTATCTGATTTTAATGAGTTGGCTGATTTTTGTGAGGCTAATGATGTTGAGCTAACGATTGTTGGACCTGAAGCTCCTTTGGTTGATGGGATTGTTGATTTGTTTGAAGAGAGAGGCTTAAAGATATTTGGTCCATCGGCAAAAGCGTCACAGCTAGAGGGTTCAAAGATATTTATGAAAAACTTTTTAGCTCGTCATAATGTTCCAACGGCTAAATATATTGAGACAGACTCTTTAGAGGTCGCCTATAAGTTTATCAACACATTAGAAGCACCCATTGTAGTTAAAGCAGATGGTCTTTGTGGTGGTAAAGGGGTGATTATCGCTCAGAGTCATGATGAGGCAAAACAGGCAGTAGGAGAGATGCTCTCAGGGAACTCTTTTGGTGATGCAGGGACTGCTGTTGTTATAGAGGAGTTTTTAGATGGTTATGAGCTTTCTGTTTTTGCTATCTGTGATGGTGAGGATTATGTGGTTCTCCCCGCGGCTCAAGACCACAAGAGACTACTAAACAATGATGAAGGACCAAACACAGGTGGAATGGGTGCGTATGCTCCAACACCACTTGTTAATGATGAGATATATAGAAAACTAGATGAGCGTGTTATAGTTCCTACACTAAAGGGTATGAAAGAGGAGGGGATGCCATTTAAGGGTGTACTTTTTATGGGTGTGATGGTGGTTGATGGTGAGCCAATTATCTTAGAGTACAATGTTCGTTTTGGAGACCCTGAGTGTGAGGAGATTATGCCTCTTCTTAAATCTTCGGCATTGGATTTGTTCTACAAAGGAGCGACAAATGATTTAAAAAACTTGAAAGTTGAGTTTCATGATAAGTATGCTGTTGGTGTTGTTATGGCATCAAAAGATTACCCATACAAAAGCTCTACTCCTGCTGAGATAATTGTAGATGATATCCACCATGATGAGCTAGGGGATAATGCTCATATCTCCTATGCAGGTGTGACACGTGAAGAGGATGGAAAACTCTATGCTACAGGTGGTCGTGTACTTGTTTGTGTAGGTTTAGGAGAGAGTATTGCAGAGGCACAAAAGAGAGCCTATCTATTGGTAGGTCAAGTGCATTTTGCAGGAAAGCACTCTCGTACTGATATCGCTTATCAAGCACTATAGGAGAGTTACTGTATGTATAGAAAAGAGAGTATAGAATATCACATTTCACCTATGGGAAAACGTATGGGTGCATTTATGATTGATGATATTGTTGTGACGATACTTCTGTTTATTATCTTTTACAATCAACTCATCGCTATAAATCCACAAGAGCCATTGCAGTTAATCTCATTTTTAGAGACCAATGGTATCTATTTTATACTTTTGAGATTTCTATATCATCTCTATTTTACATGGCAGAGTGGACAGACTCTTGGAAAAAGAGTGCTTAATATTCGTATTGTTGAGGTAGAGAGTGGAGGGATACCCTCATTTCAAGTGGCAACACTTCGTTCAGGGTTTAGAGTGGTAAGTGAGAGTATCTTCTATTTGGGTTATATATTGGCATACTTCACTCCAATGGTGCAGACACTACATGATAAGATATCAAATACTGTTGTTGTAGATGCGTAATCTCCTATTTTATCTTATCTTCTGCGTGACGCTACTGTTCTCGAAAGAGACGATTGAGGTATTTGCAAAGCACGTTATAGCTAAAGACAAAAAGAGCTTTGTAGCTGATGAGCAGGTTATTATCCTCTATGATGGAGCGATGATAAAATCTGACCACGCCGAGTATGATAAAAATACATCTCTTTTGGTACTAGAGGGTCATGTTGAGATGCTTGGGATGGATGAGAATCGTGTCTCTAGTAATCGTTTGGTGATTAACACCTCTAAAAAAGCAGTTAAATTTAAAAAACTTTTTTTATCAGGGGAGGATGATTTATGGATAGATGCCAACAGTGCTAAAAAGAGAGAGAATGATTATCTATTAGGTGAGAGTAAAATCTCCTCTTGTAATGTAAATAATCCAGATTGGACGATAGAGTTTAGTAGAGCTCACTACCATGATGACCATAAGTATGTGACAATGAAAGATGCAAAATTGCGTTTTTTTGATACTACTATATTCTACTTCCCCTATCTTGCTTTTCCTACTAACAACAAGCGTACCACAGGAATTTTACCACCACGATTTGGTTCACCTGACTTGGAGGGTTTTTTGTATGAACAGCCATTTTTCTATGCACCTACGAACAATATGGATGTGGAGTTAAATCCTCAAATACGAACCAATAGGGGTTTTGGTACTCATGCTACACTGCGTTTTGTGGACTCTAACCACTCTGATGGATATTTTAGAACAGGCTATTTTAAAAATATTCAGAGTTATGTTAATGAGTATGATGTTAATCCAACTCATTGGGGTGCTGAACTCTTTTATCAATCGACTGATGTTTTAGATGAGCGTATTAGACCTAAAAATTATGAGAGTGGATTATATGTTAATGCTACACATCTTAATGATAGAGAGTATCTAAATCTACAAAAAGAGTCAGCTTCTGCCCTTCTTAAATCAAATCTAATTGAGTCACGGATTAACGCTTTTATGTATGATGAAAAAGATTACTTTGGACTCTATGGTAGGTACAATATAGATACAAGTAAGAGAGATAATGATGGGACACTACAAGAGTTCCCCTCTTTTCAGTATCATAAGTATATGACCGAGTTTCCCCTTGATAACTTTTTCTATAGGATAGATGCACGATGGCGTAACTTTATGCGAAAGAGTGGAAGTGAAGCCTCTGCTACTGAGATAGATATACCTTTGACCTATTTTGGTTCATTTTTTGATGACTATCTTGATGTCTCTCTTTCTGAAAATCTCTATTTTAGTCATATAGACTTTAGAAGTCTCTCTAATGATGCCGATAACTATCGCTACTTTAGAAACTATCATACGCTTGAACTCTCTAGTGATTTAACCAAGGAGTATGATGGGATGGTTCATACTCTGCACCCCTCATTGACCTATGTTCGACCAAGTATAGAGAGAGAACCCTCTGTAAAATATAAAGATTTAGAAAAGGAACAACAAGAGCTGTTTACCACTCAGACTACAGAAGAGCAACTCTCTTTTGGATTGAATCAATATGTGTATAATGCCGATTTGGATATGAATTTTTTTGAAAAAATAAGCTACTCAACCTATCCAAATAGAGAGGAATCAACAGGAGATTTGATGCATGAGTTGGGCTATAATGGAGAGAACCTAAATCTCTATAGCAATCTTACTTATGCTTGGAATGAGAAGCAAATCCGTTCATTAACTACTTCTCTTAGATATAATCAAAGCAACTATGATATAATGTTAAGACACTTCTATAATCATGATTTTTTATTTGATAATAAGAAAACAAGTTTTATAAATACAGGGCTGACTCATCGTTATAACGATAAAGATAGCTGGTTTGTCAATATGGATTATGATTTAGAGCAGGAGTTTAATCATCAATGGAAACTGGGTTGGTCACACAAACAGAAATGTTGGGGTGCAAAAATAAGTGTGGGGCAGGAGATTATTCCAAATCGTGAAGACTCTTTTCGAAACACATCTATCTATTTTGAACTCAATCTTAATCCATTTGGTGGTATAAAACAAAATTATGAACAAGATTTTTCAGAAGGTGCAAAATAGATGAAAACAGAGGCAAAAGTAGGTCTTTTTATAACATTATCACTCATATTTCTTTTTGGATTATTGTCTCAGCTTAGTAGCTTTGATAACTTTTTTAAAAAGTCTTATCCTGTTATGGCAAAGATAGATGATGGTTTGGGGTTAAAAAACAGAGCAAAAGTGAAATTTAAGGGTGTCAATATTGGCTATGTAGACAAAGTTGTGTTGGATGGAAGTGATGTTGTCTCTCATCTACTTATTGATGAGGGGGTACAAATTCCTGCTGATTCCATTATTTCCGTTTCTCAAGACTCTCTACTTGGGGGTAAATTTATAGATATTAAACCAGGTGTCTCTACAGAGATATTAGCCCCAAATATGATACTCTCAAAGGAGACTAAGCAGTCAAGCATCGCTGACGCTTCCACCTCTGCTGATGAGGCGTTTCAGGAGATAAAATTCTTGGTAAAGGATTTAAGAGATATGCTCTCATCGGGTGGGAAAAGTAATATTGAGGAATCTTTAGCAAATATACGAGAGTTTAGTACACTTCTATCCTCTATCCAACGAGAAGACAACCGAACCATTCATGAGATTATTAGTAATCTCAATAAGACACTTCTCAATGTAGACTCCACGGTTTCAAAATTTGCAACAATGAGTGATGAGATTACAAAAACCTCACAAGAGTTTGCATTAATGAGCAAGGATATTAGTAGAACTTCCCAAGGCTTTTTGACCATGAGTCAAGATATTAGTAAAACAGCTAAAGATTATTCAGCAATAAGCTATGACATCAGTAAAACAACAAAAGATTTTAGTAGAACAGCAGAGGATTACTCTTTGGTCGCTCATAATTTCAATAAAGATTTACCTGCAATTATGGCAGAGATTAAATCCATTACAGAGTATCTAAATAGAATTGGTGCAACACTGGATAAAAAACTGCCAACAGCAATGGATAAGTTTACAACATTGGAGGATAATTTAAACACCACTATTGTCAATAAAGATAGTAGCCTAAATAAAGCTCTAACCTCTGTAGATGGTTTCTTCGCAGATGGTACTGAGACGATGGGAAAGATAGATACCTATCTTGATAGTATGATAAAGAGTGAACTTCATGTAGAGATGCGTTCTGATGAGGTTTATGATGCTGGTGGATACTCAAAATCAAAGATAAACATAGCCCTAAAGCCTGACCAAACACGCTACTATATGCTTGGGTTAACCTCTGGACCAGACTTCTCTGCTGATGATAGTTTTGAGAAGGGATATAAAGGTGATAAGATTCATGAGAGTGGGGACTATCTCCTATCGGCTCAATATGGTAAACGTTTTGATGATATGCTTTTTCGTGTAGGATTAATAGAGGGGCAGGGTGGTTTTGGATTTGATTACTATGCCAAAAATGATAGGTTGAAATTTAGTGCAAACCTTTATGACTTCAATGCCGTTAATGATATTAGAGGAGATAATCCAAATCTATCACTAACAGCTAGATATCGCTTCTTTAAGCATATCAATGCGTATGTAGGTGCTAATAATATTTTAAATAGTGAGGCAAACTCTATCTCATTTGGGCTAGGTGTTAGTTTTGTGGATAATGATTTAAAGTCACTTTTAGGTTCAGCTGCTTCGGCTGCAAAATAGTGGCATGATAAAAACAGAAGAGAAGTTTGTGATTTTTAAAGATAGAGAGGATGCTTGTGCCTCTTTGATTGAACTTCTACCTAAGCATATACTAAAATCAGAAGAGACTGTGGTTCTTGGTATTAGTGAGGGTGGTGCTTATTTGGCAGACAAGATAGCAGAGTCGTTAAATAGTAGAATGGATTTGCTTCTAACAGAGGCAATCTACTCTACAGTTAATAAAAAACTGCCTATTGCAATGGTTGGAGAGACAGAGGAGTTGGTTATGCATAAGGCATTGATTGACTCTTTTGGTATCTCAAAAGATTATATCTATAATGAGGCATCTCGAAAATATAATAAAACTATTTTTGAGTATATCCAAAAGTATAGAAATGGAGAGGTTTTAAATGGATTAGAGGATAAGTATGTTCTGTTGGTAGATGAGTGTGTAGAGACAAGTTTGACAATGCTTACAGCTATTAAAACAGTTATTGCACTTGGTGCTAAGAATGTTTTTATAGTTGTACCTATTTTGGATAACATTGTCTACAAAAGCTTATTGACAGTTTGTGACAATATTTTCTGTTCACACAAAATAGATGATTATATCTCAATAGAGTACTATTATGAGAATATAGATGAGTTTACCTTTGACGAGATAGATGAGTTGATGTCAAGGGCTAAGATTAGAAATGAAAAAATTAAAGGAAAAAAGATAAAATGAGTGAAAAAATTATAGAGACATCATGTAACAATTTAAATGAAAAATATACATTTGATAAAGTGGCAAAACAGGCAAGTGGAGCAGTGCTGTATCAAGTTGGAGATGCTGTACTTTTAGCTGCTGTTGCTATTGACCCAAAGCCAGTTGATGAAGATTTTTTACCACTAACAGTTCAGTATGTAGAGAAATCTTATGCTGCTGCTAGAATCCCTGGAGGATTTATAAAAAGAGAGACCAAACCAGGTGATTTTGAGACCTTAACCTCACGAATAGTTGACCGTTCCTTAAGACCACTATTTCCAAAAGGTTTTCACTATCCTGTAGTTATAACTATTACTGTACTATCAGCCGATATCTCGGTAGATATGCAAGTAGCAGCGATGCATGCTGCATCTGCGGCACTTTTTACCTCTGATATTCCTGTAAATCAAGCAGTATCAGCAGTGCGTATTGGAAAGATAGACGATGAATTATTAATAAATCCAACACTTTTAGAGCAAGAGAATTCAACATTAGATTTATTGGTCGTAGGAACAGGCTCTGATATTTTGATGATTGAGATGTGTGTTAATGCCTCGGAAGTGGAGTATGTTCAACAGACCAATGAGCTAGAAGAGGATGAGCTTTTAGAGATTATTGATGTGGCACAATCAGCGATTAGTGGAGCTACAGAGGCTTATACTTCAAGCTTTATACCTGCTAAAAAAGAGGAGATAGAGATTGTTTTAGCCGAAGATAAAGAGGATATGGAACTCTATAAGTTTATTGAAGATAACTATAAAGAAGCCGTATCAAATGCCGTACAGTCAATGGCAAAGAGTGAGAGAAGTACAGAGCTTAAAAAAGTACGTCAAGATATTATGGATGCACTTGAAGCCAAAGGGGAAGAGAGAGATAAAGAGCTAGTATCTAAGATGCTAGAAGCGTATAAAAAAACAGTTGTTCGTTCACTTATTCTCGATGATAATGTTAGAGCCGATGGACGAGCCTTAAATGAGGTGCGTCCTATATCTATAGATATCAATCTTTTACCTTCAGTGCATGGTTCATGTCTCTTTACACGTGGACAGACACAAGCATTGGTTACTGCAACATTAGGTGATATGAAAGCGGCACAAGCGTATGATTTAATCGGCTCTAAAGGGGCTTTATATGAAACATTTATGGTTCATTATAACTTTCCAGGTTTCTCTGTAGGTGAAGCAAAACCAGCAAGAGCCCCAGGGCGAAGAGAGCTAGGTCATGGAAATCTTGGAAAAAGAGGACTAGAGCCTACTCTTGATTTAAAAAGAGATGGAACAGTACGTTTGGTATCTGAAATATTAGAATCAAATGGTTCATCATCTATGGCAACGGTTTGTGGTGGTTCATTGGCACTAAAAGCTGCTGAGGTAGAGACCTCTAAGCTTGTAGCAGGAATTGCGATGGGGCTAGTTACGGATGGTACAAAAAACTGTGTTCTTTCAGATATTATGGGGCTTGAAGACCATGATGGAGATATGGATTTTAAAATCACAGGAACAGTTGATGGTGTAACAGCAATGCAGATGGATATTAAACTAGGTGGAATAGAGGCTAGTGTACTAAAAGAGGCACTCTATCAAGCTAAAGAGGGACGACTTCATATCTTGAACATTATGGAGGAGGCTTTAACTACAATGCCATCAAGTACAGCGTTACCTGCTCTAGTTCAGTTTGATGTAGATTCAAGCCATATCCCTGCTATTATCGGTAAAGGTGGTGGAGTTATCCGTGAGATTATAGAAAAATATGGGGTAAGTATTGATATAGACCGAGATAGCAATAGTGTCAAAATCACAGGTGCTTCAAAAGAGGATGTTGATGGAGCAAAAGCATTTATTGACAGTATCACCTCTACACCTGTTAAAAAACAGATGGTCTATGAGGTGAACAAGCAGTATGTTGGAAAAATCAAAAAAATAGTAGAGTTTGGTATGTTTGTAGAGATGCCAGATGGGTATGATGCACTGCTTCACATCTCAAAAGTAGCAAAAGAGAGAGTAAATAATCTTGAAAATATGTACAGTGTAGATGATGCCATTGATATTATTGTACTAGAACAAAAAGGTAAAAAAGTGGAGCTTTGTACCCCAGCTTATCTACTTTAAAATCTAAATAGTAAATAGTATGATTTTAACGCATCACGTTAAGCGAAAGATGTCTCAAAGAGGCATCACTAAAAATATGATAGATATAGCATCTCTTTATGGGAAATATCAACGTGATAAAATCTTTATGAACAGACAGAGAGTGAAACTACTTTTAAAAAAGGTGGATTTCTATAGACGAATGCAACGAGGAAAAGATTGCAATAAAATTGTACTGAAGAACTTAAATAGTTTAAGAAAACATATATTGAAGATAGAGGATAAAGGTGGCATAACCTTAGTAATGGTCGATGGTGTCTCTATCACCACTTACAATACCAACAGTTTTAAGCGAAATTTTAAGAGAGTTAGAAAGAGAAGTCGTAATGTCAAATAAAAAAACCATACAATGCCCAAGTTGTAATGAAAATATAGATGTAAATGAGATTCTATATCATCAGTTAGAAGAGGAAAATCAGAAGAGAGAGTTAAAACTAGAAAAAGAGTTTGCAAAGCTTAAAGCCAAAGAGAAGAGCTTTGAGGAGGAGTTGAGTCGTGCCATAGAGCAACAGATTAAATCTGAAAAACAGAAACTTCATGATGAGCTTAAAAAAAAGTTACAAGAGGAGCAAAATGAGTCGATGGCACTGCTTCAACAAGAGCTTAATGAAAAATCTGAACAGGTCAAAGAGCTAAATGGCTCAAAAATAGAGATAGCCAAACTCAAACGTGAAAAAGATGAGTTAGAGTCAAAAGCTAAAGCAGAGGCACAGATAGAGTTAAATCAACAGCTACAGCTTGAAAAAGAGAAGATAGAGAGAGATTTACTCAAACAAAATGAGCTAAAGTTTAGACAAAAAGATGAGCAGTTAGAGCAGATAAAGCGTCAGCTTGATAGTGCAAAACGAAAAGTAGAGCAGGGGAGTATGCAACTTCAAGGTGAGGCATTGGAGGTTCTTCTTGAGTCTTGGTTATCCTCCCAGTTCCCTTTTGATACTATAGATGAGGTAAAAAAAGGAGCGTTTGGAGCTGATTGTATTCAGACTATCCATACACGTGAAGTTCAAAACTGTGGAGTTATCTGTTATGAGACTAAAAATACCAAATCATGGAATGACGCATGGATAACGAAACTAAAACAGGATATGATTAAAGTCAATGCTGATATTGGTGTTCTAGTTACCTCTATATATCCTAAAGATATGGAACGCATGGGTTTTGTCAATGGTATTTGGGTATGCTCCTTAGATGAGTTTAAAGGCTCTGCGTCACTACTACGTGAGAGTCTCATTCGTGTGCATCATACTATACAGCGAGAAGAGAACAAATCAGACAAAATGACACTACTCTATGATTACATGACAGGAAATGAGTTCTCTATGCAGATGAAAGCGATAGTTGATGGTTTTATGCAGATGCAAGAGGAGTTAAACAAAGAGAAACGCTCCATTATGGCTAGTTGGAAACGTCGTCAAAAAACTATAGATGGTGTATTAATGAACACCACAGAGATGTACGGCTCTCTACAGGGCATAGCAGGTTCTTCCTCCATAGTACATATAGATGCGTTAGAGCTAGAAGCCCCAGACGAGTAGGGTGTTTTCCCCCGAAAACACCATCAAGAGTAAAATGGGTCAATGCGTCGGCTAAAGCCAACCCTACAGCATTTAAACTCTATTATTGTTATGACCCTGTAGGGTTGGCTTTAGCCAACATTAACCTATTCAAAGTTATAAAACCCTACTCATGCCTAAGCACCGTCAACGGGTCAGTTGAGGATGCTTTTCTAGCAGGGTAGATAGAGGATATCAACACGATTACAAATGTTCCTACAATAATAGAGACAAAATCTGTAGTCGTTAGATTGATAGGTAGACGTGAGAAACCATAAACATCCTCTGCTAAGGAGATGATATTAAAAGTGGTTAAAACCCACATACTGATAAATCCAAGTATTACTCCTGCTATAATTCCTGATACTCCAATTATCGCTCCAAGTTTAAAAAATATCTTTTTTATCTCTGCTCTAGTTGCACCAAGTGTTCTCATAAGTGCAATCTCTGCTCGTCGGCTCATTACCGTCATAAGTAGAGAAGAGATGATATTTAAAGAGGCTACTAATATGATGAGAAGTAGAACCAAAAATAGGGTCTCCTTCTCCATCTCCATTGCAGAGAAGAAGCTTTTGTTCTGCTCCCACCACCCCTCAACCATTAGACCTCTTAGATTGTTTTTTTGAAGAAATGCCTCTATGCGTTTTTTGTCATTCTGCTCATCTTTTGAGAATATATGGATACCATCATAGATGCCCTCTTTGCGTTTTAGAACAGATTGAAAGGCTTGATGGGTTGTGTACATAATGGCTTTATCATAAGAGCTTAGACCAGAGTGAAAAGTGGTATCTATCGTGAAACGTTTCTGTAGGGGCATACTTCCAAAACCTACTGCTTGTTGCTCTGAGAAGTAGAGGGTGAGCTTTTGACCATTTTGAACACCCATATCTGATGCTAAAACAGAGCCTGTAACAATCTTATATTTACTCTTTGTATTTAGAGATTTTTTTAAGGCGTGAGCAAACACCTCATTGATAACAGCCTCTTTTTCAAAGTCGATACCATAAAGGATAGAGCCATTGACGTTTGAGCCACTTTTACTTATGACTTGTGTAGTGTAGTAGGGGCTTATTGAGATAGAGGGGAACTCCTGTTGAAGTCTATCTACAAGCCTTTGATTGGTAGCATTATAGATAGTTGGTGTAATGGTTAGAGGATAGTTCATAACAAAAAGACGCTTTTTAAACTCCTCTTGTGTACCATGCATAATACCCATAGCTAACATCAACACCATAACACCTGCGGCAATCCCCAAAAAAGCCATTAGAGAGGAGAGAAAGATAAATGGATTATCTTTGTCATACTTAAGATAGTGTTTGATTATCTTGTTTATAAAGGCTCTGTTTGTAGTAGCCGATGCCATTAAGCTAGAACTCCCTTTTTAGGTCCACTTTTACCACAGCACTCTTTGTACTTTTTGCCTGAACCACATGGACAAGGCTCGTTTCGTTTTGGTTTCTTTTGACTTCTAATAGGTTTTCTAACAGGTGCTTCTCCCTCTTCAAAATCAGCTTCAACCATCTCATCTTCATTGGTAGTGGCTTCTGCTAACTCTCTCTCTAGCTCATCACGGATAGCATCCATGCGTCTCTGCTCCTCTTCAGGGTCTTGGAAGTTGAATTGTACCATCTGTAGTACTTCTATTGCTTCATGTTTAATACGTTCAATAAGTTGCATAAAGAGTTCATAGCTATCTTTTTTATACTCGGTGAGTGGGTCTTTTTGATTGTATCCTCTAAGCCCAATACCAGTTTTTAGAACATCCATCTCATAGAGGTGGTCTCTCCATTTTGGGTCAAGTACTTGAAGATAAAGCACACGTTGTACTTCACTTCTCTGCTCCTCATTAAGAGGCTCCATCTTGGCTTCATAGGTTTGAGTTATGATATCTAAAAGTATTTCTTTAACCTCAGCATAGTCTTTACCTTTAAACAGTTCTGCATCAGCATTGATTGCCAACTTCTCTCCAATAAGATTTAAGAGCTTTTCGATATTGAAATCTTCGCTAGGCATACCATCATATATCTCACACTCACTCATAAGATAGTCAACATACTCAACTCTGTTCTCTTTAATCTTTGAGTCGATATCAAAATTAGAATCAAGAAGTTGGTTTCTAAATTTATAGATAGCCTTTCTCTGTTGAGAGGCGATATCATCATACTCCAAGATATGTTTACGTGACTCATAGTGCATATTTTCCACTTTTGTTTGAGCTTTTTCTACAGAACGTGTTACGATTTTAGAGTCGATATACTCACCCTCTTCAACACCGAGTTTGTTCATAATGGTACGGATTTTCTCACCACCAAAGATACGAAGAAGATTATCATCAAGACTTAGGTAGAACTGAGATGCACCTGGGTCACCTTGACGACCTGAACGACCACGTAACTGGTTGTCGATTCGTCTACTCTCATGACGCTCTGTTCCTAAGATGTAGAGACCACCAAGCTCTTTTATCTCATCGGTAATCTTAATATCAACACCACGACCTGCCATATTGGTAGCAACTGTTACAGCCCCTTTTTTTCCTGCCTCCATAATGATTTGTGCCTCATGCTCATGGTTTTTAGCATTTAAGATATTGTGAGGTATTTTTGTTTTTTTAAGTCTCTCATGAACAAGCTCTGACTTCTCGATAGATGCCGTACCGATAAGTACAGGTTGCCCCTTTTCATGAAGCTCTTTTACTTTTCTAGCCACGGCATCAAGCTTCTCTCTTTCAGTGTTGTAGATAAGGTCATTTTTATCATCTCTAGCGATAGGTAGGTTGGTAGGGATAGAGATAACCTCCAAGTTGTAAATCTCTGCAAACTCTGTAGCTTCTGTCTGTGCTGTTCCTGTCATCCCTGCTAGTTTTTCATATCCACGGAAGTAATTTTGGTAGGTGATTTCTGCAAGAGTTTGAGACTCATCTTTTACCTCTACACCCTCTTTCTCTTCAAGTGCTTGGTGTAACCCCTCACTAAATCTTCGACCCTCAGAGAGACGACCTGTAAACTCGTCCACGATTATAATCTCACCATTTTGTGCAACATAGTCAACATCTCTAACAAAGATATATTGAGCTTTCATCGCTTGGTCAAGATGGTGTGCTAGGGTGGCATTTTCTAAACTGTATAGATTTTCTACTTCAAAGAGGTCTTGTGCTTTCTGTAGTCCATCTTCGGTCATAAGAACTTGCTTGTTTTTCTCATCTACATAAAAATCACCCGTAGTCTCTTCTGGCTCACCTGGTTTGGTCTCTTTCTTCTCACCCTTTATCATCTGCAATGCCACTTCATTGGCTTTGGCATAGTGAACCACATCTCTTTGAACAGGTCCTGAGATAATCAATGGCGTTCTAGCCTCATCAATTAAAATCGAGTCAACTTCATCAATAATCGCATAGTAGTGACCACGCTGAACCTTCTCCTCTGCACGGCTTTTCATGTTGTCACGCAGATAATCAAACCCATATTCATTGTTTGTTCCATAGGTAACATCAGCATTGTACTGCTCTTTTTTACCCATATCATCTTGGATATGAGCTGTCAAACAACCCACAGAGTAGCCCAAGAAGTTATAGAGTGGTTGTAGCTCTTCGGAGTCTCTTGATGCTAGATAGTCATTAACTGTTACAATATGCACACCTTTTCCAAGCATAGCATTTAGTGCAACAGCTAGAGTTGCCACAAGGGTTTTTCCCTCACCCGTTTTCATCTCTGCAATAGAGTTTTCGTGTAGAACCATACCCCCAATAAGCTGTACATCATGGTGACGTAGCCCAAGAGTACGTTTGCTCACCTCTCTTGTGATAGCAAACGACTCTTCAAGTACATCATCAAGTGTTTTTTCATCGTTTTGTACGGAAGTTTTTAGTTGATTGAATTCAGATTTAAGCTCTTCATCGGAAAGTTTTTCATATTTATTTTCTAATTTAGTAATTTTCTGTGCTCTTTTTAAATAACCTTTTACAATTCTGTCATTTTTAGAACCAAATATCATCTTTAACATTATTATTATAACCTAGTATTAAAATTGTGATTATTTTACCCAAATTATGATTAGTGAGCTATTAAAAGTTGTTAAGATATTTGATATTATCTCTTTCTATAATAACTCTTCTTTAGCTTGAACAATCAAAGCATTAACACTCTCTTCATATATTTTAGCCAACGCTTCATCCGTCGATTCAAAACGAGTAACAAGAACAGGAGTGGTATTACTAGCACGAACCAATCCCCAACCATGCTCAAAGTTTATTCTTACACCATCAACATCAATGATATTTTTGATTTTTGGAAAATCATCCGATGGATTTTTAAGTAGCTCTTTAACCTTTTTAATAATCTTAAACTTTTCACTCTCTGTTGTCTTAACTTTTATCTCCTCTGTTGAAAAGACTTTAGGTAAAGCATCTATCTGTGCATCCAAGTCAATACCATCATAGATAAGCTCTAACATTCTAAGTGTTGCATAGATAGCATCATCATACCCAAAATAGCGATGTTTAAAGAAGATATGACCACTAACCTCACACGCCAAATCTGCACCTGTCTCTCTCATCTTGACCTTTAAATTGGAGTGACCTGTTTTGTACATAATAGCAGTTGCACCACGACGCTCAAGCTCATCATACATCACTTGTGAACATTTAACTTCACCAATAACCGTTGGTCTCTCCATCTTCATAGCATAAAGCAGTGCCATCTGGTCGCCTTTGATATTATGCTTATGGGTAAGTACAGCTATTCTATCTGCATCTCCATCATAAGCAAAGGCGATATCTCCACTCTCCTTTAGAGCCTCTTTTACATCAACCAAGTTCTCCTCTACCGAAGGGTCAGGATGATGGTTAGGAAATGTCCCATCAGGCTTCATATATAGCCCCTTATAGTTAAGCTCTAAGCCATTAAAGATATCAGAGATAACCGTATCGGCTACACCATTACCACAATCAATAACTATCTTTTTATCCATAGCTTTTAGATGAGAAAAGCTCTCTATCATATACTCTATATATGGTGTTTTAACATCAATTAGTGTTGAGGTGGTATCATTATCAATCTTTATAGATGAATTAGCCATAATCTCATCACCTAAGCCATAGATATCATCTCCAAAAAATGGTGCTTTGTCTACAGTGATTTTAAAACCGTTATATTCACTTGGATTATGCGACCCTGTAATCATAATAGATGCATCGGTCTCTACACCATCATGAGAGATATAGTTAGCAAAGTAGTTTACAGGTGTTGCTACCATACCCATATCTAAAACCTTGCACCCTGAGGCATTTAGACCCGAAGTTAAGTAGTCTCTTAAGATAGGAGAGTGAGACCTCGCATCATAACCTATGGCTACTACTCTATCTCCTTTGATTTTTTG
>Ga0256831_1000805_pt1 | contig 16643 bp, 9 predicted proteins | sample 132544metaG_FD_189087 | JGI IMG/M metagenome (GOLD analysis project Ga0256831, IMG submission 189087) | Hydrothermal vent microbial communities from Lau Basin, Pacific Ocean - 132-544 | ecosystem: Environmental > Aquatic > Marine > Hydrothermal vents | place: Pacific Ocean: Lau Basin | collected...
ACTGGAGTGAAGACAAATAAATCATAATTACCCCAGTGAAACAAGTAGGCCTTAGGTATATCTTCGTTATATTCTAACTATGCTTTTGAAGTAGAGAATAAACTTATAAATACTTTAAATACAGATAGTTATAAAATTATTACCTAAAATGGATGGTTTTTTAAAAGCAAAATTTAATGACTTAGGAGCATTTTTTAGGTATATTATACGCCTCTTAATTACTCTGACTTTTTAATGAACCATAATCTTAGCGATAAAAAGCCAATACAACAGACAGATAAACAGACGAATAATGAAGTCTCAATGAGTATCAATGGTCAGGCCATTACTGCTCCAGATTCATTGTCTGTTATACAAGCTTTATGGCATGCGGGTTATCCGCGTGTTAAAGGTGTGGGTTGCCTTGATGGTGTGTGTGGTTCTTGTCGAGTAATGGTTCGTCGTTCAGGCTCACCAGAAATAAAAATGGAGTTGGGATGCCAACTTCTTATTGAAGAAGATATGGATGTCTTTTTCTCCGTCTTTGATACGCCATCTCAACATCACTATGACTTATCTAAGATAAGCACCTCTTGGGATGTGCAGACTGAATTTCATAAAATTTTTTCAGAGGCTCAAAAGTGTCGTCATTGTGGCGGTTGCAATAAAGCTTGCCCCAAAGGCATTGATGTTGAAGAGGGCGTGGCGCTCGCGGTTAAGGGGCGTTTTCGTGAATCAGGTGAATTATTTGTTGACTGCGTGATGTGTAACTTATGCATGACCGGTTGCCCAGAATATATTGATCCCAATCATGTCGGTTTATTTGCCCGTCGGGTAACCGGCTATTTTCATACTCGTCCTTCCAACCTTATCAATCAACTTGAAGCCATTCGTACGGGTGAGCTTGATGTGGATACTCATTCTGGGATGGAGGAATAAGTTATGAGTCATGCTAATAATGGCATTTTCTATCATCAGGCTTTGGATAATTATTTATTAAAACAAAATGCGGGTGATGGCTTTGAAGCGGTTGAACTTTCGATAGATGAGCATGAACTGCTCAGCAAATTTCATCCCGATCACCGTAAAGAAACGATGACCAGACTGCAAGTCGGACCCAATCAAGGTGATCGCTGCCATCAACAAATTGCCGATGTGTTACAAGCCGACTCTCGTATTGATGCTGCGGATCTGGCAGGAGCACAAATTAAAGAAACTGATGTGCTGGTGATCGGTGGGGGTGGTGCTGGCTGTGCAGCGGCATTAATTGCTGCTGAATCTGGGGCAAATGTTATTTTAGCCACTAAGTTGCGTTTGGGTGATAGCAATACTGTGATGGCGGAGGGTGGTATACAAGCATCCATTGAAAAGGGTGATAGTCCACAGGCACACTATAATGATACCTTTAAAGCAGGGCATAAGAGAGGCAATAAAGAGCTCATAAAAAATTTAGTTATGGATGGCCCTGACACGATACGTTGGTTAATTCAACAGGGTATGCAATTTGATCTCAATCGCTTTGGCGATCTCCTAACCCGTAAAGCCGGTGGTACATCAGCTAATCGAGTGGTCTATTTTCGAGATTATACGGGTCTGGAAATGATGCGTGTGTTACGTGAAGCCGTCAGTAATAGTGATATTGATGTCTGGGATTATAGCCCCGCGGTGGAGTTATTAAGCAATGAATCAGGGCATTGTGCGGGAGCAATTGTTTCATCACTACATGATTGCCGCTATGTACAAATTAAAGCCAAAACAGTGATTGTTGCTACCGGAGGTATTGGGCGGATTCATTTGAACCAGTTTCCTACCTCAAATCACTTTGGTGCAACGGGTGATGGTCTGGTCTTGGCCTATCGTCTGGGAGCGAAACTAAGAGATTTAGACTCGTTTCAATATCACCCAACAGGGCTTGCTTATCCACAGCATCTTTCTGGTACCTTGATCACCGAAGGAGTTCGATCTTCAGGTGCCTATATGATCAATGCTTTGGGTGAGCGCTTTGTCGATGAACTCAAGCCCAGAGATATTGTTGCCGCAGCGATTATTAGAGAATGTCGTGAAGGTCGAGGGGTTGTTGGTGATAATGGCCTGCAAGGCGTTTGGTTGGATACGCCAGGCTTAGAACAACGAAATCCTGGAATCATTAAAGAACGTTTTCCTAAACTCATGCACTTGGCGCAGAAAAGTAATATTGATATTACTCGTACACCGATGTTGATTTACCCAACATTACACTATCAAAATGGTGGTGTGGTCATAGATAAAAATGGCCGCTCAACAATTGCCGGCTTATATTGTGTGGGTGAAGTCAGTGGTGGCTTGCATGGTCGCAACCGTTTAATGGGCAATGCCTTATTAGAAATTATTAGTTTTGGCCGTAGAGCCGGAGCCAGTGCCGTAAAAGATAAAAAAACACGAGGTCACAAACAGATCAGCATTGATCACATCAGCAATTTACGTCGTGAATTGATGCAAAAAGGCATGCCAATGACAAGCAAGTCACCGGTATTATTCCCTGACTATGTACAATATGATTCAGAAGAAAATACGGCGATGAGAAAAGATACTGATTCCCATTGTGGGGTCTGTTTATCATGAGTGCCATCATGAATAATGTTCTATTACATGCAGACTCTATTGGTGATAATCTGAGTCAGTGGCTTAATGGTAATGGTGGCGATGGCTTGCAAAATGCTTTATCTGAACCGTCAAATATTATTTCAATTATTGAACAAGCAGGTTTACGGGGCTTGGGTGGCAGTGGCTTCCCAAGTTATAAAAAATGGCAATTTGTGGCTGATCAAGCAGCTAAACCGGACAAGTATCTGATTTGTAATGGCAACGAAGACGAACCGGGTACCTTTAAAGATGCTCATTTATTATTGCACTCACCTCATCAGGTAATTGAAGGTGCGTTAATTACAGCTCTGGCAAATGGTATAAACAATATTATTTTTTATATTAATCCAGAACAAGATCTGGCGATAGAAAAAGTCCATATTGCAGTGGAACAATGGCAAACCAGTGACTTATTTGCTCAAATAGAGGCTTATCTGAATAGCGCTCTGAGTATTCGTGTGATGGCCAGTTCTGGCCATTATATCGGTGGTGAAGAAACCGCTGCGATTGAATCAGTAGAAGGGCATTTTCCTTTTCCTAGAGGCAAGCCACCTTTCCCTGCAATATCAGGTGTGCATGGTTGTCCCACATTGATCAATAATATTGAGACTTTGTCTAATGTGCCACACATTTTAAAAAATGGTGCTCAGTGGTATCAAGACTTAGGCTATGGTGAGTCAGCAGGGACTAAGATTTATTGCCTCAGTGGTGATGTCTTACAACCAGGGGTATACGAACTGCCTATGGGAACCCCCTTATCTGAGCTTATCTATGATTTTGGTGGCGGTATGCTGCTAGAAAAAGAGATCAAAGCTGTTTTTACCGGAGGCGCGTCAAGCTCTATTCTAACGCCTAAAGATTTAGATGTACCCCTAGATTTTGACTCGGTACATGCACGGGGATCCAGCTTGGGTACTGGAGCAATGATTGTTGTTTCAGAAGGGACGGGTATTGTTAAACGGGTAACAGAATATGTTAATTTTTATGCCCATTCTTCGTGTGGGCAATGTCCACCATGTAAAACAGGTACTTTTTATATTTCGCAGTTACTCAATAAAATTGATACCGGACAGGCCAGTTCCTTTGATCTGGAATCATTGATTAACCTATGTAAAATTTTACCCGGTAGTGGCCGTTGCCATTTATTAGATGGAGCCATTAAAATTGTTGATAGCTCCTTATTACACTTTGTTGATGAATATAAAAGTTCATTGATTTAAATATACGAGATAACTATTCAGTACTGTTATAAACACCTATAAAAGATGTACTTAACTTGTTTTGAATAGCCTATATAGTTTGTGACACTAAATTTAGCTAGTTAAAAATTCATGAAGCAGGACTCTGATAAGATGAATGATCAAGTAATTAAACCGACCGAAAAGCCCCAACAAATTGCTGAGCATATTGTTGAAATCGTCAGTGATTCAGGTGAAGGGGCACAGAAATGTGGCCAAACCTTTGCTGGTATTTGCGGTAAAATGGGTAATGGTATTTGGACAGTAGAAATTATTCCTGCTGAAATTCAACCCCCAGCACGTACCCCAGCAGGTGGTAGTGGTAATCGGATCCGCATGGGGTCTAAGATTATGACTAATATGGGCGATGAAGCTGACTTAGTCGTGGGTTTTAATGAACAGGTATTGTATGCCCGTATTGCCAATGGTGCTTATAAAGAAGGTACCATTGTTTTATTAGAAAACAAATGGGCCAGTGATCCACAAGAAAAAATTCGTGAAGAATATACCTCTGCAGTAGCAGAATTTCGTAAAAATGGTTTAATTGTTCATGAACTGCCTCTAGAAGAAGAATGCTTAAAAATTGTCAGCAATGCCCGCAAGGGAAAAAACATGTTTGTACTGGGTATGCTCTGTCGTATCTATAATCGTAATGCTGAACTGGGTTTAAATGAGATCCACAATACCTTTAAACACAAGGGTGAGAAAATTGTTAAACCGAACCAAGATTTATTTAATGCCGGCTATCAGTTTGCCAAAGAAAATCTTGAGTATTTCTATGATATCCCAGCCTATGATGGTGCAGAAGAGGTTCTTAAAAATGTGATTATTACCAATGGCAATACATCACTTGGTTTAGGTGTTATGGCGGCCGGCATGGAAATGATTTCCATGTATCCAATTACTCCTGCGACTTCGGCTTCTCATTATGTGGCTGATGTGTTTCATGATGTGGGTGGTTTTGTGCATCAGGCAGAAGATGAAATTGCTGCTATTGGTTTTGCTATTGGTGCCTCTTATGCGGGTAAAACAGCTTGTACCATTACCTCAGGCCCAGGTATGGCGCTAAAAACAGAGATGATTGGTCTGGCTGTTATGGCTGAAATCCCCTTGGTTATTGTTGATGTTCAACGTGGTGGGCCTTCAACGGGCTTACCAACTAAGGTAGAGCAATCGGACTTATTGGCTTCACTCTATGGTGAACCCGGTGATGCACCTAAAATTGTGCTTGCGGCTGCAACCATTCCAGAGTGTTTTGAATTTGTTATTATGGCACGTAAATTAGCTGAAGAATTCAGAACCCCTGTTATTTTATTAACGGATGCTAATTTAGCCACCGGTGTGCAACCTTGGATACGTCCAGAGATAAAAGAAGAATGGTTTTCAGCACCGGTTGATCAATCCCCTTGGAATAAAGACATTCCAGCCTATGATTGGGATGAAAAGACAGGCCTATCACAAAGACCCATCCCTGGTCAGCCTGATGGTATGTATGTGCTTACCGGTTTATCTCATACAGAGCGTAGTAAAGTATCCTATAACTCAGAAACCAACCAAATTACCTCAGAGCATCGTAGTCGTAAAATTGCCGCTCTGCAAAGTACCTTAAAGCCACCCATCGTTCATGGTGTAGATTCTCAAGAAGATGAAGGTGATTTGCTGGTTGTGGCATGGGGTTCAACCATTGGTGCCATTGAAGAAGCCATTGATGTGTTAAGAGAACAGGGAAATAAAATTGCCAGCTTGCACTTACGCTTTATGTCACCATTAGAACCAGGCTTACCTGAAATTTTCAGTCGCTATAAAAAAGTAATGACCGTTGAGATCAACTATAGTGACGATCTCAATGCATCCATGATAACGAGCGAAAATAGACGTTATGCACAATTAGCCAATGTCTTACGGGCACAATTTGCCATTGATATTGATTGTTGGTCGGTCGTATATGGTCATCCCCTGCAACCGGGTATGTTGATTGAAGAACTTACTAAGCGTCTTGACGCTGTTAATGTTAACTAATACAGAGTCGAGAAGGAGATATTATGTTTGGTATTAAAGCAGATTGGTCTTTAGAAGTATTTGAACGCTATTTTACTCTGGATGATTATGGTGCTGGTGGCGATGTTCGCTGGTGTTCTGGCTGTGGTGATTTTTCCATTCTAAATACAGTGCATCGTGTTCTTCGAGATGCACAGGTACCACCAGAAAAGAGTGTTGCGGTATCCGGTATTGGCTGTTCCAGTCGTATGCCCCATTATATGGGGACTTATGGCTTTCATGGTCTGCACGGTCGTGCTTTACCTATTGCTAGCGGTATTAAATCACGTCGTCCTGATTTGGATGTCTGGGTAGCCACAGGCGATGGTGACTGTTTCTCCATTGGGGCAGGACCTTGGTTACATGCTCTACATCAAAACATGGATATGGTGGTGCTGGTTTTTGATAATGGTATTTATGGTTTAACAAAAAAACAAACCTCACCTACGACTCAGCAAGGGACAAAAACTAATACTCATCCACGAGGTTCTATTTTGCCACCATTAAACCCATTAACCATTACTTTGGGTATCACTAATGTTTCCTTTGTGGCTCAGGTTGTTGATTGGAACCCCCCTTTATTATATGAAACAATCAAAGCGGCTCACGAACACCGAGGTCTAAGTTTTGTGCGTGTGTTACAACGCTGTCCTGTATTTTCACAAGAATTTACCAAGCCCATGCAAGAAAACCCTGATAAATTTGTTTTATTAGAACATTCTGAAGGCATAAACATTGATGACAATGTCAAACGCTTGTTCAGTAATGTGGTTGAGCATGATCCCAGTGATTGGTTGGGTGCAATGAAATATGCTAAGGATGAAGTGAATATGCCTCTGGGTATTTTATTTAAAGATCCAGATGCCATTGTTTATGAAGATCATTCCAGTGTGGGTCTTGGTATGACCAATGAAGAAAAAGTCGCCGGATTAAATGCTGCCTTTGATAAGTTTTCTATTTAGCATTGATCCATAAATTAGCACTAATACAGACTCCGTACAGATAGCATGACCATAACTATGAATACACAATCTCTGCCAACATTAGCCATAGTGAATAATGATATGGATGACTCCGCCTCGGCATTTAGTGAGTCACAGGAAATTATGCACACTTTGCGTCATTTTCACTTAGGCAATCCAGCCGCATCCAAGCAACTTGAAAGCTTAAGCGAAGATTTTTTGCCTGCTTTGCTGGCAGAATATCGTGATACGTCACAATTGCGTTATGACTACCCACTGTATTTATGCCCCTGTGATGCCAGCAATAGTGTTAGCCTTTCTTTAGCAAAGCCCTTAGCAGAATTTTTGTATGAAAGAATAGCCATGTTTGCACCCAATGCAGACAGTGCTATTTTACTAAAAGATAATACGCCTTGGTTGGAGCGGCACTTACGCAATGTGACTCGAGCAATAGAAGGGCCAACGTTAATTAAGCCCTTATTGGTAGAGGCCTGTAAAAACTTATCAGAGCACTTGAATTTTGATGGTGAAAATGAACAACGTTTACAAAGTGATATTGACAAATTATTAGACAATGTTCCAGAAGATGGCTTGATTTTAGGTTATGGACGGTTTCCAGCATTGCACTTATTAATGCACTTAATCCGTAATCAGGCATTGCCTCAAATTTTATTATTTAAACAAGAGACTGAGCAATACATCCAAAAGCTACAAATTTTACTTGATGTGGATGATAGCAAACAAGAAGAAGCCTCTTCTGCGGATGCTTTAAAATCGAATATCAGCTCAAATCAGTTTTTTGATACCGCTTCGTTATCTAAGGTGGTACAGCATAGTAAAGGTTCTATTTCCTTTTCCAATGCTCGACGTCAACGCATAGAAAATGCCTTGCTGGTACTTAAGAAATTTACTGAAAAAGAAACCTTAGTACATATCGTGCATGCCAATAAAGCTTTGGATCATTCATGGCTAGATAGTAGTCCATGTTTTACCAGTGAGCATCATGAGGATCCTTGTTTTAGAGCCACTGAAATCTTTGATCGAGAAGCAAAAGAGTTGGCAGATGTTTTTGCCGCTGCTCGCATTGCTAAGTTAGAGATCCATAACCTCTATGATGAGAATATTCATGATCCTTGGTTTAAAAACTTTAATTGGGAAAGTTTTTCTAAAGAAGAATTGATTTTAGTGCCCTCTGTTATTGTCTTAGAAGCGGCTAATCGCTTAGTTGATGAAAGCATGGTGTCATTTTCCCAGCTATTGAATTCTGGCCGTCCAGTTAATATTTTTGTGCGTGTTCAAGCACATAATAATCCCGGAGCTAAGGCCGACGAAGACCCATTTCATAATTATCGAACCGAACTGGGCTACTTAGGTATTAGTCATCGTCAGGCAGTGGTGACACAATGCTCCGCTGCTCGTCATCAATTGTTACTATCGCATTTTGAGATGTCTTTAAATGCAACTCGTACCAGTTTGCACCTGATTAATGTTGGTCTGCGTGAAGTGGGAGAAGATTCAGGTTTGAATGCTTGGCTCGTTGCTGGTGCTGCCTTAGAAGGGAGGGCACACCCATTTTTCTCTGTTGACCCCGGTGCCGGTGATTCCGCAGCTGATCGCATGGACTTTTCTGGCAATCCACAAGCCGATAAGGATTGGCCATCACAGCCCTTTATCTATAAAGATCAGACAGATGAAGTCAGCCAAATGGAACTGAGTTTTACTTTTGCAGATTACGCCTTATTGATCCCACGTTTAAGTTATCACTTTGCCTTAATACCCCTAGAATGTGAATCCGATGATTTAATTGCTGTTGCTGATTATTTAGCATTGCCCGTCAATGAAGTTGATAATTGTGTGCCTTATATTTGGTCGGTGAATCAAAGCAATGAATTACGCAAAGTAGCAGTTTCTAGAGCCTTGATTCATGCCTGTCGTGATCGCTTAAATTTTTGGCACTCTTTACAGGAAATGGCGGGTATTCGTAGTCGTTATATTGAAGATGCAGAACAACGTATTCATGCTGAGGCAGAAGAAGAGATAGCTCGTCAAGTTGCGCAGATAAAAGCGGACTATGAGGCACAATTGGAGCAGGTAAAAACAGCAACAGCAGCCAATGTGATGAGTCGTTTAACCGATATGCTCTTAGGTATGGATCTCAGTGCTACTGGTGTATCTGCCCCCCCAATGGCCTTGAATAATAGCACAGCAACAAATGATACACTAATAGCCGAAACGGTGTCAGATGACTCTGAAGAGGATGCCCCAGTAGAGCCTGAGGAAGTTGTTGATGATGATACCTTTGATGAGGCGTGGATTGACTCGCCATTGTGTACAACTTGTAATGATTGTACTGATATGAACCCCTTAATGTTTGTTTACAATGATACTAATCAAGCCATTATTGCTGATCTCAGTGCAGGAACTTATAAGCAAATTGTTGAAGCTGCTGAGGTCTGTCCCTCAAAGTGCATCCATCCGGGTAAACCTTGGGATAAGGATGAGGCCGATTTAGATGATTTAGTTGAACGGGCAGCACCGTTTAATTCATTCTAAGTAATGTATTGATTATGACTTTTTTAGATGTATTTACAGCCCCCATAATCATGACCAGTTTAGGCTTACTCTTTGGCCTTATTTTGGCCGTGGCTTATCATTATTTAAAAGTAGATGAAGATCCTAGAATTGCACAAACAGAAGATTTATTACCTGGCACAAACTGTGGTGCTTGCGGTGAACCAGGGTGTTTACCCTTTGCCATAAAACTGGTTTCAGGAGACGTACCTCCTAGTGGTTGTACTGTTGCTTCAGAAGATGATATTGATAATTTATCTGAGTTTCTAGGTGTCGATGCCGGTGAACAGGAAAAGATTGTTGCTCGTCTAAAATGTGCCGGCGGTAAGGCACAAGCCTTTCAAATTGCAGAATATCAGGGCTTTGAAGGGTGTCGTGCGGCGGCAGTTATCTCTGGTGGCGGCAAAGGCTGTTCATGGGGATGTTTGGGGCTAGGTGACTGCGAAGTGGCATGCACTTTTGATGTTATTCACATGAATGACAATGGCTTGCCCGTTGTTGATGCTGCCAATTGCACCGCCTGTTCAGACTGTGTGGATATTTGCCCCAAAAATTTATTTGAACTACGCCCTGTTGCCGAACAATTGTATGTGCAATGTAATATCCCTCTTGAAGGGGATACAGTCACTGCCCTATGCAGCGCCGGTTGTGATGCCTGTGGCAAGTGTGTAGCGGATGCTCCTGCTGGATTGATGAGTATGCATAATGAGTTACCAGTGGTAGATTATACTTCAGGGCTTTTCAATACTGATAAGTTAACCAAAAAAGCCATTGAGCGCTGCCCAACTCAGGCGATTCAGTGGTTAGAATTGAATCAATTTAATGAACAGGCTGATGAGCAAGAGCGTTATTCTTAGTCCTCTTTAACTTAATTGCATTACCAGATAATCACCGACTAAACTTTCTCTGATGAACAATAATAAAACGAATTATTTATGTTAAATCTTACTGCAAATCTTACTGAAACAGCGATTCGTCTCTATCGTCAATTATTTGGCTCGCCCGAACGGATTGGACAGCTTGCTGATGGTGTTGATACAGTGTTAGATGGCCGTACAGCAGTTGCCATAACAGAAGCGTGTTTTAGCGAAGTATTAACCTTTGGTGGCGAATTTTTAACACAGACATCTGTCTTGGCTTGGTTATCTGAGCAAGAGCGTGTGACGAGCAATCTCTTTGATGATGCTTTGAGCGTGCAAAAGGCAGATTCTCCAAGAGGTGCTCTGGCATCAGCGATAGGGGTGAGTTTATCTGGGCATCGTAGCAGTATTTTCTTAACTGCTCAGGATATTCTCAGCACTCAGGATCTTCTGCAAAGTGCTGTTGCTCGCCATGTGCCCTTAGTGATCCACCTTGATAATACGCTTTGTGCTCAGCATTCAAGTAGTATGCATAGTGGTCATGAGGCGCTACAACAGGCTATGGATAGTGGCTGTCTGGTCTTATTTGCTGCTAATGTTCAAGAAGCGGTTGATTTTACCTTAATTGCTCGTCATGTTGCTGAATTAAGTTTGACACCTGCTTTAGTGGTTATGGATGGTGCAGAAACCGCTTGGTCTGCACAAGATGTTCGCCTGCCTTCTGCTGAGCTTATTAGACAATTTATTGCTCGTGCAGATGAGTTAATTGAGTTACCCAATACGGTACAAAAACAATTATTTTCTTATCGTGCGACTGATAAGGATGTCACGATAGAACAACGACCACGAGTCCCCAAGTGGCATGATTTGGATAGACCGGTATTACAAGGTGCAATGCAGGATGCCAAAATTTTTGCTTTAGGACATGCGGCTAAAACCGTTTACTTTGATGAGTTTGTCCGTTCTGTGTTAACACAAGCCTTTAGTGATTATGCCCGACTCACAGCTAGACAATATGCTTCAGTGTCAAGTTATGATAGCAATAATATCGCCACTAAAAATAACTCTAATAAAGAAACACTCAAAAAAGCAGATGTTATCTTTGTTGCTCAGGGTAGTGCCATTGAAACACTCAATGCTTGTCATTTGTATTTACAAAAATTAACTAAGAAAAATACCTCAGAGATTAGCAAAGTAAACATTGGTATTATTGCTTTGCATAGCTTACGACCTATTAATACAGAACAATTGGGTGATTTATTAAGCTGTAATCAATATTTGAAACAGCCTATTATCGTCTTAGAACGTATGACATCAGCCTTGTCAGATGATGCCCCCTTGATACGTGAACTGCGAGCAACATTAGGGCGTTATGCTGAGCAAAAACAATTAACGAAGGTTCCGCAATTACGTTCTATTGTGTATGGCTTAGGAGGGAGTGAATTAAATATTGCTGATATTTGGGCGCTTTTAGATGAGCTTAAAACAGACAAGCTTCAAATCAGTCACTCACAAAAGAGTCAGCCACAAAGAAAGGGACAGTATTTAGGCATTCCATTTATTTCCTATGATGTTAACAATGCTCGCAGTAAAACCAAGGAATACCATCCTAAGCGTCAAGTCATGCTCGATACTTTGGAGCGCTATTATCCTCATATCAGCCAATTAGGTATTAATGCTAAAGGCAAACAATACGCACTTTATTCGCCACAAACAGCTTCTCTTGGTTTTGCTATTAGCTATCTTGCTAATAGTGATGCGCCTATTTCTTATGCTATGGATCTTGGTGCTTATTTATATCAACTTAAGCAGGGAAGCATTCGCAGTCTTATTGCCTCATCATGGTCACAATATGCTACTCGACAAATAGATTTTATCAGCCATGCTCAAAATGCCTATGCGGTAGGCCACGCCAGCCCAGTTAATTTTTTCTTACTCTTATCAGCCGATGCCCAAAGTTTGCTGACGGCCTGTCAGAGCTTGGACGAGCAGGGTGTATTAATTATCAGTGGTAATGATTTCAGTTGTTTTTCTGGTGAGGCAAAAACAAAAGCGAAGCTACTTGAATCCCTAAGCATAATCAAGGATAAAGGCTTAACAATTTATCACCTCAATGAGAGTAAAGAAGATGATACGATTGAGCATCAATTAAGCCCCACCTTAGTTTGGGAAAAAATGCTTGCTCTATTAGTGGCCAGCCTCACTCAAAAGGAACAGCTTAATTTAAAAACTCGTAAGATTGTCAGTCTAAGAGAAGCCATGCATCATGACCGTGCTATTGAGCAATATGAGGCACAAGAGGTGTTTAAGTCAACTCTTAGTTTAGTGATGGATAAGTTAACAGCTTATAATATAGACGCTGTTATTTACAAAGCATTAGAAAATAGCGTGCTCTTTGATAATGAGCAGGCATTTGATATACCCGAAATGGTGAAGAACTTTGGGCAGGCTAACCAATCCTATGATAGTTTGCCACGTTTTTGGGATCAAGTGGGCGTGTTGCAACAGCAGGGTGATATGGAGCAATTAACAGCCGATCCCTATTTAGCAACCGGCACCATGCCTTCGCTCAGCGCAACCTTTCATAGCATCAATACCGATCATAGTGCTAGAGGCTTGCCTCTATTTCAGGCAAATTCATGCACAGCCTGTGGTGAGTGTTGGTCAAACTGTCCAGAAAGTGCTATTGCTACGCTTGCTATTCATCCTAAAGCCTTGTTGGAAACCGGTATTAAAATAGCCCAAGCCGATGCTCTGCGTGCGGTGTCCTCTAAACTGGCTGCTCAAATTGCTAAAGAGTGCCGTAATGCAATTCGTAGCGATGATTTTAGCATAAGTAATAGTGCCGATTTATTAACGAGCGCTTTTGCTGCCTTTAAAGAAAAAGCCAATATGCCTCAAGAGCGTATGCAGAATATTGAGCAGGACTTTATTAAAACCCGTGATGCTCTTGCTGATTTGCCTATTGTTGCCAGTGATATTTTATTTACGCAGCCAGAAGCCAAGCAAAACGATAGTGGTGAGTTATTTTCTCTGATCATTAACCCCGATAGCTGTAAAGCCTGTGGCCTATGTGTTGAGCTTTGTCGTGCGCAAGTCAGTGTGACACAAGATGAGGACTCAGAAATACAGCCTATATCGGCATTGACTCATAATTTACAGGATAGTCAGCGCACTAATGAGCAGGTTGTTGCCTATAAAAAACAGTGGCAGATATGGCAAAAAACACCCGATACCGCTTCTGCGACAATTGAGCGTTTATTGCACGAACAAAGTCTCTCTGCAGGCAGTGCCTTAATGCTATCTCGTTACAATGCCTTTGCCTTATCCGGTGGTGATTCTGGGGAATTGGCCTCAGGCGAAAAGATTGCCATGAGGCAATTGCTCAGTGCCACAGAATATCATCAGCAACCCTTATTACACTTATTTATTGCTGATTTAGAACGTTTAAGAGAAGAACTTAAAGGTGAGATCAAGTCAAGTTTATCAGCAGCTTTACCGACGGATGACTTGCAACAACTGGCGGATAAGTTATCCGATGTAAAGACCCGTCAAATTGATCTTAATAGCTTATTGGATCAAGATGCTCCAGTGATGGACAATAGCTCAATTGATGCGCTAAGAGTACGTCATTTGGTGAAACTGGTGTTAGCCATTAATGACTTGCACTGGAAATTATCTCAGGGACTTTATGGCATTGGCCGTGCTCGTTATAGTCTCTGCATTACTTCCAGTTCTATTGCCAGTTGGGCAGGTCATTTCCCTTATAACCCCTTTCATGTACCTGTAGTGATAGATGTTTCGGGTGAGAGTGTGCAAATGGCCACCGGTTTGATGCAAGGGCATATCCATGATCTCTTGTTAGCCGTCAGTGTGATGCGCCAAGCTAAGGCCAGCATTGATTCACGCTATGCCAAAGAAACGGCAAAGTTAGCTCAGCTTAGTTGGTCTGATTTAAGCCATGAAGAACAGCAACTCTGTCCCCCCTTGTTTTTAATAGGCGGTGATGATTTATTAGGCAGTCATGGTTTCTCACAAATTGCTAGTGTATTGAATTCAAATTATCCGATTAAAGTGATCATTTTTAATGAATTGGATGCGGGTTTGAGTACGCAGAACGCTTCATCTTATGCCAGCAATCATCGTTGGGATTCGGGTAATAATCTCGCTATGATGGCCATGTCACAAAAAAATGCCTATGTGGCACAAACCTCCATTGCGGATAATAACCATTTTCAACAAAGTGTCCAGCAACTATTGAGTAATAATTCAGCAGGCCTACTGAGTATTCATACTCCTAGCCCACAACGTCATGGTTTTAAACCAGAACAGACCTTGCAGCAAGCAGAATTAGCCGTTAATAGTGGCATGTTTCCTCTATTTCAATACAATCCTCAGGACGAAGGTGTCTTTGGCAGTCGTCTGACATTGCACGATGTGATTGCGCAAAAGAAACTGGATACCACGAATACCTCGGAGCTAAACCCGATTCATTGGGCGATGAATGAACAACGTTTTTCAAGGCATTTTTCAGAGCTGGCGGTGAACACAATTGCACCGCTTGAACTCAGTTCATGGTTACTTCTCAATGCTAGTGAGCAAACCAAGAAAACACCTTTTGTGACGCTTATTGATGAGCAAGAGAATGAAACAAAATGGGTACTGAGCAAGGACTTTGCTCGCATGATGTTTGAACAACAAAGTATTTGGCGTACCTTACAAGAGTTAGCAGGTATTGAAACGCCATTTACCGATTACGTTGAACACTGTGTTGCGCAACGCCTAAGCTCTGAACATCAGGCTGAGTTGGCTGCTTTGCGTGCTCAATACGAAGCAAAACTACAGCAACTTGAAGATAATTACGCCAGTCAAACACATGCTAAAATTCGTAATCAATTATTAGGCTTGGCTGGTTATGATGCCAGCAAATTGAATTAATTCCAATGTTTGATTATTTTAAGTGTGATTATTTTAACTAAGGATCAGTCGTTGCATGTTTAACTTATTTTCATTAGGTCAAAGCTTTGCTCATGGGGTGCATCCACCTCATCATAAAGAGCAAACAGAAGATTTGCCTATACAACGAGTACCTTTTGTTAGTCGCTATGTTATGCCTCTAGGACAGCATATTGGTATCCCAGCAGAGGCCATCGTTGCTGTTGGTGATAGCGTATTACGCGGTCAATTAATTGCCTCTTCCAATGGTTTTATTTCCACCGCATTACACTCACCAGTAACCGGCAAAGTGACTGATATTGGCATGCATCGCTATGTCGATGGCTCATTTAAAATGGCCATAGAAATAACCGCCGATCCCTATGCAACACAGCAGTTTTCTGCCTCTGCCAATGCTTCGGTCAAAGCAGTTGAGCAAATGACCATAGATGAGTTTATTGTTGCTGTACAACAATCGGGTATTGTTGGTATGGGTGGAGCGGCTTTTCCTAGCCATGTAAAATATGCCATTCCTGAAGGACAGCAGATCACAGATTTATTAATCAATGGTGCTGAGTGTGAGCCGTATTTAACCAATGATCATCGTTTAATGGTTGAGCGTCCTGAGGCGGTGTTACGGGGGTGTGAGATTTTACGTAAGCAACTTGGAGCAAAACGGGTTGCTATCGGGGTAGAGAGAAACAAGCCCGAATCCATTACTCAGTTACAAAAATATTTAGCCATTGATATGCCTATTGACATTGTACCACTTGAGGTGAAATATCCTCAGGGTGCAGAAAAAATGTTGATAAAGAGTATCTACAATAAAGAGTTACCTGTTGGAAAACTTCCCCGAGATTTAGGTATTGCGGTTAATAATATCGGGACAATTGTGGCTCTGGCCGATTATTTTGATCAAGGCATGCCCCTAATCGAACGCATTGTCACTTTGGCAGGTCCTGGTATAAAAGAACCCGCTAATTTGATTGTGCCCCTTGGTACGCCAATACGAGATGTTTTGGATTTTGCTGGTGGTTTAAGTGAACATACTCGAGAAGTGATTATGGGGGGGCCAATGATGGGCAGTCCAGTTGCTGATTTGGATGCACCAATACTAAAGGGTACCTCAGGTATTTTAGCTTTTACAGAACAAGAAACCGCACGGCCTCACGAATATCCTTGTATTCGTTGTGCCCGTTGTTTGGATGCTTGTCCTTATTTTCTCAATCCTTCTCGTTTGGCTTTATTGGGCAAGGCAAGATTATTTAGCCAAATGCAAAGTGACTATCATGTAATGGATTGTGTTGAGTGTGGTGCCTGTACTTATGCCTGTCCATCAAATATTCCAATCGTACAGCATATAAGAACAGCCAAAGATAATTTGCGCAATTTGTCCAGTCCCGACGTAGAAAAGAAAAAATAAGTTAAGAATAGACTAT
>Ga0256831_1000806_pt1 | contig 16627 bp, 16 predicted proteins | sample 132544metaG_FD_189087 | JGI IMG/M metagenome (GOLD analysis project Ga0256831, IMG submission 189087) | Hydrothermal vent microbial communities from Lau Basin, Pacific Ocean - 132-544 | ecosystem: Environmental > Aquatic > Marine > Hydrothermal vents | place: Pacific Ocean: Lau Basin | collected...
ATAACATGAAACGAAATGCGATCGATGCGCGGTCTGTGTTCAAAATACTCGTCATTGGCTTTAAGTACGATATCTTTTGAAAATTCCAGTTGCTTTAACTTGTAGGGTCCCGTTCCTACAGGGTGTTTGTTAAAAGAGCTGCTCATGACATTTTTTTCACTTTCAAGCAGATGTTTGGGAACAATTCCCATCATCCACGTCTCCAAAGCTTTGAAATAGGGTTTTTTGTAAACAACCTCGACGGTATAGTCATCCAGCTTTTTCACACTCTTGACAAAACGAAAACTACTGCTGTAGGGAGAGGCTATTTTCGGAGAAATCAGAGTTTTGTAGGTAAAAAGCACATCATCTGCATCAAAAGGTTTTCCATCATGCCATTTGACATTACTGCGTAGTTTGAAAACAAGTGTCGTATCGTTTTTGAAACGATAACTTTGTGCAAGGTCCGGGATAATGTTTTTTTGATATTTGTCCCATTTGACAAGTCCGTTAAACAAAAAAGATGTGATCTCTCCACTCGCGCTGTCGGTAGCGAGCAGAGGATTCAGTCGTGAAGGATTGGCTGAAAGGGAAAGATGAAGCGTCGACGCCTTGAGCAAAGCACCCAAAGTCAAAATGATGAAAAACAGACGCATCATCGGAATTTACTGTACCTTTTTACCGTTGATGCTTATATGACCGCCTTGAAATTCTATATGAAAAAGCACGTTCTCACCTTGTTCTTTTTTATAACTGCCAAACATTATCTCTACAGGGTACACTCTGTTTACAAGAGCGTAAAAAGGTTTCGACAAACGTATATCCGATACTATTGAAAGGTTTTGTACAAAGACATCGGGATGCTGTTTGTAGTTTTGAACGAAAGTCGGATCCGATTTCAGCTTCGCCAACATTGAAATCGCAAAGCCATCGATATTGTCGACCTCTGGCGTAGAGAGCTTACGGAGTGAAAAATCGGCAATTTTGATTTCCATTCCGTAAGCGAACATCTTTACAAGAATCGCTTCAAGTTCCTGCTGGATCTTCGGAGTGACACTTTGCATGTTCGAACTCTTTTCGACAAGCTGCTGCAGTTTCACAAAGCTCTCCTTTTGGATGCCTGTGAGAGAACTGTCATAGTTGAATCCCTTGAGCACTATACTTTGGGAATTCTGGGAAGAGCGAAGCTCGTCAAAAGAGGCTTTTGCATACAAAGCCGCATCAGCTCCTTGCGTGTCGGACGAAGCGTTGAGCGCAAAGTTTTTTAACTGCAACTGCAAGTCTTCGACAACCGGCTTCATCGTCGCAGGATTATTGCGAACCGTATGCACGGACAATTTGGCTGAAGCGACTTTGGATGAAACTGTATATGTCGTTCGTGATTCGAAAGAATTTGTCGTCAGCAGATTTTGTATATCGAAACGAACCGCGCTTATTTTGTTGCTCATTGACAACGCGATACGTTTGACTTTCATCTGAAGTGCATCAGGTGCAAGCAGCATTCCTTTGCCGCTTGCCTCCACTCCCTCGAAAACCAGAGAGACGTTTGTATCGTTTTTCGTCGTCAAACGTTCGTTGAGATCACGCATATGTCCCTGAAATTCTCCGGTTGTGATATCGTAGTCTATATGATAGAGCAGCACTTTTTCTTTCAAAAGTTTGGAGAGAAAGGCAAAAATCTCCGGGTCGTTTCTCTTCAAATTTTCCATCGCCTTATCCGAAAGCTTGAGAGGATAAAGGTCTATAGAGATCTTCTCGCTGAAAGGTATATTGCTGTAGCGGATATCCACAGCGAAGACGACACCCTCGAGAAGACTTTTCGTATAAGGAGGCAGCTCTTTGGAAGAAAAGCTTTGAAGATATTCGAGAAACTTTTCCTCATCCTTGACCGTTATCGTGTAGTGAAGTTTCGTTGTTAGATAACTTTTTTTCTCTTTTTCAAGTTTGGCTTCCAAACCGTTTTGCGAAAGAACCTCCAGACGCTCTTCTATAGTGTTCTTGACCACCTGATTGCCTATAAACGGCAAAAGGGCCACAAGCACAACCAGCAAACCCAATACCCATAGCTTTTTCATATATTATTCCTTTTTATAAATGCGATATGTGAGATTATATAGTTTTTTCGTAAAGAAATGAGAGTTTGTGTGTAAAGGAGTGGTAAAAAAATTAAATAAATTTTCGGGGAGCTTCCCCGAAAAAAAAGATAAAACCGATTATCTTTTTGAGAACTGAGGAGAACGTCTCGCTTTTTTGAGACCAGGTTTCTTTCTCTCGACGACTCTTGCGTCACGAGTAAGCATACCTTCTGGCTTGAGAACGCTTCTAAGCTCAGGGTTGTACTTCACAAGCGCTCGGGCAATCCCGTGGCGAAGTGCATCAGCCTGACCACCGAAACCACCGCCAAGAGTCGTAGCGACGATATCGACGCTCTCTTCTTGTTTCGTTACGTTAAGAGGCTGCTTGACACGAAGTTTCTTCGCTTCAAGACCACCAAGCCATGCATCGAGACTAAGCCCGTTTACAGTGATCTTGCCGGTTCCAGGAGTCAACCAGACTTTGGCTACTGAAGATTTTCTACGACCTGTTGCATATACTTTTGCCATTAGTTATCCTTACTTCGCAAGTTGTGCAGTGTGAGGATGTTCACTACCTGCATATACTTTTAGTTTTTTTAGCATTTTCGCACCGAGTTTCGTCTTTGGAAGCATACCGCGTGTCGCGAGCTTGAAAAGTTTTTCAGGGTTTTTCTCAAGAAGTTCAGTCATTTTAACGCTCTTGACACTTCCGAAGTATCCCGTATGGTGACGATACTCTTTGTTGTTGATTTTGTCCAAACCGTTGAAAACCGCTTTAGAGGCGTTGATAACGACGACAAAGTCACCACAGTCTATGTTTGGAGTATAGCTTGGCTTGTGCTTCCCGCGAAGGAGTGTTGCTATCTCAGTGACAAGACGACCGAATGTTTTTCCCTCTGCATCGACCAAAATCCACTTTCGATCAATCTGTTCAGGAGTTGCAATTTTTGTAAATTTCATCTCGAACCCTTACATTGTTTTGTTGCCGGAAGTATAGCCGTATAAGCTTACAAACAACTGAATTTAAGTAAACTTTTATAAAAAATCACTTAAATTCAGGTTTTTGTAAGAAGTTTATTGGGTTTTCTCTTTTATCAAAGCAAAAACATTTTGTAAAACAGGCAGATATTCCTGTATATGGAGAAAAATTTCATCCGCTAAAGATTCATGATATGTATGTGTAGCTAAATTTCTATCGTCAATCATCACAAGCAAGGTCGCAACATCCCGCTGATCGAGATAGCCTGCTGAGAAAAACTCTCTGATACACCCTTTTGGTGAACGGCATTCAATTCCCTCGTGTTCCAAAAGAAAACTTTTGATACTCTTCCACGCAATCTCCAGCGTAAATTCAAACCGTTGTATGCTTGAATCTCGGAAAAAAGCAAAAGTATTATCATTTTTATGCATCAAAGCTATCTCCACAGACTCTTGAAGCCTCTTGAGCGCATTGCCAAAATCTCGGATTTTCTTCTCTACTGCCACCGTATCCCCTCTTTTTCAATAATTTCTCCAAGATAAGGGGCTTTGGAAAGATCAATCAAATCCACTTTGAAAGGAAAATTCGACTCCTCGATCATAAACCGTATCCAAGCAAGGTCTTTTGGATTCAAATCGCTGCTCTTGATGGCTATATCGACATCAGAATAGGGTGTCTCTTCCCCTTTAGCGCGAGAACCGAAAAGATATATATCGACTCCCGGCAATCTACTTGTAAGATATGTTTTTAATGCATCAATGTTTTTCATAATATAGATTATAGCATATATTAAACTTCCACTATCTCGATGCCGTCTTCAAGTATATAGCAAAGATGCCCTTCAACCCTTTTGTTCGTTATACTACCCACCGCTCTTTTGTACCCCTGCACCTGCTTGATATGCTCATTATGAAAGTTCTTCCCGCTTTTATAATCGACAACTATATATCCTTCGTCATTATGGATCAGCAGATCGATATAGTAGAGATTTTTTCCGTATTTGAGCGGTTGTTCTTTGGCATACGTCGCCGTATCCAGCAGTTTTTGAAACTCTTCACAATCAACCAGCATCGATACCCGACGCGCTATCTCTTCGAGTTCCTCACTCTCAAGCAGCATACCGTAACGGTTGCGAAGCGCATCGTAAGCCTGTGGGATGCTCTCTTTTGTAAACTCCTCCATCATCTCCAGCATATAGTGCAGCCCAAGACCGAAGTGGATCGAAGCAAGTTCTTCCTCTTTGCTCTCTTTTGCACCGCCGAGCAGATCACTTTGAGAGCCGTAGTAGAGTTCTACAAAACCGTCTGCACTTTGCGCTCTCTTGGTTCGCGGTTCCGCTCTTTTTGGGAGATGCTGCAGCTCTCCTCTGCTTTGCTCGGTAAGTCCAAGCAGCTCAAAAACGCTTTTTTTCGGTTTGGCAATCACGAAAAGATCACGTTTGGCTCTTGTAAAAGCGACATACAGTGCATTTAGCGTATCTTCATCGCGAAGTTTCGCCGCCCGCTCAAGTGCGTTTGCATACTCTTGGTCTATCTTGTCACGCCCTTTGATGCGCAGATAGATGTTTTTGAGTTCTATCCCCTCATAGTCGAAGATTATAGGCTCTCGTGCCGGCGGAGGTGAGCCGAGTCGATCCACGACTATAACATGCTCATACTCCAGTCCTTTGGATTTGTGTACGGTGAGGATGCGTATGCCCTGTGTACTGCTTCCAAGCGCTTCGGTTTCTATACGTTCATAGTTAAACAGCAGCTCCTCGATACTCTCATACCGTCCAAGCAGCTCCAAAAAGAGAAAAAGGTTGAAATCTTCGGCAAAAAGAGAGTAACGCTCTATAGCATCCTTGACGATTTTAGCAAGCGGAACTTCATTGAAATCGACAAATGCCACATCCACCTCTCTGCCAATGAGCGCGAAAAAATTCTCTTTGAAGATACGCTCTTTGAAGTAAAGGTACTTGAGATACTCAAGCAGTGCCCGCACGCTTCGCTGATGAATGAGCTTCACCGTCGTCTCGGTCACGACATCGTAACCCTTTTTTTGCAAAGACTCTTTGAGCACTTCGCCGTCGGCGTTGGTAAAACACAGGAGCGCTATATCGCTTTGTCGCGCGCCCGCTTCAAGCAGCATATGGACCTTTTTGCAGGCACTCTCGACGATGTCGTCACTTTTGAGCACCTCCACATATCCGCCTTCAGCCCCCTCTTTTACCTTCTGATCCGTGTATCCCGCTATCTTCTCTCTGAATGTATCGTTGACGAACTCGACAACGGCTCTTTGGCTGCGGTAGTTGGTTGTGAGTTTTTCTATCTTGGTGTTGTTCAGGCGTGCCACCTCATTAAAAAGCGAACTCACACCGCCCCGAAAGCGGTATATAGACTGTTTCGTATCGCCGACGAAAAAGAAACTTCCCTCCTCTTTGACACCTTTGCCGGAGAGTGCTTCTTGGATGAGCGGATGGAGGATTTCATACTGCAAAATGCTTGTGTCCTGAAACTCATCGAGCAATATATGCTCTATCTGCGCATCAAGGCGAAAGTAGAGGAAATCGGTATCGACACTTTCTCGCAGTATCTCGAAAACAAGCATCGTCACATCGTTGAAACTCACTTCGTTTTCCGCTTTGTAAAGTGCACGTTTTGCACTTTGATAGATAGAAGCAAGACTGGAGAGAGCATGAAAAAAACTCTGCTCTTTGGCCACAAACCACTCCGCCAAAACCTCATACAATCTATGTAGTAGTTCATCAAGTCGAGGTGTGTAACACTTGCTAAACGTCCTGTAATCAAGCGTCTCTCTTCCCAGCCAGCTTTTTGAGAGAATATCCTCGAAACGCTCGACAACAAAGGCATTCAGAGCGTTCTTCGAGGGTTTTTGGGCCGATGTGACAAGGCTTCGCATCTGGCTTATAATAGCAAGCGCCTCTTCCTCCAAAGGCTCTTTTGACTTTGGTGTGAAACTAAAAGAGGCAAGCTCTTTGGACTTGACGTAAAACTCATCGAGCAGCACAAAGAGATCAAAAAGCCTCTTTTTCGACTCCAAACTCAAAGCGATAAGCCTGCGCCTGTTGTTACTGACCTCCACCTCTTTTAAAAACTGTTCGAGCAGTTTGATCTCATGCTGCGAAGAGAGCGTCTCAAAGTCGGGCATCAAAGCGACATAGAGAGAAAATTTGCGCAGGATCTTCGTAAAGAAGCTGTCTATCGTCATGATCTTCGTGTGTGATTTGAGAAAACGACGAAGAACGGTATCCTTTTTCTGCAAGATCTCCGCTTTTGAAAGAGCGGTGTTGCGCGCTATGGCTTCAAGTTCGTCTCTTGATTCGAGTTCGCCGAGTGTGGTCATGATCCGCTCTTGCATTTCGCCTGCGGCTTTGTTGGTAAAGGTAAGTGCCAAAATCTTCGCCGGATCGGCTCCCATAAACAAAAGACTCAAATAGCGTACGACCAGCATGAAAGTTTTGCCGCTTCCCGCACTCGCTTCGTATGCCAGATTTCGCTCGAAACTCATCACTCACGCCCACATATCGTTTTAAATTCACAGTTTGCACAGGCTTTTAGATCCTCACACAAACTCACTTCGAAATGTTTGATCTCTTTCAAAGCCCGCAGATGCTCCTCCAAAAGCCGCAACTTCTGCTCAAAAAGAGTCTCTTCGACCACTTTACCCTCTTTGAGATCGTAAAAACCGACTTGCCCCACCTCTCCAAGTGTGCCGGCAAGCAGATAGTAAAACTCCAGCTGAAAATCGCTCGCTCCTTCGACATTTTTCTCCGTATAGAGCTTGATCGATCCGCTTTTATAGTCCAAAACCTCCAAGACACCCTCTTCGTTTTTGTCTATTCGGTCTATGACGCCGTAAAGCTTCAAACCACCATACTCTCGCTCTATCGGTTCTTCGCTTTTATAGACGCGCCAACCTTTGTCAAAACGCCGCATTTCATTCGCACAAAACTTTTGCAAAATCTCTTTATAGAGCGATATCTGAAACTTCTCGAGTTCACTCCCGCCACCAGCCATCTCGAGCGTTTTATTCAGTTCACGACAGAGTTCCTCTTTGGTTTCAAAGTGTGTTTTCTCCGTATAAAGTGTTTTTAATGCAGTGTGCAAAACGCGTCCTATCTCCCATTCATCAGGTACATCTTTTGGGATCTCGAAGTTTTGAATGCCCGCAATATAACGCAAAAAGAACTTCTGTTTGCAGGTAAGAAACGTGGAGAGCTTCGAGTTTGAAAGTTTCGAAGCGGTAAAATCATACTCTGCGACAAAGCTCCTATGCTCTTCGTGTCCAATCTCTCCGGGCACAAAAAGCAAAGCCGCCAAATCTTCCTCATCGACCTCTTTTGGTTTTTCCAGTCCCAACTCTTTTAAAAATCGTGAAGGCAATTCGCTTTCACTGCACACATAGCTGATGCAAACCTCTTTGGCGGAACGAAAGAGCGAAGCGTAGTAGTGCTTTTGCAGCTCTTCCCTGTCCTGAGTGCTTGGCAGTCCGACAAGCTCTCGTACGGCACTGCTTAAAAACATATCTTTCTCCACTCTTTTTGGCACATTCGCATCGTTGAAGTCCACAACGATAACCGCATCAAAACTAACGCTTCGCGTCTCGAGCACTCCCATAACTGTTATCTTGCCTCCCCCTACATCATCCTGACTACGCGAGGCAAGTCGTGAAAGGAAGATGCCAAGAGCGGCTTTGAGCGTGAGGTTTTGCATATATGCCAAAAGTTTCTCGAAGCGGTATATCTCCTCTTTGAGAATCCTTTTTTCCTCATTCGACTTTGCATATTTAATGAAACTCTCCAGAATTGGCAGCATATCTATCTCGCCAATGCGCTTTTTGTAACTACCAAAAAGTTGCAAGTAAAGCTCATCGCCGTAGCGCTCAAGTCTCGCTTCGTTTTCGACACTCGATTCATCGAGCGCATCGAGGGTTGCTCGTACTTTCTTGTAAACGAAGCTCTGTGACATGCTTCTGCCCATTGCGAAGTTGAAATTGTTTTTCGTATCGAAGAGTTCAAGATGCTCTTTGAAACTCTCGTTTGGCAAAATGACTGCGATTTTGGAGGGGTCGTACCCTTTTTGAATATATTCGTAAATCTTTTTCTTTATCAGAGCCACTTGCAGTGTACGACCTGAAAGTGCGTAGAGTTCGACATTTTCTTGCGATTCTATGCGTTCTTGCTCTATGATACTTTTACTTTGTAGGTCAAGAAGGTATCGACTCCCCTCTTCCAGCTCAAAGCCAAAGCGCTCTTTTAGGCGATCCTGCATCTTGACATTGTAGGCATCGGCTTCAAATCGCAACTTGATTGGTGTGATTTCTCGCATCTCTTCAAGCAGTGTGAGTTCAAAATTAGTCAACATTCCTGCAACTTCTATCTCTATCTCCGTTGCACGTTTGAGGTAAGCGTCATTGAGTTTATAATATGTCGGGAGCATAAACCTGTCGCATAATCCATGCTGCAGGCACAACTCCTCGTAACGCCGCTTCAACTCTGATAGTATCTTGATATGCTCCTCGTACTCGCCGTAGAGATCATACATCGCTATGGATTCGAGTGAGACCATCTCACTACCAAGCTCTTCGAAAAAGCTGAAGATGTAGGAGGCATTTTTGGTAAAAGTGAAAAAGTTGCGATCGATTTGGAGTTTTTTGAAGTTTTCGAAGTCGGCGGCTTCAAGCAACAAAACTGTACGTGTATCTTCGTCGATAAAACGAAGCTTCTCCACTATCACGCTCTTTTGGAGAAACTCCCCCATGGTGATGTAGCGATCAAGCAGAGAGCTTGGATGTTCCAAAAGCCGCTGCCTAATACTTCTCGTACTTGGCAGCACAACGGTTTTGGAAATCATTTTTAAAACTCGAAGGCTTTTTTGCTTCTCGTATCGGCCTTAAGATTGAGGTACCGTGTTTTATCACCCACTTGTACTTTTAGCAGCAGGTCCCATCTCCCCTCTTTTGGAAGATCTATTTTCTCGAAAATATACTTGCCGTTTTCTACTTTCGTCGGTTTGAGAGGGATATCTTTCGCATCGTTTACCGGACGTGAAATCAGCAGTTCCACTTTGGCATCGCTGACGGGATTACCCTTTTTGTCTCTCAACGAATAAATCAATTTTCCTTTTTTTGATCCAAGGTCAAGAAAATCAAGCTTGAGAACGTAGTTTCTGTCAAAAGCTATGTTCGCTTCAAGGATATCGTTGATATCATCATCGACATTTTGATAGTAGGACATATAGAGATTGCTTTCGGTGAGGTCCGCTTTCATTGTCTCTTTGATGGTCCAATATCCAAGTACTACAACACCGAATATAGCTACAGCTATGAATATCGGCCACTGTTTTCCGCTTTTAAGCATCGTTTTGCTGCCTTTTTGTAAAAAATTTTCGCTTGAGGTAGAGGATTATCGCATACAAAATAAAACCGTAGAATAATATCTTTATAAACAGGATGGCATTCTGATTCGTATTGCCAACAGCGTGTTCCAGCTTGACTCCTTTGGACTCTGCAATCTGACCGATTATATCGGCATAACCATTAAACATCGCGGTAGCATACTTTTGTGCTTCTTCCCCTTTTTTCGACTTTTGTGCCAATATCGGAATAATCGTCCCGCCGTAATCACTCAACGTCTCTTTAAACTCTTTCCACGAATGCGAAAAGAAAAGAGCCATAAAGAGCGACTGCACATAGGATGCGACGGGAGATAGAATCTGTTTTTTGTCAAAATATTGATATAAAGAGTGCGGCTTCGCAAGGATATCCACTTTTTGGTCAAGCTCACTGAATGTCAGCAAAACCGTCGGTTCATCAAAATTTGAAGCGACCTTTTTTTCGTACTCAACAATGCTCATACCCTTTGGCAGTTTTTTGAGCATGATAAGACGGACTGCTATGCCGGTTTTGTCATAAAGTTCTTTACCGAGAATTTCCACATCCTCTTTAAACTTTTTGTTCGCCGTGATTTCATCTTTATATAAATAGTTTGCGTGAAGTACAGAAGTAAGAAGTATGAAGATGAGGGCCGCAAGCCCTCGTGAAGTATTCAAATAACCCGTCCTACCCAACGAAGAGGTGGTTTGGAGTTACAACTACATAGAGAGTATACGCCGCCATAATAACCAGGCCCCAACCGATAATTTTATCCATCTTATACTCCTTACTGTTTGACTACATGGTAGTGTTTCGCGTTCTCTTTACTGATAGGAACGAGTTTTTCTTCGTCTATCTTGTAGTAAGTCGTCGCGTTATTTTGCTGTGCACCTATTGCTGCGGCAGACAAAAAAGCGAGTATGCTCAGCAACAATGCAGTTGCTATAAGCATACCCGTTACGCCGTCTATTGAAAATACACTTCTATTTTCATTCATGACTACTCTCCTTTGCTGATACTCTTGATGTAAGCAGCAGCAGCTTCTTTTTGTTTTTTGTTCAAGATGTCAAATGCCGGCATTTTACCGATAGCACCTTTCTTACCGTAAGTAAGAACGTTGACAACAAGTTCCGTTGTAAACTCTCTAATGTTTGGAGCTACGCTTGGCATACCTCTACCATCAGGTCCGTGACATCCGGCACAAGTTCCGGCGAAAATGTCAGCACCCGCACCTTTGAAACCGTTAGCGACGTACGCTGCTACTGTATCAATCTCGGCATCTGTTATAAGCGCACCCGTGTTCGCATTGAAAAGACCGTTGCGATCAGGCATCGGCATCTCTATACCAAGAAGTTTGTTGTTTGAACCATGCTTGATAACATACTCTACAGACTTCTTCTCGATTCTTTGAGTGAGGTTTGCAGCTTTTCCGTCCATACCGTCAGCGTTGATTCCGTGACATACAGTACAGTTAGCGAGGTAAACAGATTCACCCATGTCCACGAGAGTGTCACCTTTGATATCTGTGTATTTAGCTTCAAACTTCGAGTTCAGTTCTTTAACTTCGGCATTGTACTGACCGATCTGGCTGAACGCGTTAACAGGATAACCAATGATGAAGTACCACATACCCCATACCATTGTACCAAGGAACATTACAGCCCAACCAATAGGAAGATCGTTTTTATACTCACCGATACCATCCCAGTTCTCTTCTGCCAATTCACCAGAAGCAGTATCTGTCTGCATCTGACGAACGTATTTGACAACAACCCAAATAGTGATAAGCGCAATTGCAATCGCACCTAAAACCGCCAGCGTGTTAACGATATCTCCGTTAAGACCTCCCTTTGTCGTACCGATTGCAAGATATGTTGCTGCAACCATAATGACAGAGAAGATCCCGCCCCATAGATAAAGCTTATTCATACATCTCTCCTATTTCTCTTTATCGTCATTCGACTTGGGCTTTACAGGCGTAGAGTCCAAATCGTCATTAAGTGCCATGTTTGCATACTCTTCATAATCTATACCGTCAGCAGACTTTTTCTTCGTGTACAGATGGAAAATATAGCTGTAAAGCACAATCACCAAAAACACGGTAAGTCCGAAGTAGGCATAGGCTGAAAAAGTATTTATATCCACTGCACTCCCCTACTATTTCAATCTGTTAAGATAAGCAATAAGTGCTACGATCTCAGGGATCTGTCCCTTAGCGACCATATCTTTAACATCTTGATCTTTCATCTCGGCTGCAACTTTCTTCGCCTCTTCTAGAGCATCCTGCTGTGCTGCAGTTAGGTTTTCAGGAAGTTTTACGACCACTTTGCCGCCATCTTTTGTCGGTATTTCTTTGTTGTATGGAACACCAAAAACTTTGTTGACAGTGATCATTTCAGCATATGCAGTTTCTATATCTGCAGTATTTTTGAACATCCAAGGATATGCAGGCATGATAGAACCTGGAACAACACCTGCAGGATCTTTCATATGATGCTCATGCCAGTCAGTCGTTCTGTAGTTACCTACTCTGTGAAGATCCGGTCCTGTTCTTTTAGAACCCCACAAGAACGGTCTGTCATACGCATATTCACCGCTGAGTGAGTAATGACCGTATCTGTCAGTTTCCGCTTTAAATGGGCGGATAAGCTGAGAGTGGCACGCATTACAGCTGTTTTTGATGTAGACATGTCTACCTGCAAGTTCGAGCGTAGTGTAAGGCTTCGTCCCGAGAACCGGACGAGAAGCCTTACCAAAGTCAGGAATAATCTCAATCAATCCTGCAAATGCAATAACGACAAATACACCTACCGCAAAAAGAAACGGTCTTTTTTCTAACCAATGAAACATATCTTATTTCCCCCTTCTTTTATGCACCCATAGGTGATGCGCTTCTAAGTTCAGACTCTTCAACCACTCTACCAGCTGTCATAGTTTTGTAGAGGTTGTAAGCGAACATGAAGAAACCTGTAAGGTAAAGCAATCCACCAACTGCACGTATAGTGTAGTATGGATGAAGAACAGTAACTGTATCGATGAATGAGTAAGCAAGGTTACCGAACTCATCGTGTGCTCTCCACATCATACCCTGTGTGATACCTGCGATCCACATAGATGAGAAGTAAAGAACAACACCGAGAGTCTGAATCCAGAACTGTGCATTCATCAAAGATTTAGAATAGATCTCTCTTTTGAATACACGCGGCGCCATATGGAAAAGAGCAGCCATGATCATGAATCCAACCCATCCAAGAACACCATCGTGAACGTGTCCGACGATCCAGTCTGTAAAGTGTGCAATAGCGTTAACTGATTTGATAGCCTGAATAGGACCTTCAAGTGTAGAGAACATATAGAATGTCGAAGCAAGAATCATGAACTTGATAAGTGGAGAAGTCGCAACTTGTTGCCACTCACCCTTCATTGTAAGAAGCATGTTGATCGCTGAACCCCAAGAAGGAAGAATCAAGATAACGGAAAATACCGATCCCATAGTTTGCATCCAATCTGGAACTGTAGAGTAAAGAAGGTGGTGACCACCAGCCCAGAGATAAACAAACATTAGTCCCCAGAATGCAAGAAGTGAGAGTTTATAGCTGTAAACTGCCTGTCCAGACTCTTTTGGAAGGAAGTAGTAGATCATTGCAACAATAGGTACTGTAAAACCGAATGCAACCGCATTGTGTCCATACCACCACTGTACAAGCGCATCATTCGTTCCTGCATACATAGAAACAGAGTGGTACCAGTCACCAAGACCACCAGAAACGAAGTAAGTAGGTACTTCCATGTTGTTAAATAGATATAGCATAGCAACACCGAGGAATGTCGCAATGTAGTACCATACCGAGATATAAAGAGATTTTTCGCGTCTTATACCGATAAGACCGAAAATACTGATACCCCAAAGTACCCAAACAACGACAATTGCGATGTCTATAGGCCATTCAAATTCAGCATACTCTTTTGAAGTTGTTACACCTGCAAAAAGAGATACGACAACAGCTGCAACACCGACAACATAAAGCCAGAAGTGAAGTTTCCCGATAAACATCAAAAACGGCGATTCAGCCATGGAAACTTTCAATACTCTCTGCCCCACATAGTACCATGTAGCAAAAATACCGCTCAATGTAAATCCGAAAATTACGGCATCTGTATGTAGTGGTCTCAAACGGCTGAAGTTTGTATACTCTGCCAAGCCACTTCCTAGAATAGTGTTTACCCCAGGAAAAGCCAACTCTAACGCCAGGATCACTCCGATGGTCATACCAACTATACCAAGCAGTACAGTTGTCAACATGAACATCTTAGCGACCGTGTAGTCATACTCTAATGGACGATTCTCCATATATAGCCTCCTTAAAAGTTCAAGCAATTTGTCTAACGAAAATATTCGCAGTTTTTCCGACTTTTCTTAAAAAAAGTCAAACTAGCGTAATTAGACTAATTAACGGCATTATAATATCAACTTAAAAGTTTAATAAATCTTAATCGGGGAGAAAAAGTGAGAGTTTTTTAGAAAGATTGTTACTTTTTTTAATTTATTTTTTTATAAGTTTAAGAAGAAGTTGTGTGCGCAAAAAAACTCCCCGAAAACAGGGAGTGGTAAAGCGGATCATCTCTCTTTCAGCAGATCGAGAAACTCTTTAAAAATATAACGAGACTCTTTAGGCCCGGGGCTTGCTTCTGGATGATGCTGCACAGAGAAAATTGGCTCGTCTTTATACTTCAGCCCTTCTATAGTTCCATCAAAAAGATTGGTGTGTGTTACTTCAGCAATTTCCGTGATGGAGTCGGGGACATTGTAGTTATGGTTTTGCGCAGTTATCTCAACCATCCCAGTTTCGACATTTTTAACAGGATGGTTGCCGCCGTGATGACCGAACTTGAGCTTGAACGTCTCATACCCGTGTGAGATAGAGAGCAGCTGATGCCCAAGACAGATACCGAACATCGGAATCTTGGCGGCTATAAGTTTTTTGATCTTTTCCTGTTCCTCTTTGAGAACGAGTGGATCTCCCGGACCGTTGGAGAGAAACACTCCCTCTATTTCATTGTTTTTATATCGTCTAATCAGCACATCTACATCAAATGTGTTGGGCACAACTTCCACCTGAATTCCTACAGCAGTCAGTTCGTTGAGAATGTTGCGCTTCACACCGAAGTCGATAGCGACAATTTTAGCTTTAGGCTGGGGAGCTTCCTGGTACTTGTAAGCTCTTGGATCGTAAATACTGCTGGTATGGATATACGGCTCTTTCGTGCTTACCTGCTCGATATAGTTGATCTCTTCTATACGAGGGCTTGCAGCCAGCAGTTTCGCCAACTCCTCCTTGTCGCTTATCTCGGTTGAGGCGATCATCATCATCGAACCCTCATCGCGAAGCATCTTGGTGATATAGCGTGTATCGACATCGCACAGCCCCATGATATCGTACTTTTTAAGGAAGTTTTCGAGTGACTCTTCGGCTCTGAAGTTTGAGTAACGTTTCTGATAATTACGAACAATCATCCCCTTCGCCCATGCGGCACGACTCTCCATATCTTCGTCGTTCACACCGACATTGCCGATTTCCGGCATCGTGAAGGTTACAAACTGACCGGCATAACTCGGGTCGCTCATGATCTCCTGATAACCCGTCATCGATGTGTTGAAAACGATCTCACCCACTTCGGTTTTTTCGGCACCGAAACTTTTGGCTTCCAAAAATGTGCCGTTTTCGAAATAAATATATGCTTTTTTCATTAGTCAAGCCCCCGTCTTGTCAACTCTTCTTTGTAGAGTTTTTCGTACAGTATTTCATATTCATCCGTTCCGGGAATATACTTCTTTTTATAAGATTTAATCTTATCAACTACTGCGTAATGCAATTCGCTGTCTTCTGCTACAAAATCGGTAATGGCATTGAAAATGATGTTTTTGACCATGTTTTCCGCCACATCGTAGTTGATGAGATCCTCTTCGTAAAGCTCATCGAGAATTTTATGCGAAAGGTCGCTAAAGCGCTCGTCGTAATCGAGAATCACTCCAAATTCCGGAGCGAGCTTTTTCTTTATCATAAAAAAGAGCTGTCTTTCATCTGCGAGCATAAACTCGATGTCCTCTTCATGCTCTTCGCAAATCTCATTGGCCTTCTCTTCGAGCGCCATCTCTTTTTTGATATTTTCAGTGAGTATTTTCTCAACAGCCCCGACAACAGGTTCTACACCCTGAGTGAGCGTAACGACACCGCTTCTACCAAGTTCAATGGCAACTTTGTTGGCTATATGGGGAACGGCTTTTAGTGTTAATTTCATGGCAAGACTCTTTTTTCGTATAGTTTTTACAATTCTCTAAATCACGCCATTTTACTATATTTTAGATTAGAAGTGTATTAGCTGCGTTTAATTTGCAAGCAGTTCTGTCAGTTTAGAGGCTTTTTTCGGATCCATTTTCGCAAGTATTTGTCCTACCGTTTTTGGCTTGAGTTCTTGCAAAATTTTGACCGCATCGTTTTCCGGTAAATCAGAGAGAATCTTCGCAGCGGCACTTGCCTTCATCTTGGAGTATGTTTGAGCGATTTTGCTCATTTTCGTTTTTTTCAATTCTGCAAGAATCTTCTTGTTTTCATCGAGCATTTTTTTTATGCGTTCTTCTCTTTTTTTGACTTCAGCAAGCTTTTTTTTCAACTCTTCCTCTTTGAGATCAAGTACCACTTTTTTCTTCTTCAACAGCTCTTCAGTAGCGGTTTTCAGAGCTTCGAGAGCCTGTTTTTCTTCGTCTATACGTTCAAGTTCGACCAGCAGTTCACTTTTACGCTCCTGAAAAATTTTCGTACACTCAAAAAGCTTCTCACTCCCATCAACTGCAAAAAGCATGGTGGAAACCACCGCACAAAGCACCATTCTTTTCATACAGCCTCTTTTTGATTGTAGCTTATCATCGCAAGTTCATCGAGTCGTTTACTCTCTTTAAGTGCAAGCTCTTTTTGCATTTTTTTAATCTCTTCAGCTTCGAGGTATTTGAACTTTTCATACTCTATCATGCTCTTTTTCAGCTCCTCGCGCGCCGCTTCGACCTGCACCTCTTCAAAAGCGACCCACTCTTCGTTTTTCTGGATCAGTCGAAACTGTGCATCACGCAATGTTCTTGAAGCAAGAAAGTTTTGCATATTGCCCTTGTTTGGAGCATCGAGTTTTTGCAAATCATCAATGGAGCGGGCGAGCTCCGCTTTGG
>Ga0256831_1000807_pt1 | contig 16622 bp, 10 predicted proteins | sample 132544metaG_FD_189087 | JGI IMG/M metagenome (GOLD analysis project Ga0256831, IMG submission 189087) | Hydrothermal vent microbial communities from Lau Basin, Pacific Ocean - 132-544 | ecosystem: Environmental > Aquatic > Marine > Hydrothermal vents | place: Pacific Ocean: Lau Basin | collected...
TTACTATGAAGGGTATATTCCATATGTTTTTGGTTTCTATTTTATTATTTTCATGTGTCAAAGAAGAAAATATAGAAAAAATTAATTATGAAAAAACTGATTCGGTAGAAGTGCTTAGAAGTAATTTTTCAGGTTTAATTAAAGATGAAAATTCAAATCCAGTTTCCGGTGCTACAATTAAAATCCAAACCATTAAAGGAGAGTTATCAACTATTACCGATAATGATGGAATTTATTATTTTAATAATATTTTAATTGATAAGACAGTATTAATTCAGGTAAAAGTTGATGGATATTTTGATGCATCAAGAAGAATTTCCACAATTGCAAACAGTCATAATTATTGCGTTGTACAACTTAAACGAAAAACTGAAGTAGAGAAAATAGAGGCATCAAATGGTGGTTTAGCTGTTATAGCAGGAGGAAATTCAATAGAAATCCCAAAAGATGCAGTAGTTAGTGAAGATGGAACTAAGTATTTCGGTACTATTCATGTTTTTATGAATAGGATTGATCCATCAGACAATTCGGTATTTGAACAGATGCCGGGAGAACTTTCAGGATATGATAAAAATGGAAACTTAACAGCTCTCGCTTCCTATGGTATGCTTATGATTGCTATGGAGTCTGACGATGGAAAGAAATTACAATTAGCAGAAGGGAAAGAAGCAAAATTACATTTTGAGTTGCCTGAATCATTTGTGGCTAATGCTCCTGAAACCATACCAATGTGGTATTTTGATGAAAATAAAGGTTATTGGATTGAAGAAGGAAGTGCAAAAATGGAGGGCAATGCTTATATTGGAAAAATAAAAAGATTTGGTACATGGAATTGTGATGTAAAAAGTGAAAATACGATTAGTATCTCTGGTGAGATTACCTGTACAAATGGAAATGAACTATTACCTTTTTTAAGTGCTTTTATCTATTCTGACGGAATTCCTTTAGCAGGAAGAAATTTAAATAAAACCGGTAAATTTAAATTCCTAAACTTTTTTGCCAATAAACCTTTTACAATAAAAGTCCTGAATCAGTGCGATGAAGTAGTTTGGGAAAAACAATATGAAGCTTATAATTCTGATACTCAATTGCAAGATATCGTTATTCCTATATGTGGTGAACAAATTATGGTTTCCGGTGACGCTTTTGATTGTGAAGGTAAGCCCGTACAAAAAGGATATGTAAGTATATATTCCGAATCAAGAAGAGTATCATATAAAGCTGATTTAGGTAATGGACATTTTGAAATACCTGCATGGGTTTGTAATCTGAAGTCTTTGAAACTGATAGTGGTTGATACTCGACACGAAAGATCGAGTGAAACTTTTGATATATTTACAAATTCAGGAGATGTTAATTTGGGAAATATTAATGTGTGCAAAGAATTGGAAAATTATTGTATTGTATATCCGTATACAGACACAATTAAAGATACTATTGTACTGTTGGATTTTGTTTTTTATAAAGATAATGGTTTGTATTTTCGTAGATGGTATACTGGACATTCAATGTTTGTTCAGTTAGTCTTTAATGAAGATATTCCTTTGAAGATAGGAAATAATTATGCAACATCATTTTATTTAATTTTTGATGTATTAGATTTATACGGAGTATGTTTTTATAATCAAACAGACATAGATTTGGATGATTTTCTAGTTACTTTAACAGAATTAGGGCTTAATTCCGGTGATATTATCAAAGGAACTTTTAGTGGACAAGTTAAAACAGGATGGCGAAGTAGCGTGACAAAAAATATTACAGGGAAATTTAAAGTTAAATTAGAATAGAGTATTATGCGAAGCAATAATATCTATCAATATTATCAATATATTTATAAGACTCTTTAGAAAAAAATATTTTTTGGATACAAAAAGAATAATTGATGAATGCAAAAAGGGAATTGAGGACGCACAGCGTACTTTGTTTATGAAATTTTCAGGTTATTTATATGGAGTTATAAACAAGTATGTCAATTCAGGATTTTTAGTACAGGATATTTTGCAGGAATCTTTTATTATCATCTTTAATAATCTGGAAAAATTTGAATATAAATCTGATTTTCAATTTTATGCATGGATAAAAAAAATAGCAATAAGGGAAACGATTAAAAATTTGAAAAAAAACAACTTATTTTTTGAACCAATAGAGGACGCAAAATACATAGAAAATACAGAGTTTGTAAGTATAATCTCAAAATTGAATAAGGATGACTTGCTTATGCATTTGAAAAGTCTTCCTGATGGATTTAGGACTATATTTAATATGTATGCGATAGAAGGATATTCACATAGTGAAATTGCAAAAGAATTGGGCATTGCAGAAAGTACATCCAGATCACAATTGACAAGAGCAAGAAGATTATTGCAAAAAAGAATAATCGGTACTGATATCGGACAAATAAAAAAAGAAAAATAAATTTATGAAGTCAAATTTTAAAATTGATGATATTTATAAAGATAAGTTTGAATATTATGAAGCAAATTTTGATAAAGAATATTTGTGGAAAGAGTTAGTATTAAAATTAAAGAAAAAAAGGAAAAGACGCGTAATAATTTTTCTAATACTAATAATGGTTGCTTTAGTATATTCCGGTTATGTTTTTTCACTAAAAGGAGAAGGTAAAGATAATAATATACCGCATTTAAAAAAAATGAGAAAGAAAAACATTGATATTCCTGCTATTAACCGTACTTTGCCTGAAGATAATAAAAAAGAAATTGTTAATAGAAATATAGAAAAATCTAAGTATCCAGATCAGAAAAAATCAAAAAATTATAATACAAATGAACGTGATGATTCTAAATTTGGAACTAAAACAGCATTAGTAAAAAACACAATTTATGATAACATTGATTTTAGTAAAAAGTCATTTGATTTGGTAAAAACGGTCAAAAAGCCATTTCCCAAAATACTTAATATCCAATTATTAGATGTAGGTTTATTTGATTTGAAATCGAAAAATAAATTTTCTCTTTCTACAACTTTGATAAAAAGACAAGATGATTGGTCAAAAAATTGCTTAGTGAAAAAAAACAATAGATTTTATTTGTTGTCATATCTATCTGTTTTATTCCCTAATCAGAATATTACCGGTTTTAACGAAAATAATGAGTATGCAAAATTGTGGGAAAAATATGATTCTGTCCTTTTAGGATATTCAGCAGGGTTAATGATCGGCTATGAATTTGTAAATGGTTTGAATATTGAAAGCGGAGTTGAATATCAACAAGCTTTTGAAAAGCTGATGTTTTATCAAAAAGTAACAGAAACAATTAAAATATATTCAGACAGCGTATATTATTGGCAAGATGAAATCGGAAAGAAACATTTTATTGGAGATACAACAGAAACAAATAGAACTTATGAAAGAAAAGTTCAATCTTTAAAACGTCATACATTATTTAACATCCCCTTATTTGTAGGTTATAATTTTAAATTTAAAAGATTAAAGTTTGGTATCCAAAGCGGAATCTTATTTAATATTAAACATGTTTTTAAGGGAATGGTTGTTACTCCCGAAGGCAATTTTAATTATTTAAATAAAACAAGCCAAAATGATGTATATAAATTAAAAATAGGGTTAAGCTATTTGGTTAATTTTAAAACTGATTTATTTACAAATAAACATGTGAATTGGTATGTTGCTTTAGGATTAAGAATTAACAATAATTCCTGGCTTAAAAATGATACAAGATTAAAACTAACTAATAATTTTTCGGGTTTAAAAATTGGAATAAAGTATTTTTTATAATCCGTTTTGAAGATACAATCAACCGAGCTGAGTAGGGATTTTTACTGTCGTTTAATAGGAAAAATTAATTTCATTTTGATCTCCCTTTACAATTAGTTTTAGATAGTTTTCGATTAGGTCAGATAAACATCTGCCTTTTTTTCACCAGCGGTTACTCACATTTATTCCCTGTCGGGAATACCCATATGACACTTAAAATCTCTGGGATGGATAATATGAATGTTAGAGGGCAAAACCACGAATGTGGTTTAATGTGATTAGCCCCGTATGAAATGCGGGGTAACCAAAGCAGGGAAAAAGAACGCCGATAGGTGTTCAACAATTAATATTATGGAGATAAATGAAATGTAAAAGCAAAAAAGAATACACTTTTCTTATATTTGTAAAAAATAATGGGGATTTCTTTAAAACTCCTTTACAAATATAATTATATGTCAAAAAACAAAACACTTTATTTGGTTGATGGTCATGCTTTGGTTTATCGATCACACTATGCCTTTATCAGAAGACCACTAATCAATAGCAAAGGAATAAATACTTCTGCTATTTCGGGTTTTATACGTGCTATCTGGGAAATTATTCACGATAAAAATCCAGAATATTTGGCGGTGGTTTTCGATCCTTCCGGACCAACATTCAGACACGAAGAATATGAGCCATATAAAGCAAATAGAGATAAACAACCGGAGGATATTCAGGTAGCAGTGCCAATTATTAAAGAACTGCTAAAAGCTTTTAATATACCTGTATTGACAATAGATAAGTACGAAGCGGATGATGTAATAGGTACTTTGGCAAAAAGGGCGGCAAAAGAAGGATTTGTTACGTATATGGTCACTCCTGATAAAGATTATGCTCAATTGGTTGAAGAGAATATTTTTATGTATAAACCGCTTGGTAGAGGAGATGGATATTCAGTTCTGGGAGTTGATGAGGTAAAAGAAAGTTGGGGGATTAGTAGTCCGTTGCAAGTTATAGATTTTTTAGCGATTCAAGGGGATTCTTCTGATAATATTCCCGGAGTAAAAGGTATTGGACCCAAAGGTGCCAAGACCTTACTAAAAAAATATGGAAGCTTGGAAGGAATCTATGAAAATATCGATAAGATAACCGGAAGAACCAAAACCTTACTGGAAGAATCAAAAGACAATGCATTTATGTCTAAATATCTTGCAACAATTAAATTGGATGTTCCTGTTGATTTTTCAACGGAACAGTTCGCAAGAAAGCCTATAAATAAGGAAAAACTATCTGAATTATTCAAGGAGCTTGAATTTAGAACTCTGGCAAGAAGCATTCTTGGTGAAAAGAAAAAACAATTGGTACAAGGGTCACTATTTGGAAATACCCAAAAATCAAAACAAGATCCTTTTGTAACAGAAAAAGAAAAAGCCGGTTACGAAATAGTGAAAAATAGTTTTAAAAATTCCCAAAAAGAATATATACTTGCTCATAGTGAAAAGGAAATTGATGAATTGATTTCCTTGTTGAAAAAGCAGAAAGAGTTTGCATTTGATACAGAGACTTCTGAACTTAACCCCAATATGGCTGATTTGGTTGGAATGTCTTTTGCCTATGAAAAAGATAAAGCCTACTATGTCCCTGTAGATGTCAAATCTGAAGATTTTAAGGATATAATACGTAAATTTAAAGCGGTATTGGAAGATGAAAGTATTGTAAAAATAGGTCAAAACATCAAATATGACAGTCTGGTTATGAAGTGGCACGGTATTGATTTGAAAGGTGATGTTTTTGATACTATGATTGCTCACTATCTCATTGAACCGGACATGCGACATAAACTGGATTATTTATCAGAATCTTATCTAAAGTATAAAATGGAGCCTATCGAAAATCTAATAGGAAGAAAAGGTAAGGGGCAATTGAGTATGAGAGATATTGATGTTGACAAAGTGAAAGATTATGCAGCTGAAGACGCAGATATCACATATCAATTAAAAGATATTTTTGCCAAAGAACTAAATCAAGAAAAACTAGATAAAGTATTTTATAATATCGAAATGCCCTTAGTAGATGTATTGAAGGAAATGGAATACAATGGTATTTTTGTTGATAAGGATTTTTTAAATAATTATGCAGTTATTCTCCAAAAACATATAGATGAAATCGAAACGATAATTTATGATAAAGCTGGTCTTAGATTCAATATTTCATCGCCAAAACAGGTTGGAGAGGTACTTTTCGAAAAACTTAATATTCCATATAGATGGCGAAAAACATCGAGCGGACAGTTTTCAACTAGCGAAGAAAAATTAAGTGAATTGGCTATAAAGCACAAAATAGTTCAAGACATCCTAGATTATAGAAAGTTGAGAAAGCTAAAAAATACTTATGTTGATGCCTTACCAAAATTGATAAATCCAAAAACAGGAAGAATTCACACATCTTTTAATCAGGCAAGAGCAGCGACAGGTAGGTTGAGTTCAGAAAATCCAAATGTCCAAAATATACCTATTCGCGACGAAGCCGGAAGAGAGATAAGGAAGGCTTTTAAAGCTAGAAACGATGATTATTTGCTGTTGGCTGCCGATTATTCACAAATAGAATTGAGGCTAATAGCTGAAATGAGTGGGGAAAAAGCCATGCTTGACGCATTCAATAAAGGATTGGATATACATAAAGCGACAGCTGCAAAAGTATTCAATATACCTATCGAAGAAGTGACTCCTGATCAAAGAAGACAAGCAAAAACTATTAATTTTAGTATAATCTACGGTGCCGGAGCCACAAATCTATCAAGACAATTGGATATCTCGAGAAAGGAGGCATCCAAACTGATAGAAAGTTATTTTAAAGAATATAGTGGGCTTAAAAAATTCTTTGATGATACCGTTCAATTCGCCAGAGAGAACGGGTATGTATTGACCAGACTTGGCAGAAAACGGAAATTAAGAGATATAAATTCAAGAAACGGACTTGCAAGGTCAAATGCGGAGAGAATGGCAATCAATACCCCTGTTCAAGGTACAGCTGCCGATATGATAAAAATCGCAATGATCAATATTCATAAAGAAATGCAAAAAGAAAAAATTAAATCTAAAATGCTATTGCAAGTTCACGATGAATTGATATTTGATATGCATAAAAGCGAAGAAGATAAGCTAAAAAATATTGTGATTGATAAAATGATTAATGCTATACCGGATTTGAATGTTGCCATCAAGGTTGATACGGGTATAGGCGAGAATTGGTTAGAAGCTCATTGATATAAATACATAAAAATGCAATACAAATCTATATTCAATTACCTGGTAATATTATTTATCACGATGCCGGCTATATCATATAGCCAATTAAGCGGTGCAAATAATGGAAATCCACCAAATATCAAATGGAAAGAATTATCAAACGAATCAGCAAGAATCATCTTTCCTGAAGGTCTGGATTCAAAAGCTGCAAGAGTTGCCGATGTGATAGATTATCTAAATAAAAATAACAGGACTTCGATTGGAAAAGCAAAAGGAAGGATAGATATAATTCTTCAAAATCAGTTAACAGAAGCCAATGGTTTTGTTACAGCAGCCCCATTTCGTTCAGAATTTTTTACTACAGCTCCACAAAGGAGTTTTCTCGGAACGCAAGATTGGTTGGATATGCTATCAATTCACGAATACAGGCATGTTATGCAATTGCAGTTTGCCAAGCAGGGAATTACCAAAGCCGGATCAATACTTTTAGGGGAAACAGGCTGGATAGCAATGGCATTTATGGCTATACCCTTTTGGTTTACTGAGGGTGATGCAGTGACTCAAGAGACCCTTTTGTCTGGGGGAGGACGTGGAAGATCGGGTAGCTTTATGGCAGAATACAGGGCAATGCACAAAGCGGGAGTAAAACATCCATATGAAAAAATAAGGAATCAGTCCTATAAAAGCATTTTGCCCGGTAGATATCGTATGGGATATCTATTTTCAATATATGGTAGAAATAAATATGGAGATGATTTTTGGAAAAATGTATCTAGAGATGCAGTAAGATACAAAGGTGTAGTTTGGCCTTTTTCTCAAAGTTTGCGAAAAAGAACCGGTAAAAATGTTCATAAGTTTTATAAAATGATGATGGATTCTATTTATAATCAATGGGACAAGGATAATCAAGTATTAAATTGGAGAAATGAAAATGAGGTTTTGGTCAATAAGCCCATTCCTAAAAACAAAATCTCTTATAATCTCAATCCTAAATTTATGGATGAAAATATTATCGTTTTGCATTCAGGCAGAGATAGGATTCCGGGATTTTATATATTGGATAAACAAGGAAATGAAAAAAAATTGTTTGATTTGGGATATCAAGATTCGTATTTCAATTATAATAAGGGTAAAATGGTTTGGACTCAATCCAAAACCGACATTCGTTGGAAAAACAAAACGTTTTCAGAGCTATATATTTACGATTTTAAGACCAAAACTAAGAAAAAACTTACTTCAAAAACAAAATATTTCTCTCCTGATATTAATTTAGATGGAACTAAAATATTGCTTGTAAATTCTGATGAACTAATGCAATATTCTATTGAAATTTTGGATTCTAAAACAGGAAAAATCATTAAGAGTATTCCAAATCCGGACAATATCTTCCTCTCTTCCCCCAAATGGTTGAGTGATGACGAGATTATTGCTATTGCACAGCACAATCAAAAGAATGCGTTAATGAGAATAGAGATACAAACAGGAAAAATGATTCCGGTGATTGATTATACTCAAAATCTTATTCTCAGACCTGTTGTAAACAATAATTACGTGTTTTTTAGTGGTGATTTTACAGACGTCAGAAATATTTTTGCCGTAGATTTAAGCTCAAAAAAAACTTTTAAGGTAACAAATTCCAGAGTATTGGCTAGTCACCCGGACGTATCAAAAGACGGCAAATATCTCCTATATGCTGAACAACAAATAAGAGGTTATGATATAAAAAAAATAGAATTAAACAAAGAAAACTGGCGTCCGGTTACAATTGAAGAACCTATCGACAGGTACAAGGGTTTAGCTAAACTAATCAATGCAGAAGGGGGAAATATTTTGAATAAAATACCTAAGCATAATTATACGGTTAAAGATTATTCACATATCAAGGATGCGATTAATTTCCATAGCTGGTTTCCCACTATACAAAGTTTGAATAACGATTTTGGATACGGGATTTCCTTTCATTCTACCAATTTATTATCAACTTTGAATTTATCGCTTACTCCGGCGATTAACGTAAATGGTGATAAAAAAATAGGAACGCGTATAACTTGGAACAAATATTTTCCAAAAATACATCTTGGATATGATATTGCTTCAATACAATATGAAAAAGACAAAAAATATACACACTTATTGCAAAACTATTACTTTACCGGTATTGAAATTCCACTCAATTTCTCTAAAGGTGCAACAAATAGAGGTATAAATTTTGGAATAAATGCCGGATTTCAAAAATATAATTCTCTTGAAAAAGGAAATTTTGGGAAACCGGAAGACAATTTTGTATTATCAAGTACTATTAATTTTTTCAATGAAAGAGTGAAAGCCTATAAGCAATTGAATCCAAGGTTTGGCCAAGATCTAAGCATCCGGTTTAAAGGAAAAAATAATGAAATAAGCCTGAATAATAATTATTCCGTTAGCCTGGATGGCAAATTTTATTTTCCGGGTATTTCCAGAACGCACACGCTGGTTTTAAGCGGACATATTCACAATGACAACAGTAAATTTTATTCGATTTATTCCGGCAATTGGATAAGAGGAGTAACTAATTTAGATTATAAAACTAATCGGGTAATGAGGGCAGAATACGGATTTCCGATTATCTATCCTGATATTGCGATAGGCCCAATTGCCTTTATCAAGCGAATAAGAGCAAATATGTTTTTTGATTATGGATTTGAAGATAAGGGGATAAATGAGATATCTTCTTTAGGTGTCGATTTGATATCTGATATGGGAGTTTTTAACTTTGGTAGCGTCTTTACATTGCCTTTGGGCGTCAGACTTAGCTATATCAATAGAGGAGCTAACAAAGAATTTAATATTCAATTATTGCTATTTCAAACTGCATTGTAACAAAATCTATATTTTTACGTCATAATACTATAACAAATTGTCAAAATAATGAAATCTATAATTTATTTTCTTTTGCTGAACAGTTTAATGCTTATTCAATCTTGTGATGATACCTCTTGTCCCCCTGATAAAAAAGTAGGAAGTATAAATATAAGTGACACCAGTTTAATGTTTTTTCCTTATGAAAATAATTTAACTTTAGTATTCAAAGACAATGCAGGAGAAGAAGTAAGTTTTAGATCTAATATGGGTGTAAAAATAGAGGAGCTGAAATTGGCTGTAAAATATACTTGTAGTGAATTAAAATATGATGGTAGAACCTCTTTTGAGTACTTAGAAGGGCAGTATAAATCTGTGTTGTTTTCTACCGTTCCGGAAAAATTTTCTTTTACGATTAGTTTATTTACCGAGGTTTTGGACAGAGAAAAACGATTATTCTATGACAAATTAGTTATAGACCTAAGTTCAACGGGTTATATCGGACGAGGCGAGATAGTAACGGATTACAGGGGAAATGATTCATTTAAGGATAAAGTGATGATTGATTATCCAATGGAAATTATGGATTCTATTGTATTGAACAATAAGGTTTACCGAGATATATACGCTACAGAATTGTTTGACGGAGAACAATTCAATAGACAAGTCTATTTTAGTAAAGTAAAGGGACTGGTTGGATTTAAGTTTGACTCAACAATATATAATCTTGACAGGATAGAGTAGTAAACGACTAAGGTAATTCATGGTATCTTTTGATAATCCTCCAATTTTTTATAAAGAATAAAACCCCTGACTTTATAGTGAAATACAGGGTGATTGTAAGAGCGAGATATAATATGTATTGATAATTATCGGAGAAATACTCTTTAAAATGTTTGCTGGTTATTAGCAAAAGATAAGCGATTCCAAGTGTGACCATTTGCATTGCCGTCTTTATTTTTCCGCTTTTAGCAGCAGCAACAACTATTTTTTTGCTAAGGAAAATAAATCTGTAAATAGTAACCAATATTTCTCTAATAAAGATTGGAATTATCCACCAAATAGATAATACATCCAAATACACAAAAACGGAAAAAGTAATTAAAACCAATGCTTTATCAGCAATTGGATCCAATATTTTACCCAAATTTGTAACTTTATTATACTTTCTAGCATACCAACCATCAAGGAAGTCGGTTAATATTGCTATAAATATAGCTATACCGGCTATAATTCTAACCCACAGGCTACCATTTATTAAAAAAAATGGAGCAACGATTGATATAACAATTCGCAATGAAGTTAAGAAATTAGGTACATTCATGTTACAAATTTAAAATTAAATTTTCATTATAAGTTACAAAAACACAAATATTAACATAGAAAGCCGATAGAATTCATGTTTTCACTATCTAATAAACGTTTATTTTTTTTAATAGTTCAAATTTTTAATTTCTCACTCCTAAAACCTATAAATAATGTAAGATATGCCACAATATTATAAAAAATAATCACCAAATCAATAAGCTGATATTATAAATAATGGTTAAAATCATGATTTTATTTTGGAATTTACCAAAAATTGCATAATTTAACCTCCGTAAATGGAAAATTATCATTATAAACTTGCGGAGAAATTAAAGCTGTATCTTGGGAATCACAAGGATACTGTCAGTAAATTATCTCAAATCCTGCATTTGAGCCATTCGTCCGTTTATAAAAAACTAAGTGGAGATAGTGGCTATTCCATCGATGAATTAGCGATTATTATGAAAGAGTTTGATATTAGTTTTGACGAATTAGTTTTTGAAAAAAGAAAAAAAATAGGGTTTCAATTCCCTTTTAAAAGCAGAAAGATAAATACTTTTCACGATTATATTATTCCTTTGAAGATGTTTATGGCGGTAGCGGCTCCAATACCAGATTTGAAGATACAATACGCAACAAATGAATTACCTTTTTTCTTTTATTTTTTAGATAAAGATCTCACATATTTCAAATTTTTTATCTACGCCGTCACTGTATGGGATATGGATAATTACAAGGATATAAAATTTGATTTGAATGATTTTAGTGAGTGGTATATTATCAAAGACGATATAGATTTTATCATGGATAAGTATTATTCAATCCCAAATGTTGAGCTGTGGAATGAGGGGGTTCTTACCAATACATTAAATCAGATAAAATATTTCCTTTCAGCCGGAGCTTTTAAAGATCCAAATGATGCATTGATGCTTTGTGATAAACTTACAATGATGATAAATCATGTATATAAAATGGCAAAAACCGGAAAAAAAATCAAATTACATCAAAACCCCGATCATATTGACACAAAATTTGAAATGTATCACAATGAAATTTCACATACCAATAATATATTGTTGATAGAGTCAGATACACTAAAACAGATATACTTTGCATATGATAACCCCAATTATATAGTAACTGATAATGATGAATTGATAGATTATACAAGGGATTGGTTTAGAAAAATACGTAAAAGTGCATTGCCTATTTCATTGCACGCTGAAAAAAGCCGAAGAGCTTTCTTTAATATTATCAGAAAACAAATTGAGGTTACTCGAGGAGAAATTGAACATATTATTTCAAAATTTTAATAAAATGACGTTTAGGATTTTTATAATCTTGATACTGTTTATAAATATTTTAAAATCGCAAAATTTTTCTCAAAAGATTTTTCCCAATGATCCAAAACAAGGAGCATATTTTGGTCGTTTTGTAGCACAAAATGACAACTATTTGGTCATTAGTGCGTATAAAGATTTCGGAAAAGCGAGTTCTTCCGGTTCTCTTTTTATATTTCAAAACAAAAATGGACAATATGTTCAAACTCAAAAGATTTTTCCCGAAGATGGAACAGTAGAACAGTTTTTTGGTTATTCAATCGGTATAAATAACGATTGGATAATAACAGGTGCTCACCACGATAGTAGTAAAGGAGCAAGTAGCGGAGCTGCATATATTCTGAAAAATGTAAATACAAATGAGTGGCGTATTAGCCAAAAATTAGTTCCTGATGACCTCTCTGAAGCTGATGAATTTGGTAAAAAAGTTGATTTATACGGACAATTTGCGGTTTCCTCTAGCTATCTTGATGATGATTTTGGAATTAATAGCGGCTCTGTTTATATTTTTAAATTAGATAGTAGCGGATATTGGCATAAATTTTCTAAAATATATGCATCTACACCAGCAAAATATTCACAATTTGGTTTGTCTGTAGATTTATTCAAAGACAAATTGATAGTCGGCGCACCCTTTGAAGGCAATAAAGAATTTGGATCAGCATATATTTTCGAATTTATCAATAACAATTGGGTAGAGACGGCTAAATTAATACCTGAGGGTTTGAATGAATTTGATCAGTTTGGAATAACTGTTAAAGTCAATGATGATTTTGCATTTGTTTCAAGTATAAAAGATGACGATTTAGGTGAAAATAGCGGAACTGTATATGTATTCAAAAAAAGACAAACAGGATGGAAATATTCTCAAAAACTTAAAGCACCGGATGGAGCCGAAGGAGATGGCTTCGGTATAGATATTGAACTTTCGGACTCTATAGCTATCATTGGTTCTTATTTTGATGATGATAAGGGGCAAAATAGCGGCTCTATTTATTTTTTTCAACTAAAAAATGACAAGTGGCGCTTTCAAAAAAAATTAACAGCTGATGATGGAGAAGAAAGCGACGCATTTGGTTCCAGTATTTCTTTGAAAGGAGATAATCTTTTGGTAGGTGCTTATTCAGATAGTGACGAAGGATTTTTAGCCGGTTCAGCTTATGTCTTTTCACTAAAAAAAGCATTGAAAACAAAAGAAATAACTGGAAGAACAAGAGTTTTCCCAAGTGTAATATATAATCTCCTAACTATAGAAAGTGAATACAGTAAGTTTCAAATTAAGCTTTATGATATAAACGGAAACATTTATAAAAATTTATTTTCAAACAAAAGCAATATCATATTTTCGCTAAAAGAGCTGCCAAAAGGTTTGTATTTTATCTCCATAAACTCAAAAAGACATCTTGAGACCTTCAAAATAGTGAAATTTTAAGCAAAGGGCTGGGGAGTGTGGTTGAGCTAGGAGGTTTGTCTCATTGTATAGCAAGATGGTTTAGGAGGTGGTGATAGTAGTTGAGCCAAGAGGTCGGAGACACTTTGGCTCAGGTAAAGATGAGTGAGATAAAGGTTTTTAACATCTGATCGAATAGGAAAGTGAATTCACCAAGAGTTGATCTCGCTACAGCGGGATTAACATCTCAACGATGTACTACGTGATACGAACAAGAGGGATACAACTCCGGTAAGAGTTGATTATATTTTACTATTTATTTGTGTGGCGCACTAATCAACAATAATTTTTTTAGTGCTTGTTGAATTTTCAGTATCAACGGTAATAAAATATATTCCGGAAGGTATTTTTTCCACTATTTTCACATTATTATCACTGTATTTTTCATTGAATAGCTTTTTGCCAATGGTATTTTTAATACTTATATTTTTGATTTTAGCATCCGAATAAATAAAAAAGTCTGAATGAATCGGATTGGGGTAAATGGTGATTTTGGCAGGTTTTGTCAAATTTTTATTTGAACTTACATCACAAATATCGATTGAGCCACCGTAATTGTCACTATCTGCTATTATATAATAAGTACCAGAAGGTAAATTATCAATTTGAAGTTCGGAATTATTGCTAATTTCAATACAATCCAAATCACCACCATCAATATCCATTAAAAATAGTCTTATGTCCGAATCAGAAGCATCAAATTCTATTAAAAGTGAATCCCCGGAATGCTCATATTCCAAATACAATTCATCCCCGTCAAAATCACTATTTGAGCAATCATAAGTGACAAAAGTATTGTCTATATCAAGGTCGAAATGCCCACATTTGAATATAACACTATTCTCATCTACGTAATCTCCACAAGTAAAATGATAATACAAACCATGTTCTTCTTCAAAATAAGCTTCACATTCATTATCATAGTTTTTACCGTTGCAAGCACATACTTCTTCTCCTGACCAAGGGCAAAAATCGCTGATGGTAGGAACAAAGCTTGCGTCGCAATCATCGTCTTCCGGTGGATCAACAGATATATAATCAAGATCCACTTCTTCATCCAGTGAACTTTCGAAAGCAACATCACATATAATGGTTACATCATATTGCCCTTCAAGCAAAGGCATTATACTGATATCTTCAGATTCATAATCATCCGTTTTATCACCATCTTCATCATAACTATAGTCCACGATAATAGTGATTTCCATAAAATCATAATCTATGTCAAAATCTACAGAATACGAATCATCATCAGTAAGATAATTTACATTAAACTCAATTTCCACTTCATCTCCAAGTGCAATATCGTTATTCCAGATTGATGCACCACTAATAATATCCTGCGCTGAGGTATTTAATCCTAATAGCAAAAGTGTAAAAACGGTGATAAGTGTTTTTCTCATTTGTAAATAATTGTTAAAAATAAAATCCTATTCCAATGCTATTTTTATATATCATTTTACCGGATTTAAAATAATAATTTATGGAAGGACTTATCCTAAATACCATATATTCTTTAAATAAATATTCATATTGTCCGGCAATATTTAGTCCTATATCATAAAACCTATCATATCTGGGAATCATTAAAAGTCTATCTTCTTCTGATGTGCTATTATGATAAAATTTTGTATCAAAAACATAATCAATATTTTCTAAATCAAAATAAACCAAGCTGACCCCACCTCCAAAACTAATACTTTTTGATAGTGATATATTCTTATTGTACAAGATATCAAAATCTGAAGTGTACACATAATATTTATTAAAAGTTGATGGATAATATACCAAGAAATTATCAAAATAACCAGATTCCTTGCTATAGGTTTCAAAATCCCTAATGGGGATACTTTTAAGACTATTGTCAGGAACTATTCCGCGACTCTCTCCGAAGATACTTGACATAGAGAGAGATAAAATCATATTGGATTTTGCTTTATAATTGATTTTAGATCCTATGCCAAAACCATGAATATTATCTACTTGATGATATCCATAATATAAATCTCCCGATAATGATAATTTTGATTGAGAATTGCCAATATATATAAAAAACATCAATATAATTATATGAGTTATCTTTTTCATTTTTAAAAAATTTAAAATTTAGATCCTGAAACTAATCCAAGTCCTAAATAGCCCGGAATTAAAGAATCATTGATTAATGTTATAAATAATCCATTGTGTAAATTCAACTCAATACCCAAAAAAGATCTTTCATTGAAATAATATTTATAATTAACACCTACTCCAAAACATAAATCTATATTTCTGTAATGTTCATAATATTCATACAATGGTGCGGATAATTCTTCGTCTTTATCTATAAAATAAAGATTGAGAACATTTCTTACATTACCCGGATCTTTCATTGTTAAATATGTAAGATTTACACCCGCTTGAAATCCCAGCTGATGATGATTAAATAATATATCAGTAGTTAAAGATAATCCTACTTCAAAAATATACAGTTGTTGCCTTAATTCTTTTGGCGTAAGAGGTAAAACTCCTGTATTTCTAAGGTTTTCATAGTCTTTTTCAGAGATGAAAGGATATTTTTCAGTATCATGCCGTGATATTGAAAAAGGATTTTTATGTACTATAGTATCTCCATTATAAACAATAGTGAAATAATTATCAACCCTATCCGATTTGAAATAATTAGAAAGAGATGCATACATTCCAATATTATCGGTAAAACTTCTTATATATTTTAGTTCCATCGT
>Ga0256831_1000808_pt1 | contig 16609 bp, 15 predicted proteins | sample 132544metaG_FD_189087 | JGI IMG/M metagenome (GOLD analysis project Ga0256831, IMG submission 189087) | Hydrothermal vent microbial communities from Lau Basin, Pacific Ocean - 132-544 | ecosystem: Environmental > Aquatic > Marine > Hydrothermal vents | place: Pacific Ocean: Lau Basin | collected...
TTACGGCCAACTCCTTCAAAACCTTCAAACCTTCACCGAATTTATCTTTTAAAACGTCCAACAACCTATCCCTTATCTTTTTTTCAAAGTCCAAGTCTATCTCAATCCTTTCTCCCCTATCTATCGCCCTTTTAACCCTCTCTTCGGTCTCCCTTAAATAATCCAAGACGTCCCTCGCACCCAAAACTTCGGCAAGTTTCGCGTAATTCATGAAAGGCTTTGGGTAGGGGGTTCAAGAAAGTTACGCTCTGAAGACGATTCCAGCGTAGCCAACGACCTCGCTCATAGGTTCGACGTCACCGCTCGTTGAATAGTCTATCAACTCCGCAAAACCGTTGTAGTGCTTTGAGTATATCATTGCTACGGCTATCGCACCGTAACCGCAAACGCTCGCTTGCATCCTGTAAATCGTATCGTAGAACTTCGAGACGTCCATGGACAAAATCGCCTCTATGACAACTCTATCCCTCCTCCTGCACTCCTCGTCTGGTAGGTAGTGGTGCATGTCAGAAGATGCTATAACAACGACATCCTTACCCGTTTTCTCCTTGGCAGTGATGATCTCTTCAGCGACCTCTTTGGCAATCTCCTCATCCTGCATACCCAAACATATGGGGACTATCTTGAAATCCCTACCCATGTTTATGAACTGTAAAAACGGAACTTGGACTTCCAACGAGTGCTCGTATCTGTGTGCGGTTTCATCCAAATCTATTATCCTCTTGGGCAACGCCTCAACGAACTCCCTATCGACCTCAACCTCCCCCAGTGGGGTTAACCATGTATCAGTTGACAAAGCTACTGGTGAACCGTATCCCGTGTGATTAGGCCCGACTATGACGTAGGTTTCAACCTGAGGTATTAAGGAGTAAACCCTTCCAGCGGTTCTACCGGAGTAGATGTAACCCGCGTGAGGTGAAACGCAGGCTACAACCGAATCGTCTGGATGATAGTCCACGAACTCCCTAAGCATTGCCAAAAGGGATTCCCTGTTCGAGGGATAGAACATTCCAGCCACCGCAGGTCTCCTCATGAACTTATTTAAATTCGAGAGGATATAAACTTGATGCTCTCGAAGTTGGGTGATGAGGGAAAGAGGAGGGCGATGTGGATTTTAAAGAGGCTCGGCCTGAGCGATGAAGACGGGATCGAACCAAAGCTTGAGTCTGAATCTTTGAGCGACGAGGAGATAGAAACCTTCGACGAGGTCGAATACGCTTTGAGCATGGATTTCGAGTTTGGATACGGAGTTGCCATTAAGGCCATCAGGAGGTTGGTTGAGCTGAAGAGGTATAGGAGCGCCCTCTACGTTTGCGAAATGATAAACGACGAGATAATCAGGAGGGAGATTCTGAAGAAAGGAATGAGATACTACGAAAGCGTTGGAGACTTCAGATTGGCATACGAGTTTGCGAGGATGTTGGGAGATGAAAGAAAGGAGATATACAGAAAGCTATACGAACTCTACATCAAGGTCCGTGGTAGAGGAAGTCCGTAATTCTCTCCACATCCATGTCCTTCATCCTCTCCTTTACAGCCCTCTCGACCCCGCTCGCTTCGAAATCCAAGTCTTCAAATGAAACGTCCAAACCTCTGGTGTCTATCAGTGCAAAGCTCGGACTTTCGGCAATTCCCAACGCACCCGGACATGCTATCTTGCCGTGAATGGTCTCCGCAATAAACCTCTCGTAACCTCCGACGACGACCATCTCATACTTCCTGAAAGGGGCCAATATACTTTCGTAGTAGCTTGAAGGCTGATTCGGTTTGACAAATCCGTTTATAGGATCGAAGGGGCTTCCGTAAACGAACAGAATTTCGTTATCCCCCCACTTCTCAGCCAAAAAGCTTGGAACCTCGTTCCTCAACCACTTCCTTCCGTCCCTTCCCAACCGATCCCAGTTCCACTCTACAATCTTCCTCTCGAATTCGTCAAGACTTTTCTTCTCCTCCTCGTCCATCTCGTGCCACTCCGCAATTAAATGATCGATCCTGCCCCTCACCGCTTTGATGTCGTTTTCAACGATAGTTTCGTAGGTTTCCCTTGGGAAGGGCATGTATCCGAAGACACCCAAAACGTATATGGCCTTTAAGTCGTAGTTCTCCTTCAACCTTTCGACCCTCTCCAAGAGGGCATTTAAAGCGACGACGTTCCCTTGAACGTTCGAAGCTACGACGATCATGAAGGAAGTGGGCGTTTAGTATATAAGCCTTTGTATGGGTATTATCAGTATGTCCCTCGCCCCAACCTTCTTCAACCTCTCGAGGACTTCGAAGAGCTTGTCCTCGTGAACGACGACGTGAACGGCCAACATGTCTCCGTCTTCGACCTTCATAACCGTAGGCCCCTTCAAACCGGGAACTATTTTCTTAACGTCTTCGAGTATGTTGGAGGGAACGTTCATCATGAGATACATCATACCCTTAGCGTTCAAAACGCCCCGAATAGAGGTTACCAGAGCCTTGACTTCGAACTCGTTAACGACGTCTCTGTTGGCTATTAAAACGGCTTCAGTTTCCAAAACCTCCTCAACCACCCTGAGGTTGTTCACCCTAAGCGTCGTTCCTGTTGAAGTGAGATCGAGAATGGCATCCGCTATTCCTATGTAGGGTGCGTTCTCACAAGCACCGCTAACCTCAACTATCGTAACGTTTAAACCCCTCTCTCTAAAAAATCTCTCCGCAACGTTTCTGAATTCCGTAGCTATCCTCTTACCATTTAAATCCTCCAAAGATTTTACGTCCGAATCCATAGGAACGGCAACGACGAGCTTGGCCTTACCGAAACCGAGCTTGAGAACGACCTCAACGTCAACTCCAGACTCAACAACCATGTCGTAACCGGTGATACCCACATCCGCCGATCCGTTGGCCACGTAGTGGGGTATGTCTCTGGCTCTCGCAAAGAGAACGTTTATCCTCGGATTGTTCGTTGGAACTATCAACCTCCTCTCCGAACTCTCCACCTTTATTCCCGCCTCCCTCAAGAGCTCCAAGGAGGGTTCGCTAAGCCTACCCTTGTTTGGTATGGCTATTATCATCCGATCACCTAAAAGACGTCTATCTCACCGTTTATCACCATATCCGTTACCTTTGTCACGTTGTCCAACCAACCTTCAGCGATTTCTACGGCTTTTTTCTCCATTCTTTCAACGCTGTATCCCTTTTTGGGTATTATCTGAATGTCCAAAGCCTTAGGTTCGTTTATGGGCCTTCCTATCTGACTGAGTATTTTCACGTAAACCTCCTCAATTCCCTCAATACTCTCGTAGCAGTCCTTGGCTATCAGGTTTGCCAAAATGTTGTATATCTTTCCGACGTGGTTTATAGGATTTTTACCAGCCGACGCTTCCATGCTCATTGGCCTGTAAGGAGTTATCAGACCGTTGCACCTGTTTCCCCTTCCAACGCTACCGTCGTCACCGCATTCAGCCGAAGTTCCCGTTACCGTCAGGTAAACGCAACCCCTCTCGTAGTCGTCCGCGGTGTTCACGTTTATCTCCACCTCCTTTTCGGTGTATTCCCTCACGATATCACTCAACCAATCCTTCAAAGCATCCTTAACAGCAACGTAGTCCTTTATGCTGTCCAAATACCTGTCGACCATAGCACACGCGATCGTTAGGGTTATCTTGTCCTTCTCCCTCAAACCCATGACCTTGACGTCCTCCCCAACGGCCTTCTCCTCCCTCCTAAACTCTTTGTATATCTTCCTCTCAACGTTGTAAACTATCTTTTCAGTTTCCGTAAAAGGTGCAAAACCTATTCCAAAAGAAGTATCATTGGCGTGAGGAACTTTACCGCTCCTCCTCATGAAGACGTCTTGCAAATCGGTGCTACCCTCCCCTATCCTAACGTCAAATATGACGTCCTCCTCGGGATTCAAATTGGCCATGGCCCTTCTTATGTAATCCTTCGCAGCCTTCAAAGCTATCTTATCGGTTGGAATCCAACTCCCTTCAAATTCCTTTGTGGCTCTGCCGACGAGAAGTATGTAGATAGGTTTTATTATCTCCCCACCACCGAAGGAGGGTTTGGACTTTCCGGCGACTATCTGGGTTTCATCGGTGTTGTGGTGTAAAACTACGCCGAACCTCTTTATGTATTCTCTGCTCAAAGCTCTGCTCATCGATTCCGCAATTCCATCGGCCAAAGTATCGGGATGACCTATCCCCTTTCTCTCAACGATCTCAACCTTTTGCCTTTCTACTGGAATCTGGTTGAGCTCTTGAACGTAGATGTTTCTCATAACCCTTCCGCTCTCGAAAAGGGATATAAGCTTTAAGGTTTTCGTAACAAATTTATAACGATTTATAACGACTGAGCCCATGAGTATATTCGAGGAGTTCGTGGAGATGTCGAAACTCGAAGACAACGAGAAGGAGGAAAGGTTGAGAGAGTTCTTCGAAAGGTTGAACAAGATGAATTTTGAGGAGTTCAATTGGGCGGACGAAGTCTTTGAGGGTATTCACGTTAAGAGGGATGGTGACAGGATCGCACTGCATTGGGTCGATCTCGAGAGTGGGGAGGAGAAGGAGTTTACCTATAGAGGTTTTGCAAAGATTTCGAACGGCATCGTGAACTTTCTTAGGGAAAACGAAGTAGATAAAGGTGAATTCCTGCACTTCATGCTCCCCTTAATCCCAGAAGTTTGGTTCTGTCACTACGTGGCGGTTAAGGGGGGATTTATAGGAGTTCCGAACGCCAACATACTGAGGGAGAGGGACTTGGAATACAGATTCAAGGTCGCTAAACCTTCTGCAATAGTTGCGGACGAAGATTCTGCAAAGGTCATAGACGAGGCTTTAAAGCTTGCAAACGTGAAACCGAAGGTTAAGATAGTTGTTGGGGATAGAGATGGCTGGGAACCCATAGATTCAATAGAGCCGAAAAACTGTGAGGGTGCAAGGACAAAGGCTGACGATCCGATATTCTGCTTCTTCACGTCCGGAACGACCGGTTTACCTAAGGGGGTAATTCACACAGCGGTCAGCTATCCGGTTGGACATCTCTCAACCGCATACATGATAAACATTAAGCCGAACGACGTTCACAACAACTTGAGTGCCTCCGGATGGGCGAAGTTCGCTTGGAGTTCCTTTTTCGCACCCTTCATAGTCGGGGCAACTGTTTTGGGTTTGCACTTCAGGAAGTTCAATCCGGAGAGGTATTTGGAGGCCATAGACAGTTACGGAGTTAGCACATTCTGCGCTCCACCCACCGCATGGCGAATGTTCATGCTCGTCGACGTTAAAGGTAAGGGATTGAAGTTCGAAAACCTTAGGGAGGTCGTTTCCGCTGGAGAACCTCTAAATCCGGAGATAATAGCGAAGTGGAAGGAGTGGACAGGAATAGAAATCAGAGACTTCTACGGGCAAACCGAAAGCACCGCAATGATAGGAAATCCGCCTTGGTTCAAGGGAAAGATAAAGCCCGGCTCCTTCGGAATTCCGACGTTCATGTATGACGTGGTTCTGCTCGACGACGATTTAAACGAGATCAAAGAGCCTAAGGTTGTGGGGCACATAGCGGTGAGATTGAATAAGTGGAGACCCATAGGATTGTTTAAAGGTTACTTCGGTAACGTGAGGGAAGACGCATTCGTTGGAGATTACTACCTAACCGGTGACAAAGCCTACTTCGACGAAGACGGCTACTGGTGGTTCGTTGCGAGGGCTGACGACGTTATAAAAACTTCTGACTACAGAGTCGGGCCCTTCGAAGTTGAGAGCGTTCTGCTTGAGCATCCCGCGGTTGCTGAAGTTGCGGTCGTTGGAAGTCCAGACCCGATAAGGTGGCAAGTTGTAAAGGCCTTTGTAGTCCTAAAACCCGGTTACAAACCATCGAGGGAGTTGGCTTTGGAGCTTTTCAAGCACTGCAAGAACATTCTGGCGAAGTTCAAGATTCCGAGGATAATAGAGTTCGTCGATTCCCTACCGAAGACGATAAGCGGAAAGATAAAGAGGAAGGAGCTCAAGATGATGGAGGAGGAGAGGAAGAAGAGAGGTGAAATAGGGGAATACGAATACTTCTACAAGGACTTTCCCGAGTTGAGGTGATTTTATGCCCTACAGAAATTTTGAAAACTTTTGGGTTTTGCTGAACAGAATAGCAGGTGAAAATCCAGATAACCCAGCAATTCTGTTTGACGGGAGAGAGATCAGTTACTCCGAACTCTTCGACAAGGCAAACAGGTTGGCGTATGCTCTTTTCAAGATGGGAGTAAGAAGAGGGGACAAAATAAGCCTTTGGATGCAGAACACACCGGAATGGGTGATAACTTGGTGGGCGGTCCCGATGATAGGGGCGGTGATAGTTCCAGTCGATCACTGGTATAAGGAGATAGAGGCCAAGCACATAATCGGTCACTCGGATTCGAAAGTTGTGATAACATACCGCTCCTTCGGAAAGTGGGACTTCATATCGATCTTAAAGAAAATTAAAGATGATTTACCGAAGCTTGAAAAAGTAGTTTCAGTTGGTGAATCCGAAAGGATAGACGGAATGGAGTTCGACGATCTTCTGGAAATGGGAAAGGGTTGGAAGAAGGATGAGGACTATCTCGAATACGTTAAAAGCGTCAATCCAGATGACGTCTGTTTGATACTCTACACCTCGGGAACGACTGGAACTCCCAAGGGTGTGATGTTGTCTCAATTCCAAATAATAAAGAACGCTTACGATCAGGGAGAAAACTTACGAGTCACAGATAAGGACAAGCTGGTAGTTCCAGTTCCCTTCAGCCACTGCTTCGGATGCGTTATGTCCATAACTCTCATGGCCTGCTTCGGAGGTGCAATAGCACCTCTCTTGGTTTTCAACGAGAGAACCGCTCTGGAAACGATTGAGAGGTTCGGTTGCACGATGATTCACGGAACTCCTACGATGTTCAACAGAGAGATCAAGCTCTTTAGGGAGGAGAAGTTCGACACTTCAACGCTCAGAACTGGAATAATGGCTGGAGCACCTTGCCCAGAGGACTTGATGAGATCTGTAATGAACGAGATGGGTGCCAACTTGTGCATAACCTACGGTTTGACAGAGGCGTCACCGGGAATAACCATGACCAGCTTGGAGGACAGCATCGAGGACAGGGTTAAAACGGTAGGTAAACCCCTACCAGACATAGAGGTCAAGATAGTGGACGACAAAGGGAGGGAGGTTCCAAGGGGTGTCGTTGGAGAGATCGTATGCAGGGGTTACAACGTCATGAAGGGTTACTACAAAGCTCCAGAATTGACGGCAAAGACCGTAAGGGACGGTTGGCTCTACACCGGAGATTTGGGGGTTATGGACGAGAGGGGATACGTAACGTTTAAGGGGAGGAAGAAGGAGCTCGTGATTGTTGGGGGATACAACGTCTATCCGATTGAGATAGAGAGCTTCATAAGGCAGTTCGAGAAGGTTCACGAAGTTGCAATCGTTGGAGTTCCAGATGAGGATTTGGGTGAAGTCGTTGCCTGTGCGGTAATTCCGAAGGATGGAGTCGATCTTAAGCCTGAAGAGATAGTGGACTTCTGCTACGGTAAAATTGCAAGTGCTAAAGTTCCAAGATACGTTTACGTAACCGATTCTCTACCAGTTAGTGGAAGGGGGAAGGTGCAGAAGTTCAAACTCGTCGAGATACTCAAGGAGAAGATAGAAAGGGGAGAGCTGAAGAAGGTCGTTCCTACCGCTTTGAAGGAGAGGCAACATTTTAATTAAACCCCTCAACCTTTATATCGTGAAAGAGATTAGGGCGAGTAAGGTTTCGGCTCTGGCAAACCTATTTTTAACGGTGGCGAAGGTTTTAGCGGGAATACTCGTCAACTCTACCGCTCTAATTGCGGACGGAGTCCATTCACTCATAGACGTCTTAGGTTCAATACTCGTATGGATCGGAATAAGGGTTGCGAGCAAACCGCCCGATGAGCTCCATCCCTACGGTCACTTCAAGGCGGAAAGCTTGGCCGAGCTTTCGGTCGGAATAATCATCTTGATATCCGCCTTGGCAATAATTCACGAAGCGGTAACGAGTTTCTTAGAGATGTCAACTCCAAAGTTCGAGTTCTACGCCCTACTCGTGGCTCTAATTTCGGCCATAGTCAACGAACTTCTGGCGAGATACAAGATAAAGGTCGGAATTGAAACCAAATCATCATCTCTCGTCGCTGAGGGAAAGCATTCGAGGGTTGACGTCCTGTCTTCCATTTCGGTTTTCGTGGGCTACCTTTTCGCGGGATTTGGTTACTGGTGGGCAGACCCCTTAATCGCGATAGTTGTTTCAGTTCTTATAATTCAGATGGGCGTTGAGATTTTGAGGAATGCGGTCAACTCCATAATGGATAGGGTCGATCCAGAGCTTGCTCTGAAGGTTAAATCCGCGGTCGAGAGGATTGAGGGCGTTGAAGGTGTCGAATTCGTCGGGGTTAGGGGAACTTGGAAGGCTAAAATAGTAGAGGTTCACGTCGTAGTGAATCCCGGCATGAGTGCGGAAACCATTGACGTTCTCGAGAGGGAGATCGAGGAAAGGGTGAAGAGCACGGTGTCGAACGTCGTTAGAGTCGTTACGGTCGTTAAGGTGAAAAGGCCCATGGTCGTTGCGATTCCAGAAGATGGGAAGGGAAACTACACCGGTGAGCTCGACTCACCCTACTTCACCGTGATAGATTTCAACGCCAAAAGGAGATTCAGGATAGAGAATCCACACGCAAAAGCGGAGAAGAGGAAGGGATACCTGATAGCCGAACTTTTGAGCAGGCACGGTGTCAACGTGGTAGTCTTGAGGAAGGTGGGTGTCGGTGCAAAGTCCCACTTGAGGAGTAGGGGGATTCTGATCAGATTCGAAGAAGGTAAGACCGTTGAAGATGTCGTCAAAAGGTTAGCGTAAGTCCAGTATCCTCTTAGCCTTCCCCTCAAACCTCTCAAGCTTCCCCTTTTCGACCAATTCGACGTTTATCCTTATCCCTATCTCCTCCCTCAAAGCCCTCTCTATCTTGCTTTTAATCTTCTCCAGATCTTTCAACTCCCCGGTGAAGAACTCTTCCTTTATTTCGACTCTAACTGTAATCTCATCCAAGGCACCCCTTTTGGTCAAGACTATCTGGTAGTTGTCTCCAACCTCCGGAATCCGCATCAAAACGTGCTCTATCTGTGAAGGAAACACGTTTATACCCCTAACTATCATCATGTCGTCCGTCCTTCCGATAATTCTGTTTATCTTCGGATGCGTTCTACCACAGCTACACTCGTCTGACATGATGTAGGTTACGTCCCCGGTCCTGTATCTTATAAGCGGTAAAGCCTCTTTGGTTAGGGGTGTCAAAACGAGTTCCCCCTTCTCCCCCTCACTCAAAACCTCTCCGGTCTCCGGATCAACTACTTCGACGATGTAGTGGTCTATCCATATATGCAGACCGTTCTGCTCTTCGCATTCGAAGGCAACTCCCGGGCCGTTCATCTCGCTCAACCCGTAGCTGTCAAAAGCCTTCAATCCAAAGGCGTCTTCCAGCTTTCTCCTTAAAGATTCGCTCCAAGGTTCCGCACCGAAGCAACCGATCTTCAAACCCAAGTCGCTTGGATCGATGTCCATAGATTCCGCGACCTCCTTTATGTGCAAAGCGTAGCTTGGAGTGCAGTGAATTGCTGTCGTTCCAAAATCGAGCATGAACTGAATCTGCCTCTTGGTGTTTCCAGTTCCAGAAGGAATAACCATGGCGCCTATCCTTTCCGCACCGTAGTGAAAACCCAATCCTCCGGTAAAGAGGGTGTAACTTACCATGTTTTGAAAAACGTCTTTCTTCCTTATCCCGGCCATGTAGAGACAGCGGGCACAGAGGTTTATCCAGTTCTCCAAATCCCTTGCGGTGTATCCAACGACCTTCGGCTTTCCGGTTGTCCCGCTCGATGTATGAATCCTCACTATTTCTTCCTTTGGAACCGCGAAGAGTCCGAAGGGATAGTTCTCCCTCAAATCCTCCTTCGTCGTGAAAGGTAGCTTGGAAACGTCACTCAAACTCTTTATGTCTTCAGGATGGACATCCATCTCCCTAAACTTTCTTCTGTAAAAGGGAACGTTATCGTAAACGTGTCTGACAACCCACCTCAACCTCTTGAGCTGAATGTTTTCAAGCTCCCTTCTCGGTAAAACCTCTTCCCTCTGCCAGTATTTTTCTGAGTATGGCATGTTTTCAAAGTGTCCGTTAGATATTTATCGTTTTGCCAAACACTACGAATATGATCTTAAAGGTTGAAGAGCTGAACCGCATTTTGAATCTGATGAAAAGAAAGCCGAAAAGGGGAACGGTAAAGCAAATGATCGGAAAATTCGAAGGGTTGATACCAAAGGGGAAGAGCAGTGTAGATTTTTTAAAGGAGCTTAGGGAGCATGATTAGAGTCTACATCGACACGAACGTGTTCTTAAACGTTTGGAATAAAGAAATCGATCCAAAAACTAAAGAGGAACTGTGGAGGGGCTCAGCTCAGGTCCTTCAGCTGGTTGAGGACGAAAAGATCGAGGGTTTGACATCGCTAATTGCTCTAATGGAAATAGTCCATGCCTTCAGAAAGAGAAGGAGAAACTACAAAGAGGCCATTAAAGACCTCGAAAGCATGGGTATGAGTATATTTGTTCCAAACACCTTCACGTTACTGAGGGCATTTGAACTTCAGCAAGATTACGGACTCGATCCGTATGATTCCGTTGCACTGGCTGTGGCTGTTGAATGCAACTGCAATTGCCTAATAACGAGGGATAAAGACTTTGCTAAAAAAGCCGGTAATTTGATTAAAGCTTGCACACCCGAAGAGTTCTTGAAAGGTTTGTAGATTTCATCCGTTAGATATTTATCGTTTTGCCAAACCTGTCTGTATGAAGTTGCTCGTTTGCGGAAAGGGGGGTAGCGGGAAGAGCACACTAACAGCTTTAATTGCGAAATCTCTGGCGAAGAAGGGTTACAGGGTTTTAGTCGTCGATGGGGACGAATCAAATCTCACACTTCACAGACTCTTGGGTTTGGAAAAGCCGAAGGAGTTTAAGGATATGTTCGGAGACAGAAGGAAGGTCTTTGAGGGCGTTAAAAACTTGAAGATTGAGAGAATTGAAGACATTCCAATAGAGTTCGTGTCGAAGAAGGACGGAATAATGCTGATGAGTGTGGGAAAAATCCACCACTTCGGCGAGGGATGTGCCTGCCCCATGGGTGCCCTGCTTAGGGAGTTTTTGAAGGGTTTGAAGTTGAGAGATGACGAGTTCGTTATAGTAGATGCCGAAGCTGGGATGGAGCACTTCGGAAGGGGAGTTGAGGAGGGTTGCGACGGGATAATAGTGGTCTTAGACCCAACATACGAATCCAAGCTCATGATGGAGAGGATAAAGTCCATGGGTATTGGAAAACCGATCTACTTCGTTCTGAACAAGTTCGACGAGAGGTTTAAAGAACTTCTCGACTTCGATGTCGATGTTAAAATTCCCTTCAAGGAGGAGATATTCGTTTCGTGCATGAAGGGGGAGGAGCTTAAGGAGATTGATGAGATAGACGAACTTTTGAAGAAGCTGATTTAATTTTTAAACCGAATGAGTTATAAACGTTCGTTTTAAAGGAGATTTGTGGAAATCAGAGGACTGAGTGAGGAGGAGGCTAAGAGAAGGCTTGAGAAATATGGATACAACGAAATTGTCGAAAAGAAGAAACATCCCATTTTAAAGTTCCTCTCATACTTCTGGGGACCCATACCTTGGATGATAGAAATCGCCTTGATCCTTTCCGCACTCGTGAAACACTGGGCGGACTTCTACATAATACTCGTTTTGCTTGTAGTCAACGGAGTTGTAGGTTTTTGGCAGGAACACAGGGCTGAAAATGCAATAGAGCTTTTGAAAAGGCGTTTGGCTTTAAACGCAAGAGTTTTGAGGGACGGGGTTTGGAAGGTAATTCCCGCAAGGCTTTTGGTTCCCGGTGACATCGTCAGGGTTAGGATAGGCGACATAGTTCCTGCGGACATCGAGATTTTGGAGGGTGAGGGGGAGTTCGACGAATCCGCTTTGACTGGAGAATCTCTGCCCGTTTCTAAAAAGGCTGGAGATACGATTTACTCCGGTTCAATATGCAAGAGGGGGGAGGTTGTAGGTGTAGTTAAGGCTACGGGTGAGAACACCTACTTTGGCAAGACAGCAAAGCTCGTCGAGGAAGTTGAGACTACGAGCAGATTCCAGAAGGTGGTCATAAAGATAGGCGATTACCTCATAGTTCTGGCGGTTGCGGTGATTTTGGTAGTTATTCTGTTTGCGGTTAAGAGGCACGAAAGTCTGTTGGAGATTTTGAGGTTTTCTCTCGTTTTGATGGTCGCAGCAATTCCGGCTGCACTTCCCGCCGTTTTATCTGTGACGATGGCTGTTGGGGCAATGAACCTCGCGAGGAGGGAGGCGATAGTAAGGAAGCTGGTTGCAATAGAGGAGCTGGCTGGAGTTGACGTTCTGTGTTCGGACAAAACTGGAACTTTGACCGAGAACAGGTTGAGGGTGGGAAAAGTTATCGCCTTCGGATTCAGCGAGGAGGACGTTTTGAAGTTCGCCTCTCTGGCATCTGAGGGAGGAGATGCTATAGACGATGCTATACTTGAAAGGATGGACGTCAGGAAGGAATACAGAATCCTGAAGTTCATCCCTTGGGATCCCGTTAGGAAGAGGAGCGAGGCGTGGGTTGAGGGGAGGGAGGGTAGGTTTAAGGTCACGAAGGGAGCTCCCCAAGTCATATCGGAGTTGACAGGTTTCGATTTGAGCGAGCACGTTGAAAGGTTGGCTGAAGAGGGTTACAGGGCTATAGCTGTTGCCGTCGATTTTGGAGAAGGTTGGAGGGTCGTAGGTTTGATTCCCCTATATGATCCTCCACGAAGTGATTCGAAGGAGACTATCGAGACTGCGAAGAGAATGGGAATAGAGGTCAAGATGGTTACGGGCGACCACGTGGCGATAGCGAGGAGAATTGCCGAAGAGCTCGGTCTGGGGAGGTATATAGTCAGTGCGAAGGAGCTTATGAACAAGAGGTATTCCGAGCTTGCGAGGATAGTTGAAGAGGCAAACGGTTTTGCGGAGGTTTTTCCAGAACACAAATACGTGATAGTTGACGCCCTGCAAAAGCACGGCCACATAGTTGCAATGACTGGTGATGGCGTCAACGACGCTCCCGCTTTGAAAAAGGCGGACGTGGGAATTGCCGTCTATAACGCAACTGACGCAGCGAAATCGTCAGCGGATATAGTCCTATCCAAACCCGGGATATCCGTCATAATAGATGCGATAAAGGAGAGCAGGAGGATATTTCAGAGGATGCAGAGTTACGCAATCTACAGAATCGCTGAAACGATTAGGGTTCTCTTCTTCATAGCTCTTTCCATCATAGTTTTCAACTTCTACCCAGTTACAGCAACGATGATCATACTCTTGGCACTCTTAAACGACATCCCCATACTTTCGATAGCCTACGACAACGTGATATACTCCAACAGACCTGAGAGATGGAATTTGGAGCAAATTCTGATAGTGTCAACCGTTTTGGGGGTTACGGGATTGGTTTCGAGCTTCGGATTGTATCTCTGGGCGGTTTACGCTGGGATAAACCACGAAACTCTGAAGACCTTCATGTTCCTGAAACTTGCAGTCGCTGGTCATCTGACTATCTTCGTTACGAGAACGAGGGGTTTCTTCTGGAGCGTAAAGCCCGGTAGGCTTTTGTTCTGGAGCGCTGTGGGAACGAAGTTAATTGCGACGGTGTTTGCAGTTCTGGGCATATTCATGGCACCCATAAGCGTTCAATACGCAGTCTTGATCTGGCTCTACTGCCTGGCGTGGTTCTTTATGGAAGATATCGTTAAGGTTTGCTGTTACAAAAGGTTGCACTAAAATCCAAGCTTTTTGAACTTCAAAGGCAACTTGCCCTTCTCCAACTTCTTCATCTTCTTCATGACGCTCTTCATGGTCCTGTAATACTTCAAAAGCTCCTTCACGTCTTGAGGTGTTGTTCCACTCCCAATCGCAATCCTCCTAATCCTTGAGGAGTCTATTATCTTCGGATTTAATAGCTCTTCTTCCGTCATCGAGTCCATTATAACCTTGAACTTCTTCATCTTCTCCTGAGTCATCTCCATTACGCTGTCGTCAACCTTCAAACCGAATCCGAAAGGCAGGAGTTCGAAAATCTTCTTTATCGGCCCCATCTTCTGCATCGCTTCAATCTGCTTGTAGATATCTTTGAGGGTGAAAGTTCCCTTTATGAACTTCTCGGGCTCCAAATCCTCCTGCCTTGCAATTCTCTCAACCTTCTCTATCAAAGCTTTTATGTCACCCATCCCGAGCAAACGGGAAACGAATCCTGCGGGATCGAACCTCTCAAAGTCCTCTACCTTCTCACCGGTCCCTATGAAGGCGATCGGAATTCCTATCTCTCTCGCGGCGGACAAAGCACCACCACCTTTAGCGGTTCCGTCGAACTTCGTTATGATTATACCGTCTATTCCTATAGCCTCGTGAAAAGCCTTAGCCTGCTTAGATGCAAGTTGTCCTATCGCAGCATCTAAGACCAAGAGCTTGTAATCTGGATTCGCAACCTTGGCTATTTCGATCATCTCGTCTATAAGCTCCTTCTCTAAAGCGTGCCTCCCAGCGGTATCTATTACTATCATGTCGTAATCTTTAAGCTTATTTAAGGCGTTCTCGACTATCTTTACCGCATCCTTTTCGTTCTTCTCACCGTAGAAAGCTATTCCGTAGCTTTCGGCCAACTGTTTCAGCTGTTCGTATGCGGCAGGTCTCCACGTGTCAGCACAAACTACCGCTGTCCTCAAGCCCTTATCTTTGAAGAACTTTGCGAGCTTTGCCGCTGTTGTCGTTTTACCGCTTCCCTGCAAACCGACGAGCATTATCTTAGACCTTTTGAGAGGAATCTCCAAACCCTCTCCAATTCCCTTCAAAAGTTCCTCGTAAACGATCTTTATTACGTGCTCCTTCGGATTCAATCCCTCCAAAACCTCCTCGCTCAAAGCCCTCTTCTTTATGGCGTCGCTTATCTCTTTAACGTGCCTAACGTTTACGTCCGCCTTAATCAAAGCCCTCTGAATGTCCCTAACTATCTCCTCAACCAAAGCCCTGTCTATCGTCGTCGATCTCGTTATCTTCCTTACAACCTCCTTGAGCGATTCGAGTGCCATCGTTTTAAATTGACTCGACCGTTTATATCGTTTTTCAAAGCCCGGTTGGACAGTCTATAAACGCAACGTCCACATCAAATTCCTGTCCCACGACCTTCATGAGGGCCTTAACGCCAAAGGTTTCGGTCGCGTAGTGCCCAGCAAAAACGACGTTTACTTCACCTTCTTTCGCTAAATGGTATATGCTGTGATCATGCTCACCCGTTAAAAACAGATCTATTCCCTTCTCTATGCCTTCATCCAAAGCGAATCCTCCCCTTCCCGAAACGACTCCAACCCTTTTGACCTTTTCACTGCCGAACCTCAGAACCGTTAAATTGGGATTTATCCTCTCGCCAATCAACTTCAAAACGGAATCCAAAGACATGGCTTTATCGTATGTGCCGATGTAACCTATCTCTCTACCCTGATACACTCCAAAGCCTTCAACTGGCTCTAAATTTAAAACCTTAAGAATTTGAGCGTTGTTTCCTATCGAAGGGTGTGCATCTAAAGGCAAGTGAACCGCGTAAAGGGAAATTTCGTTCTTCAGAAGGAATTCGAGCCTTCTTCTAACTATTCCCCTAACGTATTCTATCCCACCCCATATCAGCCCGTGATGGACTACTATCATATCCGCCCCAATCTCCTTAGCCTTCTCAAACACATCCATGCAGGCATCGACAGCAAAAGCAACTTTGTTGACCTCCTTCTTTCCCTCAACCTGAAGCCCGTTTTTCGATTTGTCCTGCCACTCGTCAACCTTCAAGAGTTCGTTCAAGAAATCCACAATTTCGAAAAGCTCCATGACATCACCTCAAAACACCCAATTCCGAAAGCCTCTCGGGAAGATATACGTCGGTTACGAAACTCAAGCCGTATTTGGCTAAGGCCTGTTGTTCCGACTTTCTACCCAACTCAAGCTGGAGTTTTACTTCCCTTCTCCAGAAATCGCTGTCGAAACGGGGATCGGAAAGAATGGAATTCAAAGCTCTTACGTCCTCATCGGTTAGCCTGTCCGAAGGTAGCTCGTATTTCAGTATGTCCGAGGGTCTAATCCCGACGAAGAGAGCAGAGGGGGTTGAAAGGTATTCCGAAAGGTGGGCGGATTTTATGGAACCGTAAGCAACGCTCGCGTAAATTCTATAGCTCCAAGGGTCCCCATCCGTAAAGACAACGATAGGCAAATCCAATTCCGAATTCAACCTCTTTAAAAGTCTCCTCGTGCTCCTCGCGGGTTGTCCCTTTAGGTGAACTATTACGGCGTTGTAATCCTCGTCGAATCCGTTCTCAACCAATCTATCTCTCATACCTCCCGTTTCAATGGCTATGACAAAATCAGCGTTGCACTCCAAGAATTCCAAGTTGTCAACGTTCGTAGGGATTTGATATCCCGCCTCGCCAACGTCGTCTCGGCAGTGTATTTCCCTTACTCCCCTCCTCGTT
>Ga0256831_1000809_pt1 | contig 16591 bp, 13 predicted proteins | sample 132544metaG_FD_189087 | JGI IMG/M metagenome (GOLD analysis project Ga0256831, IMG submission 189087) | Hydrothermal vent microbial communities from Lau Basin, Pacific Ocean - 132-544 | ecosystem: Environmental > Aquatic > Marine > Hydrothermal vents | place: Pacific Ocean: Lau Basin | collected...
AATAAACTGGAAATCAACAAGAAAGTAATTTTTATTAAAGTGAAATATTCATCTTATTAAAATGATTTAAGCCTAAACCCAGGTTTAGGTTAACTGAAAAATTAACTTAATTTACATATGTAAATTAACATTTTTATATTATCTTTGCAATATAAATTACATTTGTAAATGAATACAATTTCTGATCGCCTAAAAAAAATATTATCTTATTATAGTTTGACTGCTGCGCAATTTGCTCAAGAACTCGGGGTTCAAAAAAGTAGCATCTCTCATATCCTATCGGGAAGAAATAAACCCTCTTTTCAATTTTTGACAAAATTGGCCAAACGATTTCCTGAAATTAATCTTAAATGGTTTATAACCGGTGAGGGAACTATGTTAGTTGAAGAAAAGTTTCGGACAGATGCTTGTTTTGAACCAGAAGCACAAAAAAAATCCAAAAATGAGGTATTGCCACAAAATGAGGTAAGTGCCAATAGCATACAAAAAAAACTTACTGTTTCACAAACAGCAAGTCAGGAGGTAGAAAATATCATCATGGTTTATGATAATGATACTTTCAAGATTTTAAAAAAATCTATTCAATAATAGTGGCAATAATTTTTCTATTTGAGGCCTTATTTCTAAATTCACATAAAAAAATGCCCTGCCATTGACCTAAATTAAATTGACCGTTTGTAATTGGAATGGTGATATCTGTCCCAATCATAGCCGCTTTTATATGTGCCGGCATATCGTCACTACCTTCAACTGTATGACGATAATAAGGCATATCTTCTTTAACAATATCATTAAAGGCTGCTTCCAAATCTTCTCTTACGGTCGGGTCAAAATTTTCATTGACCATAATACTGGCAGAAGTGTGCTGTATAAAAAAATGCACCAAGCCTGTTTGTGGCAAATCATTTTTTAGGGCATCTGATAAGAGGTCTGTAATTAAGTGATAGCCTCTTCGGTATTTAGGTAAAACAATTAGTTTTTGTTTCATTTTATTTTTAATTTTTCAAGCGTTTATACCCAAACAATTTGAGTGTTTTTATTTGTTCGGCTATTTTTTTAGGGACAAATTTTTCCCAACCCGGAATGCCCTTTTGTATTTTGTCAATAATTTCACGATTGTAGGTACCTAATAAATTTTCATCGTAATCAGTAATATCTACAAAGCGGCCATCATTTTTAAAATATTCAAAAAGAACTTGCATTTTATTATTCAAAACTACATTACGGCTACAAACAGCTTCATTTTGATGACGTTCTTTATAAGGATAAACATATAATTTCATTTTTTTGCTAAAAAGTTTACCCATTGCTTCTAATATGCCACCACTCAAATGTTTGTAGTAATTTTCGTCAAATAATTTAATTAAATGATTGGTTCCAATAATTAACCCCATACGTTCCTTGGTAAATCTGGAAAAATACTCGGCCAAACGATAATATTCTCTAAAATTTGAGACCATAACCATTTGATTTAACGAACTTAAAAGATTGACTCTATCCAGAAAATCTTTTTCGTTAATATCATTATTGCCATTGGTTAGATTGTCCAAAGTCATTTCAAATATCACATCTGTTTTCTCAGGGTTCACATCTTTTTCCTCTTTAAATTTTGCCAAACCCTTATCCAGCATATCCAAAGCCAATTTGGTAACCGGTCTGAAACTGCCTCTTAAAGCTAAAATATTTTTCTTGTATAATTCGTCAGCAGGTAGTAAATTAAAGCCATCGGGGCCAAACATGACTGCATCTGTAAAACCATTTTTTACCAAAAGTAAACTCATTAACCGGTTATCTACAAATGCAAACCTTGGACCTGAGAAATTGATCATATCAATCTCAATTTTGTCTTTGTCTATATAATCATACAGTGAGGTCAACAAGGTTTTAGGATCATCATTATAGTAAAATGCTCCATAAATGAGATTTACCCCCATTTTACCTAAGGTTTCTTGTTGATGCTTGGCATCATTTTCATGAAAGCGAACATGCAAAATAATTTCATTATACTCTTCATGAGGCCCTAACTGAAAACGAATGCCTACCCAACCATGACCTTTGTATTTTTTAGCAAAATCAATTGTAGCAACCGTATTGGCATAACTAAAATAAAAACGGTCTGGAAATTGGTTACGGTCAATACGTTCTTCTAACAAATTAGTTTCGTGCACCAACATTTTTTTTAGCCGGTTTTTGGTGACATATCTGCCATCTTCTTCCCTGCCATAAATGGCATCGCTGAATTCTTTTGAATAGGCAGACATGGCTTTGGCTATAGTACCTGAAGAGGCTCCTGCCCTAAAAAAATTACGGGCAGTTTCTTGTCCGGCGCCTATTTCGGCAAAAGAGCCGTATATATTTTGATTTAAGTTTATTTTTAAAGCTTTCTGCATCGGCGTGGGAGCCGATTTTAATTCTACATCTCCTTTTAAGCGTACAGCCATATTGGTTTATTTTTTGCCAAAAATAGTAAAAAGAAATTTAATTCTATTAAAATTGTCGCGTTAAAATTTATATAATATATTTTGAATTAATAGCGAATTTTTATCAAAATTTCAAGTTTAAAACAGATTATTTACATTTCTTTTCAAGCTTATTGACAATATCTTCGATATATTCCAATTGAATTTCCTGTAACTTAATTAACCTCTCATTTTGTTGACTGATTAAATAATCAACTTTTTCGTGTAATAATTGGATTTCGATTTCGGATTTTAAATTAACTTGAAAATCGTGTTCTCCTCTTAACCGGTCTTTCTCTTCTTGCCGGTTCTGACTCATCATAATAATCGGTGCTTGAATAGCCGCTAAAGTGGATAGAGCCAAATTAAGTAATATAAATGGATATGGATCAAATGGTTTGGTTAAAAACCATACATTAACGCCCATCCATAAAAAAAGAAAAAGGCTAAAAAACAATATAAAAGTCCAGCTACCACCAAAGCAGCTACTTTATCAGCAATTTTTTGCCCCAATGTTAGTTTTTCATCTAATATTGGTTCTATATCTTGACTGACAATTTTATTTTGACTAATTTTATCTAAAATAGATTGTTGTAACTGATTAAGTTCCCTATTTTCTTGTTTTAAAAGACGTTCGATATATTTTCGTCGGTATTTGTTGACATAATCTTTTAAAATAAAGTCATTTTCAGACAAATAGGGATAATCTGCTTTAATTAAATTTGATATTTGCGGCCGGATATTTTTGATACGGACAAGCCTATTAGCCGGATATTTTTTGGCTAATAGCACACAAAATTTTTCGCATATGATATTACATATTTTTCAATTCTTGGACTACTTTTGTTAATGCAGATTTGGCATCACCAAATAACATGGAAGTTTTCGGATTATAAAACAGTTCATTTTCAATACCTGCATAGCCCGGTTTCATACTTCGTTTGTTAACAATGATATTTTTAGCTTTATCAACTTCCAAAATGGGCATCCCATAAATCGGACTGTTCGGATCATTATGAGCCGCCGGATTTACCACATCATTTGCACCAACAACCAAGACAACATCGGTATTCGGAAATTCATTATTGATGTCATCCATATCCACTAATTTGTCATAATCTACATTGGCTTCAGCTAACAGTACGTTCATATGACCGGGCATCCTGCCGGCTACAGGGTGAATAGCATATTTAACATCAACGCCTTTTTTTGCTAATAACTCTTCGAGTTCATGCAAGACATGTTGGGCCTGTGCAACTGCTAACCCATAACCCGGCACAATGATAACTTTATTGGCATAATTAAGGAGTATGGCAGCATCACTCGGACCGGCTTCTTTTATATTCCCTTTAATTTTTTCCCTACTATCTGCATTTTTACTTCCTTCACCAAAAGCGCCAAATATGACAGCTGTCAATGAGCGGTTCATTGCTTTTGTCATTGCTACTGTTAAAATAGTTCCTGCCGAACCAACAAGAATCCCGCCGGTTAGCATGGCCATATTATCATACAAAAATCCGCCGAATGCAGCTGCCAATCCGGTAAATGAATTTAATAATGAGATAACAACAGGCATATCAGCACCGCCAATAGGTAAAACAAATAAAACGCCGTAAATAATGGCTAAGGCAAAAAGGCTGTAAATATACAATGGATTGTTGACTTGTGCTGCCACTATGTAAATACCAAAAATAATAATCAAAATAGCCAATAAGGTATTTAATATATTATATTGAGGCAATCTAACCGGTTTTCTGAGCTTTCCACTTAATTTTGCCCAAGCGATCATACTACCGGCAAATGAAATACTACCAATAACCAAACCGGCTACTATCATAGACATTTTAGAAGCATGTCCGATATTGTGTTCAAACTCCATTAAACCGATTAATGCAGCTGTCGCACCACCCATACCATTGAAAAAAGAAACCAATTCCGGCATTTTTGTCATTTCTACTCTTTTTGCTATCCCCCATCCTATAACTGTTCCGATTAATATGGCCGTAAAAATTAAGGCATATACAAAACCGGGAATGGTCAAATGGGCTATTTTAGGATAAATAAAAATTGTCCCTAATATGGCTAAAGTCATTCCGATGGCCGAATAAAAATTTCCTTTTCTGGCTGTTTTTGGACTTCCTAACATTTTGAGTCCGACAATAAAGCCAATGGAGGCCAATAAGTATAAAATATCGAGTAAAGCTGTTTCCATTTTTTTATTTTTTAGTTTTAAACATATCTAGCATTCTGTCGGTTACCACAAAACCACCAACGACATTGAGAGTTCCCAATACAACGGCTACAAAACCTATGGCTAAACCTGGTTTGTTTGTAGGATCCATGTGTAGCATAACCAAAATTGCTCCTATAATTACAACACCATGTATGGCATTGGCTCCCGACATTAAAGGGGTATGCAACACAGCGGGCACATGACTGATGATTTCTATACCGACAAATACCATTAAAATGACAATATATATCATTTGTATATTGTCATGGATAAAGTTTAAAATTTCATTCATAGCAAAATGTTTTAATAATTTTTCTTAAAAATACAACAAAAGCCTATTCAAATCAAATTTTTACCATAAAAATATTTTGTCAATTGAATATATAGCAAAAAATAAGGCAGCCATTGGCTGCCTCATCATAAAAACAAATTAATTAGGCTTCGTCTTTATTTTGTTTAATCAATTCTTCTTGAATATTTTGAGGGACCATTTCATATCCGGCAAATTCAGATGTGAAAGTTCCACGTCCTTGGGTTAAGGAGCGCAAACTGGTTGAATAGCGATACATTTCTGCTAAAGGAACCCGTGCTTTAATTTTTTGATATTTTCCTGCAGTTTCCATTCCCATAATTATGGCTCGCCGGCTTTGCAAGTCCGTCATCACATTTCCCATCATTTCTTCAGGCATTTTCACTGTAACTTCCTGAATAGGTTCAAGCAATTTTGGGTTGGCATCTAAAAAAGCTTGTTTAAAAGCATTGGCTCCTGCTATTTTAAAAGAAATATCATTAGAATCGACCGGATGCATTTTACCATCATAAACAATTACCCGTACATCTCTAACCGGGGATTTTGTCAAAGGACCGGCTTCCATCACTTCTAAAATTCCTTTTTTGATGGAAGGTAAATAACGGGCATCAATTACGCCACCAACAATAGAATTGATAAATTGCAAAGTGCCGCCCCAAGGTAATTTTTCTTCTTCTTTGCCTCTTACAGGAAAGCTGTCCGGATCGGGCATACCTTCATAATATGGTTCTATTTTCAGGTGCACCTCACCAAACTGCCCGGCACCCCCCGATTGTTTTTTATGGCGATAACTGGCAGATGCTGAACGTTGAATGGTTTCACGGTAGGAAATACGCGGTTTTTCAAAAATAGCTTTGATGCCATATTCTTTTTGCAGTAACCAATCGACGATAGCCAAATGCAATTCACCTTGACAACCCAAAATCTGCTGTTTCATTTCTTTGTCATAGGTTACGACAACTGTCGGATCTTGGCTGTGAATTTTTTTCAGTGCTTCTTGCAATTTTTCTTCTTCATTTTTGTTTGCAGCTTTTACAACTTTTCGAATTCTGGGTGCAGGAAACTGAATCGGTTTAAAGCTTATTTTATGTTCCGGGGCTGATAAACTATCACTTGTTTCAGTTGTTTTAAGTTTAATCACTGCCCCAATATCCCCTGCTACTAATTTATTTACTGGCTCCCGTAATTTACCATTAATAATATATAATTGTCCTAAATTTTCTAATTCACCCGTACGGGTATTTAAAAGCTTGTCCCCTGTTTTAATTTCACCGGATTTTACTTTAAAATAACTGATTTTTCCAACATTTGGCTCATATTTGGTTTTAAAAACAAATATGGAAGGATCGGCATCAAGTTTGGGTTCAATAATCTCTCCCTCCAAACTTTGCTCAGCCGGCATATCCAATGCCGAAGGCGTTACATTGTCTATAAAACCCATTAACCGGCCACTACCCATATCATTTAAAGCCGACATAATAAATACCGGAAATAATTCTAAGTTTAACATGCCTTTTTTGATGCCTTTTTTCATTTCATCTTCATTCAGACTGCCTTTTTCAAAAAAGAGCTCCATTAACTCTTCATCATTTTCTGCTGCTTTTTCAACTAATTCATTATGAAGCATTTCAGCCAATTCTTTATGTTCATCAGGAATGTCATGTTTTTCAGGCTTGCCACCTTCCGGACCAAAAACATACATTTTCATTTTTAATACATCGATAATAGCCAGTCGTCCATCCGGCATTCTATGAGGAAATTGTATTTTTACCGCATTTTTCCCCACCAAATCTACAATACTGTTATAAGCTTCTTCAAAATCTACATCCGGGTGGTCTATTTGGTTGATGACAAAAACAGTTGGCCGGTTAAAACGATTGATATAATTCCATATAATTTCGGTGCCTACTTCTACCCCATGCTGTCCGTTTATAACCATTAAGGCCGTTTCGGACACACGCATGGCCGAAATAATTTCGCCAATAAAATCGTCCAGTCCGGGGGTATCTATAATATTTATTTTATAATTTCGCCATTCAGTATGTAAAGGTGTCGCAAAAATTGAGGTTTGTCTTTCTTTTTCTATTTCCGTAAAATCCGAAACCGTATTTTTATTTTCTACACTACCACGTCGTTTTAATAAACCGGCTTCGTATAACATTGTTTCGGCAAGCGTGGTCTTGCCACTGCCGTGGGCGCCAACAAAGGCAACATTTTTAATGTGTTTGTTATCATAAATTTTCATAGTGGTATTTTTTTATGTTTATGACTATAAATATAATGAAAAATATATGAAATAAACTGATGAAAAATAAAAAAGCCGGAAATATTTCCGGCTTATGTGCTGATTGTTAAAAAAAATTATCAAAACAATTTTAAATCATCTAATACTTTCATGACTGCTTTGACATGATTGGCTGATGTTTCCATCAATTTCATTTCTTCATCGGTTAATTTGAGCTCAATTATTTCTTCAATACCATTATAACCTAATTTGACAGGCACACCTAATGCGACATTGTCTAAACCATATTCGCCTTCGAGCATTACACAAACCGGTAATACACGATGAGAATTTAACACGACAGCTTCCACCATTTCGGCAGCAGCAGCTCCCGGCGCATACCAAGCAGAAGTGCCTAATAATTTAACAATTTCGCCACCGCCTTTTTTGGTTCTTTCTACTAATCTTTCAATCGTTGCGGCATCCATCAACTCCGGTAACGGAATACCCGAAACGCTGGTTAAACGGGGAAGTGGTACCATCGTATCGCCATGTCCACCCAATAACATGGCGTTGACATCTTTTGGTGATACATTTAATTCTTCAGCAATAAATGCTTCAAATCTACCGGTGTCTAATACGCCTGCCATACCAAAAACTTGAGTACGTGGCAAGCCGGTTGCCAAATAGGCGGTATATGTCATAACATCCAGTGGGTTAGCAACAATAATAAATTTTGCATTAGGCGAATATTCATATGCCTTTTGGGATACTTCTTTCATTATTTTGGCATTAATCCCAATTAAATCGTCACGGCTCATACCGGGTTTTCTGGGCACACCTGAAGTTATGACAACGACATCAGAATCGGCTGTTTTAGCATAATCATCGGTATATCCTTTTACTTTGGTGTCAAAGTAATTAATATGCGATGACTCCCAAATATCTAGGGCTTTACCTTCTGCAAAGTTGGGTTTAATATCAATTAAGACAACTTCATTTACAATATTTTTTTTAGCGACAACATCTGCTACAGTAGCACCTACATTACCGGCACCAATAATGGTTACTTTTTTATTCATAATTGTATTTTTTTATAAATTCCTTTCAAATTTACTGAAATAAAATTTTATATAAAATGATTATCAACATAATTTATAAAAAAGCACAGAAAAAAATCTGTGCTTTATGTTAATCAAAACAAATAGACAACTAACTACTACGCTTTTGGTTAATATCCATTAAAGCTATATTTATTATCTTCTCTTACTTTTTTGGCAATAGTTCTTCTTAACTCATTAAGTTTAGGGGTGTTATTATATTTGGTAAAACGTTTAACCCCCATAAGCATCATTTTTAGTTCATCACCTTCAGCAATGGAGTATATTGCTTCTGTAGCTTTGAATTTAACTTTTTCAACAGCATTGAACAGATTGAGTTTACTCATCGCAATTTCTGCACTATAATCGGCATCGTCATTTTGCATCAATTTCTTTTGGGTTGCCAAAATGGTACTTTCGGCCATATAAATTTCGATCAGAATATCGGCAGCATCTAAAACCAATTGTTGTTGACCGCCTAATTTATCTCCAAATTTTTGGGCTCCTGTACCGGCAATCATTAAAAAGACTTTTTTTAGGCGATTGACCAGTTCTAACTCTTCGTCTAATGGATTTTTAAATTCCGGTTTGTCAAATGATGGAATTCCCATCAATTCACCGGCAACGGCTTTAGCCGGGCCCAATAAATCCAATTCACCTTTTAAAGCTTTACGCAACATCATACTTACCGTTAATAAACGGTTGATTTCATTGGTCCCTTCATAAATACGGGTGATACGGGCATCGCGCCACCAACTTTCCATTGGCATTTCTTCAGAAAAGCCCATTCCGCCAAAAATCTGAATACCTTCATCGGACACTTCTTGCGCTCTGTCAGAAACATATACTTTTAAGATGGCGGCTTCAATGGCATATTCTTCAAAGGCTTTCTTTTCGGCTGCTTCTTCACTCATGCCATTGGCTTTATGCTCGGCAATGCGATCAGAAATATCCTTGGCTGCACGATAAATTCCGGATTCAGATACGTAAGCTTTGGTAGCCATTTCGGCAATTTTCTTTTTAATAGCACCAAAATTAATAATAGGTTGTCCAAATTGCTTGCGTTCATTGGCATATTGAATACTTTCGGTAATGATACGTCGCATACTATCCACTATACCGGCTGATAATTTTATACGACCAATGTTTAAGACATTAAGGGCAATTTTGAAGCCTTCTTGCCGTTTGCCAAGCATATTTTCAACCGGAATTTTTGTATCGGAGAAAAATATTTGACGGGTTGAAGAGGAACGAATACCTAATTTTTTTTCTTCTTCGCCTAATTTAAATCCATTCGGATTTTCGGGGTCATATTCAAAAATAAAAGCGGATAAACGCTCATCTTTTTTACCATTTTCGACCACTTTGGCAAAAACAATAAAGGTATGGGCAAAACCGGCATTACTTATCCACATTTTTTGCCCGTTTATAATCCAATATTTACCGTCTTCTGACAATTCAGCGGTTGTTTTTCCTGCATTGGCATCAGACCCGGCCGTTGGTTCGGTTAAGGCATAGGCACCGATCCATTCGCCAGTAGATAATTTGGGTAAGTATTTAGCTTTTTGTTCTTCAGTACCGTATAAGAAAATAGGCATCATACCAATACCTGTATGGGCGCCATAAGCTGTTGCAAATGATCCGGTTACTCCGGAAATTCTATCACATGCCAGCATGGTAGAGACAAAATCCATTCCCATTCCATTGTATTGTTCAGGAATACCTATGGCTAAAAAGCCCATTTCACCGGCTTTTTTCATCAGATCCCAAACCAATTGATAATCATGTTGCTCAAAACGAGGTTTTACCGGCCACATTTCACGATCTGCAAATTCTTTGACAGCATCAGCCATCATTTTTTGTTCTTCCGACAAATCATCTAATGTAAAGATTTCATCGGGTTTGTACTCTTTGATTATAAAATCTGCTCCTTTTTTCATTTTTATAAATTTTTAACTTAATTTTTATTTTTAAAATAACTTATTATGCGTGCATAATAATAGTGTATTATTATAACAGGATTTGTGCTGTTCTTGTCACAAATCCTGTTTTATTTTTATCTGTCTAATAATTCGAAAATACCGGCAGCACCTTGTCCGGCACCCACACACATGGTTACCATACCATATCGTCCGCCTGTTTGTTTTAATTCGTCTAAAACTTGAACGGTTAATTTAGCTCCGGTCATACCAAGAGGGTGTCCTAAGGCTATCGCACCTCCGTTGATGTTCACTTTATTTTTATCTAATCCTAAACCTTTAATAACGGCAACGGATTGTGAAGCAAAAGCTTCATTAAGTTCAATTAAGTCAATATCATCTAATGTCATACCTGCTTTCTCAAGCACTTTGGGAATGGCGTATAACGGGCCGATACCCATAATACGTGGCGGTACGCCTACCACTGTATAATCGACCAAACGGGCATAAGGTTTGAGGCCTAATTCTTCCATTTTTTCTTTGGACATAACCATAACATATGCTGCACCATCCGAGGTTTGTGAAGAATTACCGGCTGTTACAGTCCCATTTTTTGCAAAAACCGGTTTTAATTTAGCCAATTTTTCCAAGGTTGTATCGGCTCGGGGTCCTTCATCGGTATCCATTACAAACTTTTTACTTTTCTTTTTGCCGGTTTTGGCATCGTAGTAAATTTCTTCAACTTCAACCGGGACAATTTGATTTTTGAAACGTCCTTCTTTAATGGCACGAATGGCTTTTTGGTGTGACTCGTAAGCAAATTCATCTTGCTCTTCGCGACTAATATGGTATTCTTTAGCCACTTCTTCGGCTGTTAAGCCCATTCCCCAATACCAATCGGGATGTCCATTTTTGACGACACTATAAGCCAAAGCCGGCTTAAAACCACCCATTGGCACCATGGACATACTTTCGGCACCCCCTGCTAAGACAATATCGGCATGACCTGCATTTATTTTTGCTACAGCTGTAGCAATAGTTTCCAAACCACTGGCACAAAAACGATTCATAATTTGTCCGGGAACTTTAATAGTATCCAATCCCATTAAACTTATCATACGCCCCATGTTCAAACCTTGTTGGGCTTCGGGCATGGCATTACCTACGATGACATCATCAATCATTTCAGGATTGAATTTGCCACCGGATTCTTCAGTGATTTCTTTTATCATGTATTTGATGACATCAGCTGATAAATCATCGGGACGGTAGTTTTTAAAACTGCCTTTTTTAGCTTTGCCCACAGCTGATCTGTAACCTTTTACTATATATATATCTTTCATTTTTTTTTAATTTTCTGGTTAGTTGGTGAATTAATTATTTGACTTTTCATGTCATTTTGAACACAATGAGAACTCTCAACTAATTTCTCAATGGTTTACCGGTTTTAAGCATATGTTGAATGCGTTCCAAAGTTTCACGTTGACCTAAAAGGCTTAAGAAAGCTTCTCTTTCTAATTCAATTAAATAATCTTCACTAACACGTGAAGGCCCTGATAAATCGCCACCGGCAATAACGTAAGCTAATTTATTGGCGATTTTTTGATCATATTCAGAAATATAATTTCCGGCACGCATGCTGTCTGCGCCAACCATAAATGTTCCTAAGACTTCTTGTCCTAAAACTTTTATGTCAGTACGTTTAATCGGTTTTACATAACCATCTTGTGCCATTTGTAAAGCATGTCTTTTAGCAGTCGCAATTTGACGATCTTTATTTAATACAACGACATCACGTCCTTTTTGCAAGAAGCCTAATTCAAAAGCTTCGAAAGCACTGGTAGCTACTTTAGCCGTTGCAATGGTCATAAAGGCTTCTGTATAACGGTTTATATCAACATCACCTTTTTTAAGACTATCAGAAGTGCGCAACACCAATTCTTTGGTTCCGCCACCGGCAGGAATTAAACCTACACCTACTTCGACCAAACCGATATATGTTTCGGCTGCTGCAACAACTTTATCGGCATGAAGGGTTATTTCACAACCACCGCCAAAGGTCATGCCATGGGGTGCTACGATGACCGGAATGCTTGAGTAACGAACACGCATGGCGGTTTCTTGGAAGGTTTTGACAGCCATATAAAGTTCATCCCATTCTTGTTCGACGGCTAACATAAGAACCATGGCCAAATTAGCACCAACAGAAAAATTGGATCCTTGATTACCGATTACCAAACCGTCGTATTTTTCTTCAGCCATATTGATAGCACGGTTAATACCCTCAATCACGCCAACACCTAAGGTATTCATTTTGGAATGAAATTCGATGTCTATAATGCCATCACCCAAATCGATAATGGAAGCATCATTATTTTGCCATAAAGTATTGGTTTTACGCAGATTATCTAAGTTAATATAATCTTCTTGACCGGGCACTTTTTTATATGACTTGCTGGCAATATCATAGTAATACGTGGCTCCATCTTTAACGGTATAAAAACTTTCGACCCCATTGGCCAACATTTGTGCCACCCAATCGGGTATATCTTTTCCTTCTTTGGCCATCATTTCAACGGCTTTGGCTACGCCTATTGCATCCCACATTTGGAAAGGGCCGTATTCCCAACCAAAACCGGCTCGCATGGCATCATCTATTTGATAGAGATGGTCGGCAATTTCCGGAATACGATGGGAAGCGTAAGAGAACAAACCGCTGAAAGTTTTGCGATAAAAATCGCCGGCTTTGTCTTTACCTTTGATCAGAACTTTGTAACGATCTAAAACTTTATCAATATTTTGGGTCATATCCAAAGTGGCAAAGCGTATTTTTTTCTTCGGACGATATTCAAGGGTTTTAAGGTCAAGGACTTGAATTTCTTTTTTACCGTCTTTTTTGATTTTTTTATAAAAGCCTTGTCCGGTTTTATCGCCCAACATATTGTTTTTGAGCATTTTTTGAACATAATCCGGCAGCTTAAACAAATCATGCGCTTCATCATTTGGCACGCCTTCATATAAGCCGGTTGCCACATGGGCTAAGGTATCCAAACCGACTAAATCGGCAGTTCTGAATGTGGCTGATTTTGGTCTTCCAATGACCGGACCGGTCAATTTATCTACTTCTTCAACACTTAAATCATTGTTATCGACTAAATGAAATATGTCCATAATACCGTAGACCCCTATTCTGTTACCAATAAAGGCGGGGGTATCTTTGGCTAAAACAGTTGTTTTTCCCAAAAATTTATCACCATATTCCAAGAAGAATTTGACCAATTCCGGATCGGTATCTTTGGTTGGAATAATTTCTAATAAACGTAAGTAACGTACAGGATTAAAAAAATGTGTTCCTAAAAAGTTTTTCTTAAAATCTTCAGATCGTCCTTTTGCCATTAAGGAAATAGGAATACCGGAAGTGTTAGACGAAACGATTGTTCCCGGTTTACGGTGTTTTTCAATTTGATCAAATACCGCTTTTTTAATGTCCAAACGTTCCGGAACAACTTCAATAATCCAATCGACATCGGCTATTTTTGCCATATCATCTTCAGTATTACCTACTGTTATTCTGTTGGCAAATGATTTGTCATAAAACAATGCCGGTTTGGCCTTCATGGCTTTTTTCAAATTCTCGCTTGCAATACGGTTACGTACTTGCGGGCTTTCCATTGTTAGACCTTTGGCTTTTTCGGCTTCGGTCAGTTCTCTCGGTAAAATATCGAGTAACAAAACTTGCACCCCTGCATTGGCCAAATGGGCGGCTATACCGGAACCCATTATTCCTGAACCAATAACTGCGGCTTTTTCTATTCTTCTTTTCATAATATTATATTTAAATGACTGTTTATTTATTTAAAAATTTTACGTTCGTTGACTAAATCAAGCATCGTTGTAGAGACATTTTTAAAGACTTCTAAATCTTGGGCATCTATTTTTTCATTTATTGCAGCATTAAAATTTAAAACGGTTTCTTTTGATTTTTCTCGCATTTGACAACCATAATCTGTTAATTTAATCAAAACACTGCGACCATCCAGTGGATTTTTTTCTCTAAAAATCAAGCCTTTATCCTCCATGTTTTTTAAGGTACGCGATAAACTAGTCGTTTCCATACCTAACATGGGCGCTAAAGCAGTTGATGGGGTGCCGATTTGCGGATCTATTTTTAATAGAACATATCCGATAGACATGGTACCGCCATATTTGGCTGCCTCTTCATTATATAGTTTGGTTATACTCATCCACAATTCTCTAATTAATTGATCTATTGTTTTTTCTTTCAACATAAGGCTTATTCATTGGTGTTTCAAATATAAGTAAATTTATTATGCGTGCATAATAAATTTTCAAAAAAATAGGCTTGTTTACTTTATAGTCAATTTTCGGGTTCTTTTTTTATGAATATTCCAAGTTTTTTTAAGATATCTGATAATGTGTCAAAATCCACTTGATAAGAAAGTCCCACACCTTGGGTATAACCTTCTTGTTGTCCAATATATTCCAATTCGGTTTGCTTATTAAATACTCTGAAAATAAGATGGCCTTTTTTGTCCAAATAAACTTCTAATTCAACATCACCCACAATTGAGGATTTGGTATATCGGCCAACGGGAATGGCAACTTTACCGTTTATATAAACTTTTTTATTGATTTGTGTAACCAAACTCAGGCCTACTTGCGGGTCGGTGATAATATTTTGGGCTATATTTTCATCGCCCCGGGTATAATTAAGGTTCACCTGAAATTTATCGTCTTGCGCCATGATACTGTTCAAAATATTTAAACCGGTTTCGGAAATGGTTTTGTACATGGTTTCCCCCGCTTGCTTGGACAAATTATAATTATTTTCGTTGATAAAATTGCCAAAGGATAATAGTGATAATACTTGCAGGGTTTTTTTGTCGGGGTCACTGAGCAAGTAATCTACTTGTGATTTTAAGATGGCATTGGCTTTTGGTAATTCTAAATCAAAACTGATATCGGGTTTTATCAATTTATTTTTGAGGTAGATAATGACTTCTACCGGCATTTTTTTAGCAGTTAAACCTTGTTCTGCCAAAATTACAGTTGGGTCTGCATAAGTTTCATATACAGCTTTAATGTCTAAAGTTGCGGTATAAGGATCGCCTTCCCAACTGATATAACTACCGGGTTCTACCATAAATTTTTTGTCGATAAATCCACCATACTTAAAATTATAATAACCTTCTTCAACGGCAAAATCACCGAAAATATTAAATTGACCATTTGTATTTATTTCCATTAATACCCCCCCTGTACCTTTGGCAACCAGTGTGCTGCCAAATTCTTGATCGAGCAGTATTTTGACTTGGGCATCGGGTGTGATATCCAAATCGAAATTCATCTCTAAGCCTTCATAAATTTTGTGTTTCTTTTTCTTACTCTTTTTCTCTTTTAAATAATCCTTTTTAGAGATAATACGCACAAAATCATTATCCCCCATGGTTTCTACATCATTAAGGGTAATGACAAAATTGGTATTGGGCATTGTTTTCATGCCTGCATCAATTTTTAATTTATTAACATAGCCGTAAATATGGGCATTACCACTTGTAAAAACAGTTCCGTAAAACATTTCTAAAGGATCCGGAGGTGTATCTAAAACCAATAAATTGGGTGTTGTAATATGCAAGTCCAAATACCAATTTTTAAAATTATGGTGTTTAATAACGCCTGAAATTTTGCCTTTTGTGTGATATTTTGTATCATAAAAGGCGGCATCTTTCAGTTCAAAACTTTGATCGTGCAAATAGACAACTGTCTTATCTTTAAATTGGTAATCGACATTAAGGGCTTTAATTTTTAACCCGAACATTTTAAGGTAAAGTTTGCCTTTATAGGATAAATTTGCCAAATCACCGTTTATTTGAACGCGCCCGCTTATTTTTCCCCGTAAATTGGCAAATGTGTCTTTAAATAATTTTTGCAAAGGTTTTACCGGAAAATCATTAACTAATAAACCGGCATTCAATTTTGGACGATCGTTTTTTAAATCGATATAACCGATTAGTTTTAATTTTTGTTGCCCTTTTTTTATAATTGACAAATCGATAAAAATATTTTTTCCGGGCAAAGCCTTTACTTTAAGTGAGACATCACCTAATAGTTCATTATTTAGTTTAAAATTTTTAATTTTTAAAACAGTCGAGGGTAATATTTCTTTTTTGTATCTGGCTATGCGAACAAAGCCATTTATTTGACCGTCAAAATCGAAGTCATTAATATCGGGCAAAATATGTTTAAGGCGAATACTATCTAAATTTATTTTAAAATCGACACTATCTTTTGTTTTATGTCCATTGATACGCAAAAATTCGTTGTT
>Ga0256831_1000810_pt1 | contig 16588 bp, 14 predicted proteins | sample 132544metaG_FD_189087 | JGI IMG/M metagenome (GOLD analysis project Ga0256831, IMG submission 189087) | Hydrothermal vent microbial communities from Lau Basin, Pacific Ocean - 132-544 | ecosystem: Environmental > Aquatic > Marine > Hydrothermal vents | place: Pacific Ocean: Lau Basin | collected...
TTGGCGCGCCCGCCTGAATGACTTAGTCGGGCAGGGGCAGGCCTGTCCGTCAGGCAAAGCGGGTAACCTGAAAGCTATGAGGGCATATTCAAATGAATTATAAAAAACCATTTATAAATATGCTGGCGAAATCCTAAAAGGATTTAATACGAATAGCCCTGTACAAAGTGCAGGGAAATAAATAGATGTAATAAATAATAACCCTGAAAGGGTTAAACAAAATTTATTGAACCCATTCAGGGTTCTTTTAAGGTTTTATTGTTTTTAACGACCGGTTTCACCGATGGTTATTCATATTAAACCACTCCGTGGTTTTACCCTAAGATATTTCTTTAAGCACCCAAGAAAATGTTTCATTAAATGCCCGAGCTATTTCAGGTTTGTAAGCCTGCCGCAGGCAAACTCATCCGAACGTGCCTATTCGGCGTGCCGACCTGAATGACGCAGTTGGGTACGGGTAAGTAATCTGATGGATAATAACACTTTTATTAAATGGTCATAATGTCGTTCTGATTATAAATCCGAACGAGCTTTTGAGTGCGTCAACCTGAATAACCTAATCGGGCAGAGGCAGGTAAATCCGAACCAACCTATATAAAAAACTTATTAGAGGAGCAGAACGGCTAAAGCTTGTTTGCCGTAGAAGGCTCAACAATAAACTCTTTAATTTTTTCGAGTACGATATCGGTGGCTCCGGCACTGTCGGCAATATATCTTTTATTGGTGTTTGCTATGGTATCCCGCATTGATTTGTCCGAAAGCAGCGTTTCAACAACTTTTAAAGTTTCTTCTTTGTTTGATACGGTGAAACCTGTTTTGAGGTTAATAAGATCGTGTGCTTCCTGAAATTTATTATAATTAGGTCCAAAAATAACCGGTTGTCCCCACGTTGCAGGTTCCAACAGGTTATGAATTCCTACTCCAAAACCACCGCCAATGTAACTAACATCGGCATAACGGTAAACATGCGACAGCATGCCTGTGGTATTTAAAATCATCACTTGCGAGCCTTCAGTGGATGTGTTACCATAATCGGTAAAAAGAACGGGATTCCACTTTTTGAACTTTTGTTTAAGCTCATTAATATGTTTGTTATTTACCACATGAGGAGCTATAATTAACCGGAAAGGAGTTTTGGTTTTATTTAACACATATTTTAGAATCTCTTCGTCAGGTGGCCACGATGAACCTGCTATCAACAGCATGCCATCACCTTTAAACATTTCAACTACAGAAATATTATGTGGGGTTTCGGTCAGTGTTTTTACCCTGTCGAACCGTGTATCCCCGCTTTTGGAAACGTGAAAGATGTTAATTTGGTTCAGCAGTTCAACGGATTGGTCGTTTTGTACATAAAACCAGGTAACCTTTCCAAGCTGCTTTCGAAACCACCCTCCCCAAAACCTGAAGAAGTGCTGCGAAGGCCTGAAAATAACCGAAACCATTAACAGGGGGATTTTGTTTTTGTACAATTGATTGATGTAGTTAAACCAAAACTCATACTTTACAAACAGTGCCATCTTTGGCTTTACAATGGATATGAATTTTTCGGCGTTGGTTTTGGTATCAATGGGAAGGTAAAAGATGTAATCGGCTCCGGAATAATTTTTTTTAACTTCGTAGCCCGAAGGCGAAAAAAACGTGAGTAAGATTTTATGTCCGGGAAACGAGTTTTTTACTTTTTCCATTAATGGCCGCCCCTGTTCAAACTCACCAAGGCTTGCTACGTGAAACCATATTATTTGATCTTCACTGCCGATTTGGTTTTTAAGGTCGGTAAAAACAGTTTTTCGTCCTTTAGTCCATTGGGCAGCTTTGGTATTAAACCGTGCTGCCAGCTTAATGACTGTCAGATAAAACCAAATGGATATGTTGTAGATTAGGCTCATTGATTTACGAATGTTTTTTTGTTGCCACTAATATGGTTTTTATATGCCATGGATGCACGAATGGTTTTTTTTGTTTGTTATCCAAACTTTAGCAAAATTATTTTTTATCATTTTAGTTTGCGTTTTAATATCAATCCTTTTTTAGTAAGACGGTATTTCCGGGTCGGGCTATTTGGAGAATCAGGCTCCGTCATCTCTAAGTATCCATTTTCAATAGCCTTGTTTTGATAATTTTTTACATAATTCTTTTCATTGGTGGCAAACAAAAGTTATTCGTGCATTCGTGGCTATGATTAATAGTAGTAAAATTTACGTGGTGCCCGCTTGTAAACCGGAATCATCCAGCCTATTTTAAATCCGTAAAAAAGGTCGGTGTATTTTTTGGTATCTTTTTGCATCATATCGAAACTGTAATCGCGTGTGCTGCGGGTAAACGCCTGATAAAACTCAAAGCCGGCATAAAAATTCAGTATTCGTGAGTTTCCCAAAAAATAGTACCCGATAAATTGATTTAGTGCCAGCCCTCCTCTTATGTGGTCGTATCCCAGGGCGTAATCGCCACTAATTTGAGGTGCGGTTTGGTGTTGATTATCAATTTTTACAAAATGTGTCAGGTAACCGGCTCCTCCCATAATCATAACTCCTGAGTTTGGATTGATGCTTAAAAGGTTCAGCACTTTGCCAACTCTGAAATTAAAAGTAAAACCGCGTTCATAAACGGTGTACAAGGCATAGGTACCGTTGCCATCAATAATGTAACCATCGCTGTTAAGCACCATCGAAAGGATTTGTTTTTCGTTTTTAATGGTTCCGCCAAAAATGTAATTAAAGTCGAGCGAGAGCAACAGGTTGGATTTACTTTTGTAAAAAAAGCCTCCTCCTATGGTAGCGTTTGAGCCAAAATCAGCAGCCATGTCCTTACCCGGAAACTGGTAGGCAAACGTAAAGTTTGGAATAAAAGCCCTTACTGCCGAATCGCCCGGATTGGTTTGTGCTTGCAATGAGCCGGCAACACTCATAAAAAGAGTGACAAAAAGAATAAAAAGGTAACGCATGCTAAAATTTTATAATTAACAGAATATTAATGCTTTTACTGATGTTTTTGTTCGTATGTCTTCGATTCTTTTAAAAACAATTTGGCATAGGGAGCCGAAAAAGGTGATAACGTGTCCATGTGTTCGGGATGCCACTGGGTTGCCATTAAAAAACCATTGTTGCCACGTACTGCCCATTCGATTGCTTCGGGAATACTGTCGGGGGCATAGGCTGATATGCGAAGTCCTTTTCCAAGGTTCTCGATGGCCTGATGGTGGCTGCTGGTAACGGTTCCGTGTGTTTGTCCGCTAATGGCAGCCATTTGGGTACTGGGAACAATGTTCACACCATGCCATTGTATTTTCCAGTCTTTGGAAGAATGCTTTACCACTGTATCCCAGTCGGTTGGAATGTCGATGATTAACGAACCGCCCAGTGCCACATTGATAATTTGTTCGCCACGACAAACTCCTATTAAAGGTACTTTGTTGTTTACTGCATAATGTATCAAGGCCATTTCAAGACTGTCGCGATAGCGGTCAAACTTTCCGCATCGTGCTGTGTCGTTTATCTTGCCGTAATAACCGGGAAACACGTCGGCTCCTCCGGTAATAAGTATTCCGTCGAGAGTTTTGGCAAGCTTTAAAGCCGAATCAACACCAAGCGGATACAGGTTATAAAGCTTTACAGTGCTGTCATACCTATGCAGCCAGTTGGAATAGGTGTGCTTACGATGCATTTTTGAGATACCAATGCGTAATGTCAAAGATTTTGGTGCCGGTGCATTGCTACAGGCAAATAATCCTGTTAAAAGAATTATGACGGCTATTTTGGTTAGATGTTTCATAATTGCTTGCTTTTACTGTTTATTTATTGAAAGATAATAATTACCAAGCAAATCTACATATTGTTGGGTAAAGTTTCCGCTTTCCTGGCGAATAATAAATTTTTCTTCCTTAATCTTAGTAGGTTTTTCTTTACAAAACTCAAGATTAACGCGGTTTGGCTGAAAACAGGGCTTCGGAAAAATAAGCAGCTTTTTATTTAAAAACAGGTTGTGTTTAGATGCCGTTTCAACAAACATCCTGCTCTCAACATAGGGTAGCACAACTGCAAACCTGCCATTTGTATTCATAAGTTTGGAGGCACCACGACATAAATCATCGTAAGAAAGCGAATCAGTATGTCGCGCTTTATTTTTTTTCAGGTTTTCCGATTTCATGTCGTTTATAAAAAAAGGCGGGTTGCTTATTACTAAATCGTAAGCACGATTTGTTTGAGAAGCAAAAGTTGTAAATCCCTGATTAAAAACCGTTAACCTTTTACTATAAGGAGAACGTAAAAAGTTTTGTCCGGCCTCTGCGCACGATTCGGGGTCAATATCAATGGCATCCACTTTTGCATTGGTTCGTGAGGCCATCATCAGGGCAATAATTCCCGATCCGGTACCCACATCCAAAACGGTTTTTACATCACCGGGGTCAATCCATGCCGAGAGCAACACGGCATCGGTACCTACTTTCATGGTTGAGCGGTGATGAAACAATGAGAATTGTTTAAAATGAAAGGGTTTTTGCTTATCAGCTTCTTTCATCATTAAGCGTTGAGGTAAATATCAATAAGCCCTTCAGGTGCTTTTACATGAATCGTCTTTTTGTTACGGTCAACTTTTGTGATGATATCGTCGTTAACAGGAATCAGTACCTCTTTTTCATTGTGAAAGACCTGCATTACCGATTGATTGGGATAATCGAGGATTTCTTTTAGTAAACCAATCTCTCCAAACTGTTGGTCAATAATTGTAAAGCCTTCCACTTCGTGATAATAAAACTGATTACCGGTTAGTTTGGGAAGTAACGAAAGCGGCAGAAATAGTTCGGCTTTTACCAATGCGCCTGCTTTTTCAATGTCGTTTATGCCCTCAAAAGAGAGAATGGCTTTGTTGTTGAGGATTTTAATACTTTCGACAAAATGGGGAATAAGGGCGTTGTTGAGGTTTAAAAAAACCATGTCAAGCGATTGATACTCCAGAGGATTATCCACATCAAGAAAGGCGGTAACGTTGCCATTGTTACCATGGATTTTAGTTATCATGCCCAAATAAAAGTAGTCATCAGTATAATTCATAAGCCATTTTTATTTGATGCAAAAATACAAAAAGTGGGAACTAAAATGTAGAACCTGAACAAAATCGGATTAGCCGGGTAACAACAGATACTTATTTAATCGTCAAACAGGCTTTCGGCGTAATTGTCAGCCCAGGCGGCAATGGCTTCCCTGTCTTTTTCAGAGAGTTTGCTTCCGCTATGGAGATAGGTGTAAATTTTCATGGGCATTTCACCTTCGGTGATTTCATCGTTAATATTGTCGAGGTACTTGGCTTTTTTTACTTTCGACAGATTATTCCAGATGGAGAAATTAAGTTTCCGGCGTCCTTCACGCGTATCACGGCTAACTAAAAATGATACCGGAGCTACGTACGAATACCACGGGTAGTTTGTTTCGTTTGAGTGACAATCGTAACAAGAGGTTTTTAATTTTTGGGCAATGTCAGCAGGCACATCGGTAGTTGCAATCAGGTCATCTTTGTTTTGTTTAACAACCACCGGCAAATTTGCAGGGATAAACTGGATAATAACAAATGCCGCAAAAAGGGCTACAAGAAGCTTGTTCATAATCAATTAATTTTACTTAACTGACAAATATAGTATTATTCTCCTGCAATTTTAGAAATTAACCCGTTTGACCAGTCAGAAAGGGTTTTAACCTCTTCGGCGGTTAGCTTTAAGTCGGGATATTTTTTAATTGCTTTTTTCGGAGGCATATCACCTTCGGTAACTGATTCAGCAATGTTATCAAGTTTTCCAAGTAGCTTGTGAGTTTTTAAATGAGCCATTTTATCAAATTTCAGCTTCATTTTTGCTTTTAAATTTTTTGATTTAGTACTGTGACAATCAAAGCATTTGTTGTCAATGATGGCCTGAACATTTTCGGGAACTACATATTTTTCGTTTCCCGGAATGGTATTGTTTACAATATCTTCGGTAGCAGAAATGCTAACAAAGATGGCTGCTGTAAAAAGCATGGCTGATAAAAGAATTATTTTTTTCATAGTATTAAAGTTTTTTATCTTTATTTTGTACAAAGATAGTAATTATTTAGAATAATTATTAATAATATATAAAATTAATGTTGTCACTTAAAGAGTTAATGGATAGCAGGGTTGAAAAATACAATCATCCCGGATTTATAATTACCGACCCGGTTAGTATTCCTCATCGGTTTAGCAACAAAAATGATATAGAGATTGCAGGTTTTTTGACAGCCTTGATATCGTGGGGTAACCGGAAAGCAATATTAAAGAGTGCATCGCAATTGATTGATTTGATGGGTAATGAACCGGGAAGTTTTATTATCAATGCATCTGAAAATGAGTTTAAAACACTGGGAAAGTTTGTTTACAGGACTTTTAATGGTGATGATTTGTTGTTTTTAGTTTTTGCTCTGCGTAATTTATACCGGACGATGGGAGGCCTTGAAAAAGTAGCCATTGAGTATTATCGGAAAAACAATCAAATAAAAGATGTAATCGTAGGTTTTCGAAAAGAATTGTTAGAAACCGACCATTTATTACGCTCCGAAAAACATTTGGCTAATCCTTTAAAAGGTTCGGCGGCCAAACGAATCAATATGTTTTTGCGTTGGATGGTAAGACGTGACGACAATAGAGTTGACTTCGGGCTTTGGCAACAAATATTACCTGCTTCTTTAATGTGTCCGTTGGATGTGCATTCAGGAGCCACCGCCCGAAAACTCGGCCTGCTAACCCGAAAGCAAAACGATTGGAAAGCTGTTGAAGAGCTTACTGCTGCGTTAAGGCTATTGGATGCCTCCGACCCTGTAAAATATGACATCGCCCTTTTTGGAATGGGTGTTTTTGAAAGTTTCAATCATCAACATTAATGCTTTAGCAACTTTCTATTCATGTTGATTGGTAAAAAAAGTTTAGTTTCGTAATAAAATCATAAAATGGAAAACAGAATGGGTTTTCGAAAAAGGCTTCATGAAATAATATTTGAAGCCGATACACCCGCAGGCAAAGCTTTTGATGTTGTTTTGTTAATTGCAATCCTGCTAAGTGTAGTTGTCGTAATATTGAGCAGTGAACCTTCGTTAACTACCAAATACGGACAGTTGTTTTATTACACCGAGTGGGTGTTAACCATTTTATTTACTGTGGAATATTTTCTTCGTATCTATTCGGTTGACAAACCTTTACGGTATATTTTCAGCTTTTTTGGCATCATCGATTTTATTGCTGTTGTTCCAACCTATCTGGCGCTGTTTTTTGCCGGGTCGCATGTGCTGGTGATTATACGTGTTCTCCGAATGCTTAGGATTTTCAGAGTGTTAAAGCTGGCGCGCTATGTTAAAGCAGCCAACACTTTAACGAGTGCCTTAAAAAACAGCAGAGCTAAAATTATTGTTTTTTTGGAGGCTGTGGTTGCCATTGTAATTATTGTAGGTTCGCTCATGTATATTGTCGAAGGCCCCGAACACGGTTTTACCAGCATTCTGGTTTCCATTTATTGGGCTATTGTAACCATTACCACAGTTGGCTATGGCGACATTGCCCCTCAAACGGTTTTAGGACAAAGTATTGCGGCACTTTTAATGATTGTTGGCTATGCTATTATAGCCGTACCCACCGGAATAATAACAGCCGAAGTGCATAGTGCCAATAAAAAAACCAACCTGAATACTCAGATTTGTCAGAATTGCATGTTTGACCAACATGACGATGATGCTGTTTATTGTAAAAAATGTGGAGCAAAGCTGGATTGATTTCCGGGTTAATATTTGGTTATTAATCTGGTGTCAGAAAACCTTTACCAATTGTAATTCCAAATTTTTCATAAGAAATCTTAGTTTTTAACCTGTATTTACCGGGAGTTTTTGCCCCGATAGTTTTCGGGAGGGGAATAAAAGCCAGCTAACCCGTGGTGACCAAGTATTACGGCAAACGGATTAAATTGAACACCTGCCTGACTAGCCGGTTTGAGGTTGAGAGAACGGACGTTCGTCTCAACCTCAAACCGGACGATCAGACCTGGGGCCTGCATGACGCAGTCGGGTAGGCAGTTTATTATGTGATATTTTATTGTATAATCGGCATTTAAAAATAAAAATTCAAGCCAAAGCTGGGCATAAAGGGCAACTGGTAAACTATCTCTCCGGAAACCAAATCGACATAAAAAATATTTTTTCGGTTGTAAACATTAATAATGCTTAAATCAACAACCAGTTTACTGTTTTTACTGAAAAAGAAATTACGTTTAATATCAATATCCAGTCTGTGATAAACAGGAAGCCGTCCGCCATACAGTTCGCCATAAATTAATCCAAGTTGTCCGTTTTCGGTGTTTATATTGGTATTTACTCCGCCGGGCATGGTCAGGTGTTCGTAAAAACCCTGCACCTGAGTAAAGGGGAATCCCGTTCCAAGGTTCCAACGTGCATTCAGTTCCCACTGTTTTTTTGAACCGGTAACATACGAAAAAACTAAGTTAACATTGTGTCTGCGATCAAAGTGAGGAGTGTAGCTAACCATTTCACCTTTGTCGTTTTCGAATAACCTGTGTACATATCCCAACGAATATACAAACCAAACATTCACCTTTCGGTAATCGTACTTTAACAGGAAGTCGAGGCCGTAAGCATTTCCTTTTTCCAGAATATAGTCTTTGGTTTGCAAGTCGGTAGCACCGGGAGGGGCACTGTTTGCATTATAAATTTTTTGCCGGTTGATGTTGGTCAGTTGAGGAAAATACTTATAATAACCTTCCAAATTAAGGTTAATATGTTTGCCAATGTCGAATTCAGCACCAAGAATGGCGTGATCGGCTTTTTGAAGTTTTGAGACAACGGGCTTGCCATCAAAATTTGAAGGAACGTTTTCGGGACTGGTTAAAAAGCCGTAAAACAGGTTTACAACATCGCGGTCGGAGCTGGCAGCCACAAAGTTTTGTGAATACATTCCACCTGCAAACTTGAGCCTGAAATGTTCGGTGGCATTGTACTTAACAGATAGACGCGGCTCGGGCGACACTTCTGACAGGGAAGCATACCATTCAACTCTAAATCCGGGTTCGATGATAAATTTTCCAAGCGTGGTTTTATATTTAATATAGGCTCCCAACTGTGTTGAATTTTCTATTTCGCTGATAGATATGTCGTTGGCCCCCTGAAAAGAGTAGTCGGTTCTATATCCCTGAACCTCTACACCATATTTCATTTCGTTTTTCCCAAAAAAATAGGTAAAATCGATTTTTCCGTTAAACCCGCCGATAAAGCTGCTTCGGGGCGACAATGCTGACGAATTAATTCGGCTTTCATACTCAGAGTAGGCAAACAAACCTTCAATAAGTATGGGTGATTTTCCGGGGATGACCACAAAATTTCCACCGGCACCCCACGAATTCCATCCGAAATCGGAAATAGATTTATATTGAAGTACATTGTCTTTATAATTAAACCCAAAAAGGCTGACTTTACTTCCGTTTGACCCGTTCAGGGTCATTTTGCCATATAAGTCGGTATAATTAAATGGAAGGCCGTCTTTGTTGATGTAATTGTAAAAAACTTTTGAACTTTGAGCGAGGTATGAGTTTTTTGCCGACAAAATAAGTGTTAAACTGGTTTTGTTTTCATCGGTGGCCTTAATAATAGGGCCTTCAAGCAGTACGCGTGCTCCAAAGGTACTGGCACCAACGGCACCCGAAATTCTATGTTTGTTACCATCTTTATATGTAATGTCCATGATAGAGGATATTCTGCCACCATAATTTGAATTGTATCCTCCTGTGTAGATGTCGGCATTTCGGATAAGGTCGGTTTCAAACACCGAAAACAGCCCGATGGAATGGAATGGATTGTAAATGGTCATACCATCGAGAATAACCTTGTTTTGAATGGGTGAGCCGCCTCGAATATAAAACTGTCCTCCCTGGTCGCCCGTAAAAACAACACCGGGAACCACTTGCAGGTACTGTGCAATGTCAGCCTGTCCGCCAACACTGGGGATTTGCTTAATGGATTTGGGTGCAATGCTTACCACCGATGTTTTTGTTTGCGTGCGTGCAGCCTGTCTTTCAGCATTTACCTCCACCGTTTGTAGCTGAACCGAAGATGCTTTTAAATGATAGTTGTGGGTTAAAATATCGCCATTAACAAGTTTAACGTTGCTGCGGATAGTGTCGAAACCGAGATAAGTAATTACCAGTGTATAGTTTCCCGGAGGGACCTGCGAAATAAGGAAATATCCGTTAATATCGGTAGATGCACCATAGGTAGTGCCGTCAAGATAGACGTTGCAAAACATGGCCGGCTCACCGGTTTCGGTTTCGTAAACAAATCCTCTAATAGCTGCGTTGTTTGATGTTTGAGCAAACCCAACGTTTGCAAGGAGTATAAAAGTGAAAATAAAAACAGTAAATCTAACTTTTCCCATAATGGTAATTCTTTTCAATCAGTACATTGCAACAATGACAACAAACCTTTAAATAAAGGTGCAAGGTAACAAAAACAAATGTTGGAAAAACAGGGAAAGTGAATTAATTTACGGCTCATAGTTGCAAACTGTGAGATATAACAACTTAATACAGCTCCCTCTCACAGTTTGCAACTGTGAGCTGATAGCTGTAACCACAACTTAGCCCACAACTTCGCTCACAGTTTGCAACTGTGAGCTATGAGCTGTAAGTCGTATTTTATTATTAACTATTTTTTGGTGTTGTAAAAAGCTTTTCCGGTGGCAATCAGACCGATAAATACAAAAATAGCAAACGTAAAGCTGCTAAAAGCCAGTTGCATACCTCCCGAAATAATGTGTCCGCTGGTACATCCGCCGGCCATTCGTGCACCAAATATCAAGATAAATCCGCCAACAAATGCCCATACGGCTCTTGATGAAGCGGAATTGTTTCTGTATTTTTTCCAGTTTTCGTGTACCATGGTAATTTTAAAATCGCCTTTTACTAATGAGCCTGTTAAAGCGGCAACCATGGCTCCCAGCAAAAAGATTGCTTCCCATGAACCGGGAGTGCTTATTTTCTGAAAATAGCCATTGTTAGTTAGTCCGCTAATGCTGTCGGCCAACCATGGGTAACTTGTGGAAGCACCTATGGGTCGGTTGGTGGTGGCCGTCAGGAAAACAATAACATCAAGAACGGCAAGGGCAACCCCTGCAGCAATCCATTTTTTGTCAACTGCCTTTTCTTTAATATGAATGTAAAAAGCCGCATAAATTATCAACATGCCAATAACGATTACCATAACGTAATAGATAAATGAAAAATTTCCTGTTATTGAATACAACGAAAGTTTGCCGAGGTTTGGGCCAAGTATGGTTTTTATGGAAGGAAGTAACAATGTAAAAACAATACCACCTGTCAGTCCTCCCACTATTCCAACCAAAGCATCCATCGACCCTTCGCCAAGCGATACTGCTAACGTGCCCGGGCAATAGCCCAGAATGGCCATACCGGCACCAAATATTAAGCCGCCTAAAATTATGCCTCCCACAACAAATGGTTTAATGTGAAAATTCGATAGGCCTAAACCTGTAGTTATACTGAACAGGATGGCTCCCACACCAATGGTAACCAAAATAGCTTTTACCACAGTGTTGTTTTTTAATATTGCCTGACCGCTGATGGTGTTGTATCTGTTTAGCTTTGCATATTGAAGAATAAGTCCGAAAATAGCGCCAAACACGAAAATCAAAATTGTAGTTCCCATAATAATTCAGTTTTGTAAATTTTATATAATCGATTAATAATTTTACAAAGATAGGGCGAAATCTAAGATTCGAATCAATAAAAATAGTTATCAGTAATAACTAAAAGTTATAATTAAGTGCAAACTGAATAAACAAGTCCACCAAAGGGTTGGTGTTGCCTTTATCGACGATAAAATTAAAGTTCCGAATCATTTCCAATTCATTTATATCAATAATGGACAGCTCGTTACGGCTCAATTCGTTGTAAATACTTTGGATGGATAAAAATGCCACACTGTTTGAGTTCAGAATATAGTTTTTAATGCCCTCGGTGCTGCCAAAATGCATTTCTACATTGAAGTCGGTAATGGAATAGTTCAATCCCTTTAAAAAGTACTCAATAACTTCAAGTGTTCCTGAGCCTTTTTCACGCAAAAGCAGGGGGTACGACCGGAGTTCGGTAAGTGAAACCCCTCCCTTTTTAGCAAGCGGATGAGAGCTTTTTGCGGTAAGTACAATTTCATCTTTTAAAAAGTCGATATACTTAAAATCTTTTCGTTTTGACTGGCCTTCGATGATGCCCAAATCAATTTGATTGCCGGTTAAGGCTTTTTCTATCTGTTCGGTGTTTCCATTTACAAGATGGATAACAATATTTTTAAATTTTTGATGAAAATGAGCCATCAGGGGTGGAATAACATATTGTGTCATGGTGGTGCTTGTGCCAATAACCAGTTTGCCCTTATGCTCATTTTGTAATATGCCCATCTCAAAATCAAGCAACGAATAAATGTTGTCGATTTTGGTTCCATATTGTTGAAGGAGTTTTCCGGCTTCGGTAAGTTCGATGTTGCTGCCTTTTCTGGCAAAAAGCTTTGTGTTAAAGTGTTTCTCAAGTGCAACAATGTGTTTGGTTACTGCCGGTTGCGATATATACAGTTCTTTGGCAGCTTTGGTAAAGCTAAGTCGGTTTGCAGCTGTTAAAAATACTTTTAGTCGGAAATTTTTCATGAGCTTGCTTGGTTTTATACCTGGCTGTCAGCAATTACATTTTTAAGATGGTTTACAGGCACTTCGTCGAAGTGGTCGAAAGTGGAAGGCTCACCACTGGCAATTTTTTCGGGAACATTATCAACCAGTTTTTGCCATTGAGCTTCGGTAAGCCTTTCGATAAAATCTGCAAACTCATCCGAAAGCGGGTTTGCCGGCAGATATTTTCGATACATGGCCGCTGTTGCCTGTAGCATGGACAGATAGGGTTGAATGTCGGTTGTGGTGGATGCGGCTTCGCTATCGTACCAGGCAATGGGAACTTTTTGTATGGACATATGCTCAAGGAGTTCTGTTTTCAACAGCAGTTCAATGTCGAAAGCAAATTTCTTTTCAATGGTATCGTTAATAATTTGGTTAACAATACCGGCATCAAAAGCTTTAAACCCACATTGAGTATCGGTTATATATCCCAGTTGCGGAATCAATCGTTTCCATAGATAGATAAAAAGTTTTCCGCGTGTATTTCGGGTTCCCTTTTTTACCACCACCGATTTTGGCTCGCGCCGTGAGCCGATGGCAGCCTTTTTGGAGTTTGTTACAATGTGGTTAACCAGTAAGCCTGACTGTCCCAAATGGGTTGATAAATCGGCATCGGTAAAAATAACCACATGGTTTTCTTTTATCTGTTGTGTAGCAAGATACATGCCGTATTCAATGGAGCCGCCTTTTCTGCTTTCATCGGTACTACGCAGGGGCTTTACTATTTCAGGGTGTTGCTCGATGGCCTCTTGAAGAAAAGCAACTTTTACATTGCTGGTGTTAATGGTTTTGGTTCTCTCAAGAATCCGTCGGGCAATGTTACCGCTTCCTTCGGGACAGCCATCGTCAACTACATACATATCCCAGCTTATGTTACTAAACTCATCGGTTAAAAATTGCATCTGTTTGATTTTCCGTATTAAAAAATCTTCTCCCAGCGGATCCTCTTCTTTGGTTAAAATTCGGCGGTTTTCTTTGTAAACTGCAAATATTATTGAAATGTGTACCGGTTTATTAATGGATGCTAAAAGCTTTTTCGAGAGCGCCACTTTAACGGCAATCTGTAGCATCATCGGGTTAGTTTTTTTGTCGGTGGTAATTCTGTTTTCCAACAGGGTTATTTCGTTGCAATTGAATGCATTTTCGTATAACTGTTGTGCCAACGTTTCTATGTGCTTCCAGTGCCGGGCGTTGGTAATATCGAATGTTTCGCTGAAGACTTTCGTTTTTAGCGCTTCGTTCAGGTAACTAATTAGTGCCATGTTTTGTTTTTGGTTTGATGGTTTGCTTAAATGGGGATTGCTTTTTTTATGTTTTAGCAAATGTAATAAAATTGAGGAGTATCCGACTTATGAGATTTTATATGATAGCGAATTATTATACGCCAGAGTGTTCAAATAGAGTAAAATAAGTTACATTTTATTAAATTCTATTGCAAACAAAAAGTCCTCTGCGGAAACCACAGAGGACTTTTGTTACTACAAACTTTAAAAAGGGCTATTTTTTTTCGCCCTCTTCAAGTTTCGATTTCAGGTCGGCAAGGCCGGAAATATCACCCAAAGTAGTTTTTTCTACTTTTTCATTCAGTTTTTTAACCGTCTGATTGGTTCTTTTCTTATCGGCTTTGGTTTTGTTTTCATTTTCTTTTCTTGCAGCTCTTGCATCTTCTTCAAAAATGCGAGTGTGGGAAACAATAATTTTTTTGTTCTCTTTCGAAAACTCAATTACTTTGAAGTCTGTCTGGTCGTCAACTTTAACGGTTGATCCGTCTTCTTTTTTCAGATGACGTGCAGGGGCAAAACCTTCAACGCCATAAGGAAGCGCAACAATGGCACCCTTATCGTTGGCACTGATAACGGTTCCCTGATGAACAGAACCTACTTCAAATACTGTTTCAAATACGTCCCAAGGATTTTCTTCCAGCTGTTTGTGTCCGAGGCTTAAACGACGGTTTTCAACATCAACATCCAACACTACTACATCAATATCTTCACCAATTTTAGTGAACTCGGCAGGGTGTTTGATTTTTTTAGACCATGAAAGGTCGCTGATGTGAATTAATCCGTCAACACCTTCTTCAATTTCAACAAAAATACCAAAGTTGGTAAAGTTGCGAACCGAGGCAGTGTGCTTGCTTCCAACGGGATATCTTTCGCTGATTTTTTCCCATGGGTCGGGAATAAGTTGTTTCATGCCCAACGACATTTTGCGCTCTTCGCGGTCGAGAGTAAGAATAACAGCTTCCACTTCATCGCCAACTTTCAGGAAGTCTTTGGCAGTGCGCAGATGCTGCGACCATGACATCTCGGAAACGTGAATCAGGCCTTCAACGCCGGGAGCAATTTCGATAAATGCACCATAATCGGCAATAACAACCACTTTGCCTTTAACTTTATCACCAATTTTCAGTTTTTCGTCCAACGAATCCCATGGGTGAGGAGTAAGTTGTTTAAGGCCAAGGGCAATACGTTTTTTGTTTTCGTCGAAGTCGAGGATAACCACTTTGAGTTTCTGATCCAGTTCAACAACTTCGTCGGGATGGTTGATGCGTCCCCAGGAGAGGTCGGTAATATGAATCAGGCCGTCAACGCCGCCAAGGTCGATAAATGCACCGTAGGAGGTGATGTTTTTAACGGTTCCTTCAAGTACTTGTCCTTTTTCGAGTTTGGCAATAATCTCAATTTTTTGAGCTTCCAGTTCGTCTTCGATAAGTGCTTTGTGCGAAACAACAACGTTTTTAAATTCGTGATTAATTTTAACCACCTTAAATTCCATTGTTTTGTTAACGAAAACATCGTAGTCGCGGATGGGTTTAACATCAATTTGCGATCCGGGAAGGAAAGCATCGATGCCAAACACGTCAACAATAAGGCCGCCTTTGGTACGCGATTTAACGTATCCGTTGATGATTTCATCTTTTTCGTGGGCTTCGTTAATGCGATCCCATGAACGGAGAATACGTGCTTTTTTATGGGAGAGAACCATCTGTCCGTTGGTGTCTTCCTGGTTTTCAACGTAAATATCAACTACATCGCCAACTTTTAAGTCGGGTTTGTAGCGAAATTCGTTGAAAGGAAGTACGCCATCCGATTTGTAACCAATGTTAACAACTACTTCGCGGCTGTTAATGGAGACGATGGTACCTTCAATAACTTCGTGTTCGGTAATTGAACCGAGACTTTTTGAATAGAGTTCTTCAAGTCTTTTTCTGTCTTCAACTGAATAGGCATCTTCTTTTTTGTCTAAAGCATCCCAGTCAAATTCTTTGGGTTCTTCTTTTTTTACCTCTTCTTTAACTTCTTCTTTTGCCTCTTCAGCGGCAGCTTCGGCAACCGGTTCCTCAGCAGGAGTTTCTTCAGCAGCTTTTTCAGCAGGGGCTTCTTCAGCAGCTTCGGCCTTTGCTTCTTCTTTGGGTTCTGCAACAACTTCTTTTGGGGTTTCGGCAGCAGTTTCTTCTACTTTTTCGGTAGTTTCTTCAGCTTTAACTTCGGGGGTAACTTCATTTTTCACCTCTTCCTTTTCGGGATTGGTGATGTTTTCTTGGTTTTCTGACATTTAGAAAATCTTGTGTCTCCTGATCGTTGTCCGATAAACCGACCGTGGAAACGGGTTTAACTTTAATTATTAATTTGATTTTAAGATTTTGGTAAATAAAACTTTAACTCAAAATTCGGACGCCTTAAAATCGGGCTGCAAAGGTAGTATTTTTCTGATAATATGAAAACGGCTTGCGGGAAATAATTTTTGGTTTTGTGGCTAATTCCTATTTTGATGTGCTGACACCATTATAGAACCGATAGAGTATTGTCGGATTTTGTTGCCTGGAACTTTGTCAAAGTTGCTAATAATCTTA
>Ga0256831_1000811_pt1 | contig 16586 bp, 17 predicted proteins | sample 132544metaG_FD_189087 | JGI IMG/M metagenome (GOLD analysis project Ga0256831, IMG submission 189087) | Hydrothermal vent microbial communities from Lau Basin, Pacific Ocean - 132-544 | ecosystem: Environmental > Aquatic > Marine > Hydrothermal vents | place: Pacific Ocean: Lau Basin | collected...
ACCCAGAGGCCACGGCGGGACAGAAAGCTCTCACAGATCTTAGATTGGATAGCTGAAGGGCTAGAAAACGGCGGAGAAAAGGTATTCTTCTACGCATCGGACGTTCTAGGCCACCCACATATGAAAAAAGTCCTGGAAACGCTTGCCGAACTAAGAATACCCTTCTCCCTCGCATCCATGCGGCTGGACAGGCTTGACGACGAAATGCTGGAGATCCTTGGCAAGAACGGGACCAAAACAATAACCGTTGCCCTCGAAACGGCATCAGAGCGTCTGAAACCAGTCATAAACAAGATGATACCCAACGACGCCGTAGTAGAACTCGCAGCACGGGCAAAGCGCTTTGGAATGCGGCGGGTAAAGATATACCAGATCATTGGACTGCCAGGGGAGACAAAGGAGGATCTGCTTGCCCTGAAGGACGTCGTCTCCAAGATAAAAGCCCTCAAAATGTCCGTAGAAATCTCCGCAAACGCGCTCATACCAAAGCCGTACACACCGTTCCAGTGGGCAGCATTTCCAGGCATAGACTACGTGAAATCCGTCAACAAGATGCTAAAGAGGGAGCTACACGCAGACACGATGAACCCCAAGCGCGCATTCATACAGGCGCTCCTATCCATGGGGGATGAACGTGTTGGGGAAGTCCTACTAAGGGCATACAGGGATCTCAACTACAGTCATTGGCTTGAGGCCATAAGTAGCGTGGGCATCAACCCGCAGAAATACTTGAAGGAGGAGAGGGAAACACCGTGGATGAACTACGTGCACACCGGAGTACGACCAGAGTTCCTGCGCGAGGAGTGGGAACGGGCAAAGCAAGGAATCCCCACACCTCCGTGCCACAAAAAATGCTCGCTCTGCGGGGTGTGCTTCCCGTGATATCCGTCGTGGTCTACAAGAAGGCGCGATACTCAACACCAATAGTGGAGGCGGCCCGGGAATACTTTGGAATGGAACCGCTGGCGATCAGGGGGTTAGGAAGGGCCTGGAGGTATGAGACGCGCGATTCTGCCGTGTACTTCGTTGAGATAAACAGAACATACGAAATCCACACGGCTGAGCTCGAAAAAGCAATCCTTGAGGGCATAGGGGAGCCAAAAATAGTCGTAAGCATAAATCCGCACATTGCAGACATGAGAGAAGGTATATTTATCCACACGGCGGGCAACGTCACGGGCATCAACCCCTTGGGCGGGGGATACACTCCAAAGACTGTGGCACCGACGAATCCGGGCACAATGGGGCTGATAATACGGGCGGTCCACTACTTTGCAAGGGAGCTGGAAAGCGAGCCCAATGTACACATAGAGGCGACCCACGACCTCCCCGCACGCGCGAAGCTCCCATACCTGTCCTTCGAGGTAAGGGGCAATTACCACGATCTCGCGGCGCTGGCGCTGGTTGCGGCACTGGGAAAGCACACGCGATTCAAGCCATACCTCACCATAGGAATGTCGTACTACGCGGACGAGTTCATTCCCGTAATCCTCCGGAAGAAAAAGGTGCCAGCGTATCACGTCCCGTTCTACCTCGCGCACCACCTGAGCGAGGACTTCATAAGGCAGCTCGTGCGCGAGGGAAAAATAGAGGGCGTAGCGTACGGCAAGGGAGTGCCCCGGGAAAAGCTACCGTTCTAGCCATGCAGGCCTGCGGACAAGAACGGAAGAAAGCCAACGGGCAAAGGATCGATTCTTAACGTAAACGGGGAGGATAGCGCGCCCACGATAGATCTCGGTCCTGGCCCGCAGGGAGGACAGAAGCGGCTCCTTGACGGACCCCTGCCCGATCACGCGCTGGAGCACGGTATACGCCGCTATCTCTGGAGAGGGCGGCGTCCGGAGGATATCGACGTACCAACGACCCTTCTCGATATACGGCCCGAAGAAGGCGTCCCTGTGCTTCTCGAGAAAGCGATCGGCAAACTCGCGCTTGAAAACGGGGGGACCCTGGTGCTTTACCACGCGAGCTACAACGTCCGTGGCCAGCTCAAGGGCAATAACGGCAATAGACGTTTCATCAGTCCACGCAAAGGCGTTCATGATAGTATAGCCCTCCTGAACCATGGCGCGGGAGATGACGTCCCTTAAACGGTACAGCTCGCCCCAAACAATATCTGGAGATGCACCAGCAGGATAGCCGATAACGTAAAAGATCCACAGGGTGCCCCGCTGCAGGAAAATGCGCTTCACATCCTGTGGAGAAAGAAGCGGATCCGGTGGGAAGAAGAATGAGAGAGACGGCCGCCGCAGGAACTCCCTGGCCGCTGCGACGAACACTGCGAGGGAATCAAGGGACACAGGGGCCGCCACGTTGCGATAAGGATCAACGGGGTCAACAACCACGAGGGGGTCCTCAAAACGCCTGGCGGGGCGGACGCCAGTATCCACGCGAACGGGAGGCTTCCAGTCTGCAGCCGCACGGAGCAGAGGAACAAAACCGCCGTGCGTCATTATCAAGAGCTCGCAGAGGTAGCCTGAGAAACCCTTTGTACGAATTTCAGCCCCGTAAACACCGATACCCTTAAGGAACGCCTTCAACAGGCGCACATCGTCCTTGAGCTCCTGTGGAAAATGCTCTTCAAGGTACCTCTGATGGAGAGGGGTGCGATCCGTGGCAGATATAATCCTTTCGCCGGGCTCAATGGCGTAGGCTGGAACAAGATCCACCTCCACTCCGGAAATGTAGCATCGGGCATATGGGTGCTCCGCATACCTCTTTTCAAACTCCCCGCAAACTTCAGAGGCGATTCTGAAGATCTCCCGCTCCATATCCTCTCGAGAAACAGATTTCGGAAAGAGTATGAATATATCCACGTCGGACGATCCGCGCAGATTCGTGTTACGGGCTGCAGAACCAACCACTACGACATCGGAGAAAAGCCCTCCGATATCACGAACCCTGCGAACAACGGAATCTGCAACCTCACATATCCTACGTCGCTCATCCTCCGATGGCTTAACGCGGCTGAGAACCTCCTTTAGGATCTGCTGAATATCCCGCACCACAATTTAAAGTAGCGAGGGACTATTTTAAATGGTGGGAAACGTCATCCACGAGTCTGACCACGCGAGGATAATAGCGGGCTGGCCCTACAACATATACGAACCGCTACGCCCCCAGCTAACACAGGAGGAGGAAGAGCTCCTCGATACGATCATAAACGTCCTTCTGAAGAAAACATCGATCGTCTACGTCAGCTTTAAGGTGCTACCAAAGGAGTTCGAGGAGGAATTCAAAGAAACGTTTCGGGAAGAGGTGCTGCTCAAAATACCACCCCAAGCATTCTCAAAGTTGCCCGAAGAAGATATCAGGGAGCAGATAAGGGAACTTCTTGACACATACCTTGCAAAATTCCCCGTAAAAAACAGGAGCTACGTCGTGGACCTCATACTGGCAAGGGTGTTTGGTCTCGGGGAACTTGAACCACTCCTACGCGACGACGAGCTGGAAGAGGTGATGGTAAACGGCGGGGGACGTCCGGTATTCGTCTTCCACAGAAAATTCGGCATGTGTAAGACGGATATCGTTCTTTCAGACGAGGAGATCATGAAGTACATCAAGAGGGTGGCGACCTTCGTTAACAAGTCCATATCAGAAAGATCGCCGCTCCTAGACGCGCACTTGCCCACGGGGGATCGATTCAACGCTGCAATCCCGCCAGTAACGATAAAGGGGCCAAGCATCACCATAAGAAAGTTCAGAAGAAGGCCCTTCACGCTCATAGACATCATGTCCAACGGAACAATACCCGAAGAGGTTGCCGCTTTCCTCTGGCTCGCCGTGGACGGCATGGGCATTGCTCCGCGGAACATACTCATAGCAGGTGGCACAGGCTCTGGAAAAACAACCACGCTCAACGCGCTAATAGATTTCATACCCCTTGATCAGCGCATAATAACCGTGGAGGATACGAAGGAGCTGGATATACCGCTGCACGAGAACTGGATCCCCATGGTAACCCGGCCGGCGAGCAAGGGGGCCCCCGGAGTAACCATGAACGATCTCCTCAAGAACGCCCTGCGTATGCGCCCCGACAGGATCATCGTGGGTGAGGTGCGTGGGGAGGAGGCTGAAACGCTCTTCATAGCAATGGATGTGGGCCACCAGGGAACCATGGGAACCCTGCACGCCAACAGCGCAAGGGAAGTCTTGCTCAGGCTAACTTCGGAGCCAATGAACGTTCCGAAGGATCTGCTGCCCCTCGTAAACCTCATACTCATACAACACAGGATCAGAACGCCCCAAGGGACGATCAGGCGGCTCATGGAGGTGGCAGAGGTCGCAAGAATGGACGAACAGGTGCTCCTCTCCCACGTGTACAAATGGGATCCCGCACGCAAGAAGCTCCTCCGAACAGACGTACCATCGCACACAATCGAGGAAATGGCCGAAATCGTGGGCGTGGACAAAAAAGAAATCATGCAAGAGATCGTAAATAGAGAAAAGGTCTTGCGCTGGGCAAAGCGCCACGTTAAGGATCGTGCGGAGTTCATAAAGCTCGTAAACGCATACTACTCAAACCCGGAGGGAATACTCGATGCAATTACCAGACCTTGAGCTACAGGTGTTCGTACACGTATACCCCACGGAGAGCGAGGAAAAGCTACGGAAGATCCTTGAGGAAACGTTTCCAGGCATAGAACTCGAGCGAAGGGGAGACTACATCGTGGGCAAGGCAGGGAAGGAAGCAATAGAGCACCTGATTGAGATGTGGAAGCGGGAGAGCATCCTGGGAAGGGCAGCCATAGTCCTGCGCAAGTACAAGAAGGGAAACACGATCAGATTTCCCCTTGCAAGGGAACCGTTGGTGGTAAAGAGGACTTCCTTTGGCGATGAGGGGGAGTTCGGGCCAATTTGGGTGGAGGTGACAGGTGATGTGGACGCGCTTATTGATTACGTTAAGTCTCTCTTTGATTCTGGCATATAGCGCCCTGGCAGCCGTTCAGATATACTACCCGGTTAGCGGGAGCGCAGGCGGCGGGAGCTCGGTGTATATTGGCCAGGTAAGCCCGGGGAGCACGGTAACCATAATAACGGATCGCGGGCCACAGTCGGACCCCTGGTCCAAGGTAATCACAACCCCCGCGAGCTGGGCCGGCGGCTACTTCGTCCAGGGCAATAGACTGTACATAGAGGTGAATGTTCCGCGGAATGCCAGCGGCGCAAAGACCGTGTGCTTCCAGTTACTGGGTAACAGCAGCTCAGAAAGCTTCTGTGCCGCTCTCCTGGTAACCACAGGGCTCATGGACTTCAACGTGCCGGAGAAAACGGTGTACGTCGGCGCAGGAAATACCGTTTCCGTTCCCTTCATCGTGATCAACAGGGGCGCCGGGAGCTACAGCGTGAGGGTGCTAAGCAGCCTGCCAGCACAGTTCTTTAGGGGAACAACCATCAAAATGAATCCATTCTCGGCGAGAACGGGGGAAGTTGCGATACGGTATCCCTTCCCTGGCGAATACCGCGTGATCCTGACGGCGAGGAACCTCGGTGATGGGGAACAGAGGAGCTCCGAGATTGCCCTCTTCGTGTACCCCACCATAGACAACGATTTCAAGCTCGTTCAGTGGGGGTTCCCCTTCAGTAACCCGTTCCTCTGGCCGCTGATGACAATACTGGGAGCCGCGAGGTGATTGAATGGATATGGAGCAGTTCGTGCTCGACCACCCATGGGCAAAGGATCTGCCACGTTCGGAGCTCATGATGCGGCTCCTGAGGCGCCTCCAAAGAGATGCTACCATCGAACAGCTGCACAGCGAGTTCCCGGAGCTAACGGAGGACGATCTCGCCGAGGCCCTCTACGTGTTGAAGCGGCTCGGCGTGGTGGACGGGGATGGGGAGCGCGTCTGGCTGAGCCCCGTGGGAAAGGAGTTCCTGCAGGCGTACGACGAAACCTTTGGCTAACGGTAGCGGAGCAGGGCGATAACACCGCCCAAGCCGGCAACGGTGGAGTACTCCTCCGTTCCACGGGGCACAATGAAGAAGGATCCGCCCCCGTGCCGCACAGCATCCAAAATACGCCTTGCAGACTCCCTATTCTTAAGGAAAAACTCATCAGTCATTAGAAGGGCTTCAACAGCCCCCATTTCCGCATACTGTGGGACCTCCGGCCCAACTGCAACAGGTTCACCCTTAGAAAGGCGCTTTAGGAACTCCGAAAGCACAGATGCGATCTTGGACAGGTGGTGTTCCTGCACAATATCCTCTAGATAGTCCGCAATTATTTCATGAATTCCTTTCATCCCTGCAACGCTCGTGGACACGGACCGGTACTTCTTCTTGCTGCCGCGCTCCTTAGCGAACCGGACAAAGTCATCGTGGAAGAACCCGGGCCCCCCAACGATCACAAGCTCAGGTTCCAGCTGCTCCAGGAAGGCAAGCAGATCCCCATAATACTGCCTGAGGTCCGATGCACCGCCGCGCTTGCCGTGGTTCGGATTCCGCACGTAGCCCACACGTTCAACCCGCTGACCCAGGGTGCACACAGTGGCTCCCTCGTCATCCATAGCCACGAGGATGTGTTTCGGAATCTTTGATTCCCGTTCGGCCCTTCGGATCTCGTCCACCAAAAAATCATCCCATTCCGCCTTTTCCACGGTTACCTCCCTTCCAGGGCGAACCTCTATGGTCTGGTGCTTTCCCTTGCCGATAAAGCGCTCGGGCCGAGCTTCTATGACGATACCCCCAACGCGGAGTGACTTTGAATACTCGTGGAATTTCACATCCTCCACACGGATGCGCACGAAGACGCGGTGGACCTCGCCGCTGCCGCGCTCCCCCTCCCGCTTCATTCTTCTAAGCACCACGCCGCTAACGACGTCGCCAGGGGATATGACCTTCTCCAGAACCCAGAGATCCTCCAGAGTCTCCGGAATCACCTTGATGATCTTATCTCGCTTGCTCAGGGCAATAACCTGCATTATTTAAAGAACGTGTGGGAGCGTATTTAATCATGCCCATCGACAAGGACGGCGTAATAACCCTGCTCATAGGTCTCCTGTTGCTGGTGGCCGCATGGGGTGTGGAGTATTTCTTCTTCGCAGGGCACAACTGCGTACAGGCGATTGTAAACCTCTTCTGGGACGTTATCATCGGCGGCATCGCTGCCGTGGGACTGCTGCTGATCATCGTGGGAATACTGTTCATGACGGCCTGGTAGCATGAGGATCGCAGTAATCAACTACGACAAGTGTAAGCCAGACCGCTGTGGCCAAATCTGCGTAGCCGTCTGTCCAGTAAACAGAAGTGGTGGCGATCCGGCTATTTTTATCCCGGAAGGCAGCGAAAAGCCCGTCATATCCGAACACCTCTGCATCGGCTGCGGTATCTGCGTCAAAAAGTGCCCCTTCGGAGCAATAACAATAGTCAACCTGCCCGAGGAAGTTGGGGAACCCGTGCACCAATACGGGCCAAACAGCTTCAGGCTTTACGGACTCCCATACCCTAAGAAAAACAAGGTCGTGGGCATCCTGGGCAGAAACGGTGCTGGAAAGTCCACGGCCATGAAGATACTGGCAGGCATCATCAAGCCAAACCTCAGCAGGTACGACAACCCCCCAGACTGGGACGAAATTATAGAGCGCTTCAAGGGAACCGAGCTCCAGGCATACTTCGAAAGGGTTGCCAAGGGGGAAGTAAAGCTCGTTTACAAGCCGCAGGAAATAGAGCCCGTGGCAAAACTCTTCAAGGGGACCGTGCGCCAGCTCCTCGAACAGGTGAACAAGGAGCGCGTAGACGAGATCCTCGAAACAATGGGGATCAAGCACCTGGAAAACAGAACCCTGGACAAGCTCTCCGGCGGGGAGCTACAGCAGGTGATGATCGCCGCCGCCCTCATAAAGGATGGGGACCTCTACTTCTTCGACGAGCCGACATCATACCTGGACATAAAGCAGCGCCTGCGAATTGCAAAGCTCATAAGATCCCTGGGCGAACAGAGGGAGACTGTGGTGGTTGAGCACGATCTAGCAGTGCTTGACTACATATCCGACGGAGTGTTCATCGTCTACGGCAAGCCGGGTGCATACGGTATATTTTCCGGCTACAAGGGCGTAAGGGAGGGCATAAACCAGTACCTTGAAGGATATCTCCGGGAAGAGAACATGCGCATAAGGCCGGAACCCATCCGCTTCGAGACAAAGCCCCCTGGGGAGTGGAAGGGCGCCACATATCTGAAGTATCCCGCACTGAAAAAGAGGTTGGGCGATTTTGAGCTTGAGGTAGAGCCAGGAGAGCTAAAGGAAGGGGAAATCATAGGTATTCTCGGCGAAAACGGCACGGGAAAGACCACATTCGTAAAGCTACTCGCAGGGGTTCTCACGCCCGACGAAGGAGTCGTGCAGACAAACATGCGCATATCCTACAAGCCCCAGTACATCAACCTGCCAGACGTCCCAGTATGGCAGCTCTTCCGCGGCGACGACATTGATCAGGAGTTCCTTGAGACAGAACTGAAGCGTGCCCTGAACCTCGAGGATATTTGGGAGTCCAACGCATCGGAGCTATCTGGTGGAGAGCGTCAGCGCGTTGCAATTGCCCTGTGCCTGGCAAAGGACGCGGATATATACCTACTCGACGAACCATCGGCATTTTTGGACGTTGAACAGCGCCTTATTGTCTCCAAGCTCATCAAACGAGCCGTGGCAAACCGAAAGCGTGCAGGGTTTGTTGTCGAGCACGATATCATGATGGTAGACTATGTCTCCGACCGCCTCATCGTGTTCTCGGGGGAGCCCGGACGCAGAGGCCATGCAACACGGCCCCTTGGAATGAGGGAGGGTATGAACACGTTCCTAAGGTCCATTGGAATAACCTTCCGAAGGGATCCCAGCACAGGGAGGCCCAGGGTGAATAAACCAGGCTCTCAGAAGGACGTGGAACAGAAGAAACGCGGCGAGTACTACTACACCGGCGCGTAGTAGAAAAGAGTTGGCACGATCAGGGAATACATGAGCACGGATTTTTCCACACCGAGTACATTGGGGAGGACACCCACCACCGTGGCCACCGCAAGCACGACGACGCCCGAAAACCCAAAGCGCGCCGAAACAACAATAAGGGGCACGAGGATCCCGACTAAAGGGAGCCAACGGCTGGAATACAGCGGGGCCAACCGGCGGAGCAGGAGGTAAAACACGATGGCTGCGAGAAAAACAGAGGAAGCGAAGAGAAGAACAAGGGAGAAGGATCCACTATGAAGAGCCGCCGCCAAAGAAGTTCTTCTAACGCCGGAGGAGAGCGTATACACAGAAAGGGCCAGGGAGGAAGAGGTAGCACTTCCAGCGGAAATCACAGCCTCTTCAGGGGAGAGCGGGAGCAGCAAAACGACGAAGAGCGATGCGATGGAAACGGACATCGCTGGAAAAACGGAAACGAGAATGCCCGCAAGGAATCCAGCAACGCTGCCCCTCAGCGCGGAAACAAGGGACAAAGGAGGATCCTCTCCGATGAGAAGCCTCTTCGATGGGGATAACAGCGCGAGCAGGGCCGTGGAAACACCGAATAGACCGGAAACGAGGGGAACTATGTGCCCGCCAGATCCCAGAACGAGAAGGCCGAGGGTCCCAGAGAACAAAGCAACAAGGGAACTACGCAAAATCCGCTCCGATCGAATAACAAGCAGCGCAGCCGTGAGAATGAGGGCGAAGAACACAAGTAACCTTGGAGGGCGTTGGGCCAGGGCAAACCGAAGGGGAAAGAAAAGGATGGAAAGCAGGGCACCAGCCACAATACCCACGAGGAGCAGAACCACGGCGTAGCGAACACCGCGCCGGGATGCCAGCCGATGGGACACCACAAAGGAGAAGGCAGCCCCCGCTACAAAGGCACCCACCGCGACCGTTGGAAGCGCAGAAAAAACCGTGTAGAAGGCATACACGGCGACTGAAAACGCATCAGAGCTGTAGTTGAACAGAAGGGGATGAATTCCAGGAACCAAACCCATTAGGGAGCCCAGAAAGGGTGCTAGGAGCAGAGGAAGGTCCACGGCACGACGCCCCCATGAAGCAAAAGGAATGCTAAGACGAAGCCCAACAGAACAAAGGGCGCAAAGGGAAGGGTTTCCATAACGGGCAGTTCGCTGATCCCAAGCGCCCTCAAACGATCGATATCCTCCCGCGTCAGACCCCCCGCGCGGAGCGGACCGGCCACGTAGGGGATTCGCCCCACTGCAGCCAGGGCGACGGTTACAGGGGTTGGAGCCAAGGTGCTACCATCCTCGAGCACAAAAACACCGGGCACATCACCCTCCTTAAGATCGGAAACGGGCACCACGCGGGAGAAGAGGTAGGACCGCCTAAAGAGGAGCTGGAGGAGAAACGTTGTCGCCATGAGGATGCCGTAGGCGTAAAGTACCCCGGACACCGACGGATGCCTCCAGAGCGCGGCAACAAGGGCAACGGGAAGCCCCACGCGCAGCGGCAGGAACGCAAGGACAAGGGAAAGCACGCCCAGAGCAGGATACGCAAGGATAACAGGGGTGGACTTGAGGATCGCAAGGTAAAGGGACCGTAAAACATCGTGGAGCATCAGTCGATCCTTCAACAGTCGGTACGACGCCACCAGAACGATGTAAGCAAAGGATAGAAACAGCGCAAGCAGAAAGACGAAGATCGCAAAGGGAACTGGAATACCTGCAAGGGGAATCAATAAAGGCAGGGCGGCCCCCAAAAAGGTAAATAGCTTGGCATCGCCGCCCGCCACCACCCCAAGACGGTACAGTATGTAAAACACCACAAAGCTCAGCAGAGCAAGGAGCAAGGATGCGTAGCAGTGCATCGCCAGCCAAAAGAGCAGCATAAAGAGTGTACCGCCGATTGTTAGCTCATCCAGGATTATCCGCAATCTCAGATCAAAGAACGTAGCCAGAAGGAGAACCACCGCAGAAAAAAGAACGGGGAGGGGATTCATAGCAAAGATGGAAACCCCCTCACACGTCGATCTTCTGAATAACTTCGTTGGCCTCGCTGGTTAGCTTCTTAGTACCTCCTGTTACTGTCTGGTTCACGTCCTTGGCGCTGCTCTGCATACTCTGGGTAAGCATGTAGATAACCAGAACTGCCAGGATTACCACACCGCCCACGAGGAGCAGGTACTCAAAGGTTGTCTGACCCTTCCTATCCATGATGATCCCTCCTAACACCGTGAGCATAAGGTAGTGGAAGTATAAAAGGGTTGCTACCCGTGGAGCAGACCGCGGACAAAGTTCTCCGAGCCCATCATGACTAGGTACGCACCGAGGGCGAACAGCGCCACCTTGCTAATGCCCGGGGATAGCTTGCCCTCTCGGATGGCCGCGAGCATGAGGGCTGCAAGGGATGCCTGGAAGAGCACGTAGAACGTCAAGAAGAGCTTCAAACTCGATACGGAGGAGAGGATCTGTGCGTACTGCTGGGCAGAGGTAACACCGCCGGCGGCGAACTGCTTGCCCATGGCCACGAAGAAGTCCATGATACCGAAGGCAGCCCCAACGATAAAGGGGGCAAGCACCACGGAGGCCATGACGAGGAACATCGCCTGCATCGTCGTCTTGGTCTTACGTTCCTCCATGAGCTTCCACGTTTCCCTGGCGTCGTCCGCCACATCCTCCAGCACGGCGGCCATACCGCCACCGGCGTGGAAGGCATCCACGATAATGGTAACAACGCGCTTCAGAAGATCCGACGGGACACGATCTGCCATACGCTGAAGCGCAACGTCTATAGTGTTTCCAGACTCAAGATCGTTGAGAACCCGGCGAAATTCCTTGGAAAGGTAGCCGTAATCGGCGGACACTACCTCGCGAACAGCCATCTCAAAGGTACCACCAGCCTTCAGGGTTGTGGATATCTGCTTCAGGGCATCGGGCAGGTTCTCCTCAATCTCCTGAATGCGCCGAAGGCCATCGTTGTACGGTTTGTAGAAGATGAAAGTAGCGAGCACGGCGCCGAAAAGGAATGGTAGCAAATTGTAGAGTACCATGGAAAGCAGTATGGACGTAAGGAGTACAAGGATCGCCACGCCCAGCAGTATATGTGGAGATCCCTTGTAACCGCCGAGGCGGGCAACCCTTCGATAGTTCTTGAGGAATGCGTTGAGCACGAGATCACCTCATTGGATCCAGCATACGTATGAACCACAGGAAGAGCAGCAGGAATCCGGGGAAGGCAACCACGTAGATAACGGCGAGCAGTGGCGTGGGTAGCCTGAAAGCTGCCAGGAGATTTCCGCCGGTGGGGGCGTTCCCAATGGTGGCGATCATGGCAAGCATCACGGGGAAAACCACTGCGCCGAACATGAAGAGAACGGAGAAGAAGTTCAGCTTCTCTCCGAAGGCTGCCACCTTCATGCGCTGCTCAAAGGACACGTCCTTTGCAAGCTCCATGATTGGCTCCGATAGATTCCCACCAATCCTAACGGCGCGCAGCAATGTGGAAACAGCCCTCCGAATGCCCTTCGAGTACATACGGGCAGCAAAGTTCGAAAGCGCTGCCTCGGTGGACTTACCCTCATCTATCTCCTTTAGCACGCGGCGAAACTCCTCAGAAAGCACCCCATAATCGGCCTCAGCAACGGCTCGCATCGCCTGGTAAAGACCAGCACCGGCACGGATCTCTACAGCAAGATGGCGCAGGGCAAAGGGCAGGTAGCGCTCAGCAGCGCGTGACCTGGCAGCGGCCCGGGATTTCGGATAACGAAGACCTATGATAAAGGTGAGGGCGAAGACCATAATACCAATGGCTATGGGCGCCAGAGCAGCCACAAGCGAGGGATACCGAACGAACAAGGGGATAGACAGGACGAAGGACACCACACCAAGGATTACCGATAGAACAGCCAAAAAGGCGGCGTACTGTGCACCTGTAAAGGGCATATTTGCGGCGTAAAGATCCCAATCCAGCCGCTTGAGCGCGGAGCTATCGGTGAACATATGTAGCAAGCGGTCGAAGAGCCCCGAAAAGCGGAGGTATAGCTGACCTATGGCACGAATAATGGCATTCTCGTGCTCGGCAAGGTCTTCAGGGGAGCCGGAGACTGTAATTTCGGGGGTAAGGAGCTTGTTAACGTCAATCTCTGCGTCAGAAAGATCATCCTCTCGGATGTAAGCGCCCTCCTGCTCGTACTTCTCTCTAACGCGCTCTATAATCTCGTCAACGCTCGTGTCTATTTCCTTCAGCACCTTTTTACGCTCTGCACTAGTCTTTTCCCTCTTGGAGTCGCCCACGATCTGCTTCTTGAGGTCCTCCAGGTTCACGCCCTTTTCCACCGCTTCTCCGCCTCCATATAGTACTGCTGTATGGCGCGCTTCACCTCGTGGATTTCGCGCTTCCCGGAATCGACAAGCTGCTTGAGGAAATGGGAACGGCGCTGCACCTCATCCTCAAGATCCGTGACCGTGAGACCCGTGTACTCCGAGAGGAGCCTGAGGTACTCCGGTTTCTGCTCGAGGAAGACAAGCTCATCCTTTGCCGCATTCCAGGTCCAAAGGGTGAAGACCTTTGGCTCGTGGTCGACGTCGCGAACCTCCGCAAGCTCAACAATCCTACGAATGGCACCCTTACGGCGATCGTAGATACGGTGCTGGACAATAATGAAATCAAGGGCGGTGGCCATAATCTTGGGCACGCTCATGGGGGGCGTCGTTATGCGGATCATCGTTTCCTCGGCACTGTTGGCGTGCAGGGTTCCCATGGAGCCGTCATGACCTGTGTTCATGGCGGTAAACAGCGTCATGGCCTCCTTGTGGCGAACTTCACCCACGATGATCCTGTCGGGGCGCATGCGCAGGGCGTTCTTGACGAGGATGTCCATGGATATCTCGCCGGTACCCTCTATGCTCGGGGGGCGAGCCTCCAGACGCACCCAGTGCTCCAGGGGCAAATTAAGCTCTGCAGTGTCTTCAATGGTAATTATGCGCTCATGGGCAGGAATGTACGTCGCAAGCACGTTGAGCGTGGTTGTTTTTCCAGAGCCTGTGCCACCAGAGATCAGTATGTTGGCAGGACGTGCCCCCATGCCGTCCACGGCGAGCCAGAGGAAAGCGGCCACGTCGTAGTCCATGGTACCGAAACGGATGAGGTCCACCACAGTGTAGGGATCCTTGCGGAACTTACGAATGGTGATCGTAGATCCGTCAACGGAAGCGGGAGGTATGGTTGCGTTCACACGGGATCCGTCCGGGAGACGCGCATCCAGAAGTGGGTGAACAGCATCGATGTGCCTCCCAACGTCGCGGGCAATCTTCTCAATGATATTCCGGATTTCCTGGTCGTCGTAGAAAACCACATTGGTCTTACACATGTTGTACTTGCGGTGATAGACGTAAACAGGCTTCCGCGGGCCGATTACCATGATTTCCTCAAGCTGATCGTCGGATACGAGCGGATCCAGGAGGCCATAGCCAATCATCTCTCGGACAACGATCTCAGCGTAGAACTCGCGCTTCGTCCTTGGAATCCCCAGCTCCGGAGCGGCGTCAATGATCTCCAATACCTTCTGGCGGTAAATATTCTTCTTCGCCTCGATATCCCGTATCTTGGATGTGGTCATGGAGACGAGGCGGGCTGCAGCTTCCTTCAAAATGTTAATGATCTTGCGCTCCCCACTCGTCGGACGGGGAACGGGCACAACGTACCAGTACAGGGGATCCCCAACCACGCGGTAGATCTTCACCTCGCCGTACTGATCCACAAGGATTTTCTCAGCATCTGGCAGGAACTCCTGCTCCCCCTGCGCCGAAAACTCGCTAGACTCGGAATCGTCCCTCTTTTTCTCGGCAGATTTCGCCTCCTCGATGAAATCCCTCAGGTAGCCCACGCCCATTTATGGGATCCCGCATATAAAAAACAAACCCCTGCAAATACTTGCGTGGTCCGCATCATAGATCCGAAGCTCTGCGTGCGCTGCAAGGGGAGGCTGTGGTGCGGACTGCCCAAATGCCCAATTCTCGAGCAGAAAAAGATCATAGCGGAAAGCGTGCCAAAGTCCACAGAGATAACAGCGCCGTCACCGCAGAGTGCCTTCGTAGGATGGAAGGGGTACCCCAAGCTAGACGTAGCCCCAATTGTAGCCACGAGAGATCCTGAAACGGCTGATAACCCAATCCTGTGGAAGAACATGAGCATAGAGGACATTGTATCGGTCAGAACAGCCACCGTACGCCCCACGCTCCAGCTCTCTCCGGAAAGCGCAAGGGATCCGGACGAAAGGCTGCTGACTGTTCAGGAGATAGTAATGGCGAAGCGCCCCGTGGACGTCGACGCCCTGCTACTAAAGCCGCCCAAGAGAAAGGTCGATTTCGGGCTTAATGTAGCCCCCATGGGCCCAAGGGCACCTGCCAAGCGCATAGAACTGCAGGAGAACCCACGAACAGACCGGCTGCTGGAAAAGACGTACTACGATGAGATAAAGGCCGAAGAGGCCATCTGGCAGCTCTATCAAAGGGGCTACGATGTGTACACCTTATCAAAGGCCATGACGGTGGGGATCTTCGGCATTCCCCGGAACAGACGGCTGGTACCCACAAGGTGGGCGATAACAGCCACGGACGACATCATATACCGAAGGACACTAAGGGAAATCCTGCAGTTCCCCCAGATCAACGACGTTCTGCTCTTCCAATCCCACGCCTTCGACAACCACTTCTACATAATTCTGTTCCCCGAAGCCTGGGGCTTCGAACTGCTCGAGGCGTGGGCCCCAGGGTCCGCCTGGCTACCCAGCGGCAAAACGGTAATACTCAACGACTGGGAGGACCAGAGGGGCAGAAAGGCATACGCAGACAACGTGGGGGGATCCTACTACGCCGCAAGAATGGCAGTCATCGAGTACCTCCGGCGCGAAAGGAGGCAAGCCAGAGCGGTAATCCTCCGGGAGGTCCACGAGGGCTACTACGTACCCCTTGGCGTCTGGCAGGTGCGCGAGAACGTAAGGGACGCGTTAAAGAAAAATCCAGAAAGATTCGGATCCATAAAGGAAGCCCTCGAGGCAATCTCTGGGAAACTGCGCATCCCGCTGCACCGCTGGGTGAACAGGAGCGTCCTACTCCGCAGGGCAATGAACCAAAGGAAGATCACGGACTGGTTCTAGAGCAGGAGCGAAGTGCAGTGGAAATCGCCGGAGGAAGATCGCCACACGTTGCAAAGACGAACACTGTGCACCGATCCACACTACAAATGCCGTATGCACCTACGCGCGGATTACCCTCACGGATGGAAACGTCGTACAGCAGCAAACCGTTGGAGCATCGCTTGACCGTGGTGTTATACTCCCTGGCAAGCCTGCTGAAAACGATGGCCCCCACGGGCTCCTGGCTCGGACTATTGGCTTCAAAGACCATAATGTAGTACTCCCAGCCGTTCCCCTCAATCAGGCGCGCACCCGGATAGTAGTTGGCATCCCAGGGCGGCAGGGCGCAGCGAGCCCCCTCGGATGCACGGACACCACCTGAAGAAAGCACGAAGTATGCTACAACGACCAACAGCACGCCAAGGGCACCTGCCAGGACACCATAGAGCTTCCTCACCAAGGGATCACCTCTAGCTAAAGATTTACGCGGTGTACAATACCGGCGGTGAAATGGGCTGTGGTGATATTATCGGAGTTATTGG